>Ga0209542_10006932_pt1 | contig 21813 bp, 17 predicted proteins | sample RifCSPhighO2_01_FD_184028 | JGI IMG/M metagenome (GOLD analysis project Ga0209542, IMG submission 184028) | Soil microbial communities from Rifle, Colorado - Rifle CSP2_plank highO2_0.1 (SPAdes) (version 2) | ecosystem: Environmental > Terrestrial > Deep subsurface > Rock core/Sediment ... | reverse complement strand
AATTCGTAGATCGTCATGCCATGTTCAAGATGAAGCTTTAACCACCGTTCTCGCTCTGTTGCTATGAGTAGTTGAGTATTATGTGTCATTACCTCCATGATACGGAGGTGTCAGATATGATCGTATAGCATACCACAAGGCCTTGACAAACATATATTATTGATATATAATATACTTAAATAAATACGGATCGCGATGTTTTTGAGCGGTTGGTCGGCCGTTTAAAAAGCGCGAGGGTTTACGTACTAAGTTAGCCCCAAAAGGCCGTTCCGAGCTTTCTGCCCCTCTGTTGTATTTTTGGCAGAGATGCCGGGATATCGGCCTTTTGTCGTGTAAACTCAAAATTGGCGCCTAACTCGTTTTAGATCTAGGCCAAAAATTGTTATGTGCTAGTATATAATTATGAAGATTCTTGAAGATATAATTATGCTAATCTTCGCCCCCTTTATTTTGCTTATTGATATTTTTACGGGCGGGGGCAAGAAGAAAGATTAGCAATTATCGATATTTAAGATACTTGCATATTTAAGATATTTGACGATTCTGATTTGATAGAAAATCTTTGGTATATATTACGGCTTTTTGATAAAGCTGTTTTTTGTTTTTCGACACGAGCCATTTTGTGGCGGTGAGGCGGTTAAACCAAGTCATTTGGCGTTTGGAGTAGTTTAACGTATCTTTTAAAATTTGAGCATGTATTTCTCCTTCAATTTTTTTATCAATCTTTTTGTCGATATATTGTTTCCATTGCGAATATCCTAAAGTATCCAAAGAAGGCAAATTCCAGCCATATTTTTTGACTAAGAATTTAACCTCTATTTTTAAACCGCGCCTGAATTGATTTTTGAGCCGTCGGCTTATTTTTTGGCGCAAAATATCTTTAGGCAAGCTTAAACCCAAGATTAAAAAATCATATTTTGGCTCAGCGGTTTTTTGCCGCAATACAGAGAATTTTTGTTTGGTAGCGTTCATAACTTCCCAGGCGCGTATAAGCCGCCTAGGGTTTTTTGTATCCAGGAAAACTGCGGCTTGCGGATCTTTTTTGAGAATGCGTTTGGCCAGCGGTTCAGTGCCACGTTTTTTAATCTCGTCTTCAAGACGTTTTCTTAGTTTTGGGTTGGCTGCAACATGCGGGAGATTAAAACCGTAAATCAAAGATGATATATAAAGCCCCGTTCCGCCTACAACAATAGGTAGGCGGCCTCGTCGTTCTATATCCTCAATAGCCTCTTGCGCAAGTTCGAGCCAATGCTCAAGCGTGAATTCTTCGTCTGGCTCAACGACATCTATTAGGTGGTGCGGAATACCGCGAATTATGATAGCGCTTTTTATTTTTTTTGGTTTACCCTGAGCCGGGTCGAAGGGCTTATCCGTGCCTATATTCATGCTGCGATAAACCTGCCGTGAATCAGCAGACACGATTTCACCGCGGAATTTCTTAGCCAGCTTTATGGCCAATTCCGTTTTACCAGTGGCCGTTGGGCCGACGATTACAATAATCTTTGGTTTTCTGGACAGTTTATTCATGGGGGTCATATGTTGTGCGGTAATACCGTATAAATATCATATTAGCGTAAAGCGAAAAGCGCAAAGCGTAAAATGCATCTTTACTTTAGGCATTGTGGTATTGTTTCGGATTTTCCGCCACTTTATTATAAAGTCGCAAGCGACTTATAAAAGGCGGATCCGCCTCGGGCGGACGATATTCGGATTTCGTATTTGACGTTTTAGGGGGGGGCGGTACAATAAAGATAGCGCAAAACGCAAAGCGAAAAGCGTAAAATAAACTACTTAAAAATTAACCCAAGGCGGAAGGCGTTATAATAATCTTTTACACTTTTCGCTTTAAGCTTTACACTTTTATATGCCAAATCCAGAAGAAAGAGGTCCCTCTCCTGAGGAGATGGGGTTAAAACCAGAACAAATGCGAACATCCGAAGTCGGTCATACTTTTGAGGCAGCCGATGTTATTAAGTTAGCCGATGTCGATCGCGAATTCGGAGAAGGTACATCATTACGGATAGAGCATGCTCTACGCACACAAATTCAAGACGGTCTTCATAACGCTCAAGAGGGTACTATCGAGTGGCGGTCAGCTGTTCATAATGCGGGCAGGTATAAAGAACTTTTTGGCAAAGGATTTTGGGACGAAGAAACATCGGGTCGGATACGAAGCGATCTTGAGAAACGTATTGGTCGTAATCTTGCACCATTTGCTAATGGAGACCGTGGGGCAGCGGCTTTTGATGCCGCTGACTTACGCAGGCTTTATCCCGAAGCCCGCGTTGGAGGAATACTAAGCAATACTCATGATATGCGTGAGGCTCTCCTTAATTTTATCAACGCGCATTTCAAGGATGCCATAGATGATCAAAAAAGTCTTGAACGGCTGAGAGGGGGCGAAGTTGAACTCTCAGGAGATCGCGATAAGATTGAAAATAAAGCAGTTCGTGATGTTAGAGGCGAATATCGGATGGCCATCAATGCAATTGCTGCCTACCGACTACTTTATAGGAGTGATCCGTCAGACCAAGAGATTATTTGGGAAGACATGGGCAAAGAAAATAAAACCCAAGCTTTTATAAGCGAGGGACGCAAAGTACTTCGAGATACCGCCTTACAGTATCTTAGTGAGAAGAACGTAGACGAAAAAGCCGGTCAAGTGATTGCTCTCTTACACGAACTATCGCCAGAGACTAGCGCAGGTGTGGGAAATGCAAAATAACCGTAATTTATTCTTTGTACGCTTCTCCAAAAGCTCAAAGTAAAATAGTGCAAATTTCTATTAAGGTATCAAAAATCTCCGCTTGAGCAAAGCGGAGTTTTTGTTTTAACCGAATATCTCAATATTCGATATCACCGCAATTCCTGCGGTATTAACTGCTGGAACATTTCCATAAATTCATCCACCGGCATGGTGCCGCGGTCGCCCTTGGCGCGCTGGCGCACGCTGACGGTTTTGCTGGTCACCTCGCGGTCGCCGATTATAAGCAAGAAAGGAATTTTGGCCAGTTCAGCTTCGCGTATATTTTTGCCTAAAGTTTGGTTCGGTTCGGCCATGTCTATCCTGAATCCTTTTGCGCTCAAAATTTTTACCATCCCGGCTCCGTATGAAGCATGGCGGTCGGCCACTGGTATAATTCTGATTTGATTTGGGGATAACCAAACTGGCAAATTGCCTGCTGTGTGTTCAAGCAAAACGCCGATGAATCTTTCGAAAGAACCGAATATGGCACGGTGTATAACCACGGGGCGTATTTTTTTGCCTTTGGCATCTACATAATGTAGATCAAATTTTTCAGGGAGCATGACCAGATCAAGTTGTATTGTAGCAAGTTGCCAATCGCGGCCTAAGGCATCGGAAATATGTATATCTATTTTGGGTCCATAGAAGGCGCCGTCTTTTGGTTTTATTTCAAACTTACGCTTTTTTGCTTTAAGAGCCGAACTCAAAGCTTTCTCGGCATTGCGCCATTGGCTGGGCGTGCCTAAGGCTTTGTCTGGCTTGGTGGATAGGAAAAAGCGGGGTGTTAGTTCAAATAAAGCATAAAAGTTCTCAACCATGCCGATTATATTTTCAATCTCTTTTTGTATCTGATCTTCGCCTAAATATATATGCGCGTCATCCATGGTAAATTGCCTTACTCGAAATAAGCCCCCTAAAGTGCCGGAAAGTTCGTTGCGATGCAGTCTTCCTATTTCCGATAAGCGTAAAGGCAAGTCGCGGAAAGATCGTATCCGCGAGCTATAAACATAAGTTGATTCAGGGCAATTCATGGGTTTTAAGACGAATGTCTCGCTTTCGGAATCAAAATGAAACATGTTTTCTTTATAATATTTCCAGTGACCAGAGCGTTCAAACATTTTGGCCTTGACCATGATCGGCGTGGCAATTTCCTGGTAGGCGGCTTTGTCGTGTACGGCACGCCAGTAAGACTCGAGAGCCTTTACAATTATCATGCCTTTGGGATGCCAAAATGGCGCGCCGGGCGCAATATCGTGGAAAGAAAAAAGATCTAAAGAGGTTCCAAGTTTACGGTGATCCCGTTTTTCAAGTTCAACCAACAGTTCTTGATGGGCCAGTAGTTCCTTTTTGGTTTTGAAGGCTATGCCATAAATTCTCGTCAGTTGAGGATTATTCTCATCGCCGCGCCAGTAAGCCGATGCTATGTTGGTTAAGGTAAAGGCGTCTTGAGGTATTTTTCTGGTATTTTCAACGTGTGGCCCGGTGCATAGATCAATAAATGTTTTGCCGGTGGCATAAATACTGACTTTTTTCTCGCCGCCCTTCATTAGATCTTTGATAAGATCTACTTTATAGATAGCTTTTTTATTTTTGAATAAATCAAGAGCTTTTTTTATGGGCATCAACGATTTTTTAAAAGGCAAGTTCTGTTTTATGATTTTTATCATTTGGGCCTCTATTTTTTCTAAATCATCCTGGTGCAGGGGTGAGGGCGGGTCTATATCATAATAGAAGCCGTTTTCTATCACGGGTCCTATACCAAGACGTGTGCCTGGCCAAAGCTCTTGTACCGCCTGTGCCAAGATATGGGCGGTTGAGTGTCTTAATGTATCAACATCGTTATGAGCAGATTTTTTTGCAGGCATAGTTTTTTAGGCTATTTGAGGCTTGTAATCCAGTTAGCCTATTTTACTAATTATTTTGGAATTTTACCAGTCAATAAGAATATCCTCCGATTTTAGGCGGAGGCTTAAAGTTTTTATATCCGCGTTATATTTTTGTACTTAAGAAGAGTTTATAATTTCTTCAGCTCGATCGCAGATGATTTTCATTTCACCATCGCGGTCATTTAAGGTCCCTTCAACGGTTATAATTGCGTTTTCGTGAAAAACTCCGCCATATTGTTCAAGTGTTCTGGGGAACACCAATACTTCTACATTTTGTGTTTGATCCTCAATATTTACAAATAACATCGGGTCACCCTTTTTGGTGATTATTTTTTGTATTTTATTTATGATGCCGCCTATTTTTATGCGCTTGCCAGAAGCAAAAGAAGTTATGGTTTGTATCGGTACAGTAATTTTAGATAGAACATTGCCGTATTCGCTAAGAGGGTGATCGGATATCCAAAGACCCAACAATTCCTTTTCCCAGCGCAGACGTAAGTCTTTTGAGGCGCCGTGTTCTTCTTTGAGTTTTAGTTTGGGTCGAAAGCTCGTTCCGGCAAATAAAGATTCTTGGCCAGATTTTTTGTTATTTTCTATTTCGCGGGACCATCTCAAGATTTCTTCAACATTTGTCAAAAGTTGTGCTCGCTCGCCCAGGTCATCAAGCGCGCCGGCTTTAATTAGGCTTTCAACTGATTTTTTGTTTAGATAATGCGAAGGTATTCTTTCGGCAAAATTTTCTATTGAAGCAAAAGAACCATGCATTTCTCTTTCCTTGATTATATATTCAAGGATATTCTCGCCAACGTTTTTTATGGCTCCCAACCCGAATCTTATGGCCTGCGCTTGGATTTTGTTTTCGGTCAAAGCATATTCCACAGTGAAAGTTGTGCCGCTTATGTTAACATTCGGTGCTAAAACCTTTATCCCTTTGGCGCGGCATTCTCCTATAAGCGTCGCGGTCCGTTCTATAGTTTTGTTTTCAGCCGTCAGAAGAGCGGCCATGAATTCATAGGGATAGTATGCTTTAAGATATGCAGTTTGATAAGCAATTAGGGCGTAGCATGCGGCATGCGAACGGTTGAAGCCATAACGCGCGAAAGGCTCAAACCATTCCCAGATAGCTTGGGCTGTATGGGTTTGTATTCCTTGCTTAAGCATTCCGGACATAAGCTTATTGCGTTGTTCATCCAGAAGGCTTTTAATTTTTTTCCCTACCGCTTTCCTTAAAGTATCTGCTTCCGACAGCGTGAATCCAGCCAATGATCTGGCTATCTCCATTATTTGTTCTTGGTATACGGCTATGCCATAAGTTTTTTCAAGTATTGGAATAAGTTTGTCCAACATGTATGTTACTGGTTTGCGGCCGTGCTTACGGGCGATGTATTCGGGTATAAGTTCCATGGGCCCGGGTCGGTATAAAGAAACCATGGCGATAATGTCTTCAAATGCTGATGGTTTTAATTCTTTCAAATATCTTTTCATGCCTCCGGATTCCAACTGGAAAACACCTGTGGTGTCGCCGTGCGCCAACAGCTCAAAAGTTTTTTTATCATCCAAGGCAAGATTTTCTATATCTATTGTTTCACCGCGAGAATCTCTTATACGATTTACAGTGTCTTCAATTATGGAAAGGTTTCTTAAACCAAGAAAATCCATTTTTAAAAGTCCTAAGTCCTCAATCGCGTGCATCTCGTATTGAGTGATTATTGAGCCGTCATCCTGTGAAGATCTTTGCAGAGGAACTTGGTTTTGGAGTGGTTCGCGCGATATAACCACACCGCAAGCATGTGTAGATGCGTGTCTGGCTACGCCCTCTAATTTTTTGGCTGCATCCAGTAATCTTTGCGTGTCGCTGTCTGAAGCGTAAGCGTCGGCAAGCTCTTTTGATGTTTCCAGTGCTTCTTCAAGATTCATGTTGAATGGGATCATTTTTGCTAAACGGTCGCATGTTGCATATGGATAGCCTAAAGATCGGCCCGCATCTCGGATGACGCCTCGCGCGGCCATGGTTCCAAATGTGATTATTTGTGCAACTCGATCTCTGCCGTATTTTTCTGCGGCGTATGACAGCACTTCGTCGCGTCTAGTATCGGCAAAATCAAGGTCTATATCTGGCATGGATATACGGTCAGGATTTAAGAAACGCTCAAAAATCAAGCCGAATTTTAAAGGGTCAATATTGGTTATATTCAAGAGAAAAGCAACTAGTGATCCCGCAGCACTGCCGCGGCCCGGGCCGACTACTATATTTTGGCTTTTGGCCCAATTAACTATGTCCTGAACTATCAAAAAATATGAGGCAAAGCCGGTTTTTTCAATAATCGATAATTCATATTCAAGACGCTTCTGAATATCTTGTAGAGGCGGGGCTTTTGCGTCGACATTATTTTCTTCCCTAATAATATTTCCCTGCACATCAACGTTTAATCCGTAGCGCTTTTTTAACCCCGCGTAGCACAAGCTTTTAAGATATAAATTTGCGTCGGTATTTTTATCTAGAGGGAATTCTGGTAATTGTATTTGTCCAAGAGGCAGATCAAGATTTACCATGTCGGCAATGCGCAATGTATTTTCGATTGCTTCGGGTGTGTCACGGAAAAACTCCGCCATTTCTTGCGCAGATTTCATTGAAAAATCATCTTGCCGCATAGAAAGTCGTCCTTCATCATCAAAACGTGAAGCGGTTTGCACGGAAATCAGAATTTCGTGCGCATCTTTGTCATCTTTAGCTATGTAGTGTATATCATTGGTGCCGACAAGCGGGACGTTGAATTTTCGCCCAAGCTCTTTCAATTCTTGATTTACTTTTTGTTGTTCTTCTATGCCGTCATGCGCGCCCAGTTCCAAGAAAAAATTATCGGCGCCAAAAATTTCTTTGTATTCTGCAATCAAACCTTCTGCACGTTTTCGATCTCCGGCCAATATCGCGCGCGGTATTTCTCCGGATAAGCATCCCGATAGTGCAATAAGTCCCGAACTAAACTCGCGCAAGACATTCTTGTCTATGCGCGGTTTGTAATAAAAACCTTCGATATGGGATTTGCTTGTTAGGGCAAGAAGATTTTTGTATCCGGTTAAGTCTTTAGCCAAAAGTGTGATATGGAATCTTTTGGAATCCAGTTTTGGGTCCCTGTCTAGCATGCCTCGCACGGCAAGATACATTTCAATGCCAATAATAGGTTTAATGCCTTGGGCTTTAGCTTTCTTATAAAATTCAATGGCGCCATATAGAGCGCCATGATCTGTTATTGCAAGCGCAGGAAAGCCAAGTTCCTTTGCGCGCGCAACTAAAGCATCTATTTTTGCCAAACCGTCAAGCAATGAATAATGTGAGTGCGTATGTAGATGTACGAAATTGACGGAAGTCATTTTTAAAAAGATTAAACCGGCAAAGAGCCGATTTTTAGATAATTATTCTATTAAGGTTAGCTCATCCTAATCCTACATTTTTAGGCACACCTAAGCAACGGTGGATAGTCTATTTTTTGACACAAATTTTTAAAAATTCAACCCCAGGTTTCTATCAAAATGTGCTACGATGATTTTATGGCCAAAACGAGGTTCATTGTCGGCATAGATGAGGTCGGCCGAGGCCCTTTGGCCGGGCCCCTTACTGTTGGCGCGGTCTTAATTGACAGTAAAGTCTCTAAGACAGGACTGTTTGATGGAGTACGGGATTCCAAGAGATTATCAGCAAATAAGCGCCTTCTGTGGTATTACAAATTTATAGCGCACCCTGATTTATTATATGCCGTGGCTTCGGTCAGTGCACAAGCTATTGATCGTCTGGGTATATCTGTTGCCGCTCGTCAAGCGGTTAAATCCGTACTTGATAGGCTGGCCAAAAAAGCAGGCATTAAGCATTTAACAAGACGCGTTTTCATTTATCTGGACGGTTCTTTGTATGCTCCAAAGGCATTCCGTCAAAAGACAGTTATTAAAGGAGATGAACGTATCCCCGTAATTGCCGCAGCATCCATTATTGCTAAGGTAAGTCGCGATCGTATGATGATTCGTCATGCCAAACGCTGGCCAGTGTACGGTTTTGAACAACACAAGGGATACGGCACGCGTAAGCATTATGCGGCTATACGCAGGTTGGGGATTACCCAACTCCACCGCAAATCTTTTCTTTAGGATTTTTCAGGTTGCAAAATTATAATAATTTGGGTAAGGTAAATTGAGTGGAATTTGGAGTTTAGAATTTTTGATAAGGTAATCCTTCGCTGCGCTCAGGATGCACGTGGTTGTATCCTCTCGCGCTGCTCGAGGACAACCACGGCACATGCCAGTCCCAAAACAAAGACACACAAAAGGAAGGCGGAATCGGCGCCGGAGTCACCACGCTTTATCCGTTCCAACCTTAGCTCAATGTTCGCATTGCGGCAAAATGGTTCTGCCGCATCGCGTCTGCATGAATTGCGGTTATTATGGTTCCCGTGAAGTATTTAATCCTTTAGCTAAGAAAGCGAAGAAGGATAAAAAGCGCAAAGAGCGCGAAGCGAAACTCGCTAAAGCCGCCGGCAAAAGCGTTTAGATTTTTTAATTTTTACTTTTACATTTTTAATTTTTGAGTTATGGCCAACCGTCATCTTGCGCGCTCTCTTGCCATGCAAATACTCTATGAGTGGGATTTTGCCGGAAAAGAAGATAGTAAACTAAGCGACATCACGGATTATGTTATAAAAGAATTCGGTCCCGGTCTTGAAGAAGACAAGTTCGTCAAAGATTTGGTCCGAGGGGTTTTGTCTAAGCTTAAAGAGATCGACGCTATAATTGAACGCGCGGCTCCGGAATGGCCGCTGGAACAGATCGCCATAGTTGACAGGAATGTTTTGCGTGTCGGCATTTTTGAACTGCTCTTTGGCGATCGTAAAGCCGTTCCGCCCAAGGTAGCTATAAACGAATCAATAGAGCTTGCCAAATCTTTCGGCGGTGAAACGTCCGGCAAGTTTATCAATGGAGTTTTGGGCACTATTTACAGGGAAATTGGTGAGCCAATGAAAGATCACATTAAAAGTGGGGGCGATGAAAATATCCCCGAAGAAATATTGGTTGGCGGTGTAATCACAAGAAAACAAGCCGGGAAGATTCATGTTTTGTGGTTAAGGGATAAATATGGATTCTGGACCTTTCCCAAAGGCCATTTAAAATCAGTAGACGAAAACCAAAAAGAAGCGCTTGTGCGCGGAATTGAAAAAGAAATTGGGCTTAAAAATTCTACTATCGGTGAGGTCTGCGGCGAGGCGATTTATATTTCAAAAAGTACACAACCCGCCAAGGCCCAAAGGCGCGTTGTTTATTATCTAGCTGAAACCGGGCGCAAAATTATTAAGCCTAAAGCGGACAGCGAGATTTCAGAAACCAAGTGGCATCTTTTGAGCGAATCCCCACCCGGAGATTATTATCACGATTTAGATGTTATTCTTGAAAGGGCACGTGAGATTTTAGCGGCATAAAAAAAGCAATTAATAAATTATTAATTTTTTAGTATTAAAATCCAAATTTCAAAGCCCAAATCCCAAAACATTTTGTTAGCTAGTTTGGTATTTGGATTTTGGTATCTGGATTTTGTTTGTGATTAATCCTTCTCCTTTTGAAAAAAAAATCGGCATAACTTTCAGCAATAAAAATCTTTTACTCGAAGCTCTGACGCACCGTTCTTATTGCAACGAACACCCCGAATGGAAATTGGGACACAATGAACGCCTAGAATTTTTGGGTGATGCAGTATTGGAAATAGTAGTTACCGAACATCTGTTCCGCTCATTTCCAAATCCGGAAGGCGATCTAACTGCCTGGCGGGCATCTTTAGTTAACAGCAATATGCTCTCGCGCATAGCTGCAGAGCTTAGTATTAACGATTATGTTTTACTGTCTAAAGGTGAAACTAAAGACATCGGAAGGGCACGTCAAGTTATCCTTGCCAATGCTCTTGAAGCCATAATCGGTGCTATTTATCTTGATCAAGGTATAGATGCCGCTTCACGTTTCATCGCTTCATTCGTGTTTCCACAATTGCTGCCTATAATAGAAGGCAAACTTTTTCAGGACGCAAAAAGTGTTTTCCAGGAAATCGCCCAGGAAAAAGTCGGCGTCACACCGCGCTATGAAGTACTTGCAGAATGGGGTCCGGATCATGATAAACATTTTAGGGTAGGTCTTTATTTGAGCGATGAGTTGGTCGCCGAAGGCGAGGGTTCAAGTAAACAAGAGGCCCAGCGCAATGCCGCTCAAAATGGACTGCAAATTAAAAATTGGGATTAGCTTAGCCCCGTTAGAAGTAAGTCGTCCAAGGACGACTGCCGTCATGCCTGCGGCAAGACGGACTTCTAACGGGGTTGATTTTTTATTTAAGAGTGTTATTGTTTTTATAACTCAAGCGTTCATTTACAATGGGAGTAAAAGGAAATGTGGTCGCGATTCAAAGCCGCACTGCTATCTTTGAAACAGGCAATCACTCTTAAAAGAGCAGTAGTAGCTATTATCCTTGGGTTTATCATTTTTGCCTTATACCAGATTCCTGGCACGACTCCGTCGAACACGCCTGGAGCGTCTCCAACTTCTTCTGCGGCACCTACACCAAGCCCAACGCCATGCGTGCGTTATTGTCCGCCCCAAAAAGATGGCGACAAAGTGCCCTTAAGCACTGTTGTTGGCCAGATAAAGCTATATCAAGTTGAAAGCGTTGTTCTCAAGGGCAACATTCTTACTGTTACCCTGAAGGATGAGAAAACAGAAACCTCGCAAATTCCCGTCGGAACAGACTTTATTCTTACTCTTCGCGCTTTGGGTGTTACCGAAAAGCAGATTAATAGTTTTGAATACGATCCGCAGGCGCCATCAGCTGATTTTAGCAGCTGGATTATTATGGGGATTTTTCTTCTTGTTATTGTCGGATTCGTCTTTTGGAGCAGGAATCGCTCCAACAAAGCGCCCAACAGTGACGGTCGTAAAGTTGAAGATAAGAACAAAAGCCAGGTACCTTCTGGTGATCCGGGCGCATCGCAAGCAACCAATGAGCGTGTAACGTTTAATGATGTTGCTGGCGTTGATGAGGCTAAACAAGAACTTCAAGAGCAAGTTGATTTTTTGAAGAATCCAGAACGGTTTTCACGTTTGGGCGCTAGGATGCCTAGAGGCGTGCTTCTTGTTGGTCCGCCAGGAACCGGAAAGACTCTTTTGGCTCGAGCCGTAGCTGGAGAAGCGGACGTGTCGTTTTTTTCCGTAAACGGTTCTGAATTTGTCAGATATTTTGTAGGCGCCGGTGCCGATAAAGTGCGGCAAGTGTTTGACGAAGCCAAGAAGAAGACGCCATGCGTAGTCTTTATTGATGAAATCGACTCTTTAGGTGCAAAACGCGGCGGCGGCATAAGCGGTGGCGGCGATCGTGAGTATAACCAAACCCTTAACCAATTGTTGGCCGAGATGGATGGTTTTGATAAGAATTCAAGCCTCGTTGTTATGGCCGCGACCAACCGTATTGATATTCTTGACGAGGCTCTTTTGCGGCCTGGCCGTTTTGACCGGCATGTCTTTGTTGATAAGCCAGATTTTGCTGGCAGAAAAGCAATTCTTAAAATACACGCCAAAGGCAAGAAATTGTCCAAGGCGGTTAAGCTTGGAGAAATTGCCAAGAGAACACCGGGGTTCTCCGGCGCCGACCTGGCAAATATCTTAAACGAAGCCGCTATTTTTGCCGCGCGTCGTGGCAGCAATGAAATTTTGCCCAAAGATGTAGATGATGCCATTGACAGGGTTGTTGCCGGTCCGGAAAAGAAAACTCGTATTTTGACCCCGGAAGAAAAGAAACTTATTGCCTGGCATGAATGCGGACACGCTGTAGCGCGCTTCTTTGCCAGCAAAGGCCATGCTATACCAAGCAAGGTTAGCATTATTGCTCGTGGCAGAGCCTTGGGTTTGACGTGGTATTACCCCGAACACGACGTGTTGCTTCAGAAGAAAAGCGATCTCATGATTGATATGGCTAGCGCTTATGGCGGATTTGTTGCCGAAGACATACTTTTGGAAAGCGATGTAACCAACGGTCCAAGTAACGACATTAAGCAAGGTACGCATCTTGCTCGGCGCATGGTTACTGACTTTGCCATGGGCGAAGACTTGCCCACAAGAACATTTGATATTGAAGAACACAACCTTATTCGCAGTTTCAGCCAGGAAACACAGGACAAGATTGATAACAACATTGCTAAACTCATTGATGAGGCGAAAGCAACTGCGCGCCATGCCATTGAAGATCACCAACAAGGCTTTGAAAGTCTCGTGGATGACATTATCAGGAACGAAACGCTTGCTGGCGATGAATTACTCCGAGCTTTCATCAAGAACTTTGCCGGCACCGAAGCGGCCAGGAACGCCGAGATTAAGTTGAATCAGCAAACTTCTATTTCGGAAGAAGACGATAAGGAAGAAGCCGATTCGGTTAGCTAAAATAATATATCATCCTCCGACTAGTTCGGAGGATTTTTCTTGCCAACCGGTTTAAAAATTTTCTTAAAATCTAGTCAATTACTTGCTAAAAATGATGAGATGTTTTATATTAATGCCAACTAATATGTTCGTTGATAAGCGGCAAAGAAATGGAGTTGCCCGAAATGAAAAAGACCACCTCGCAAAATATTGTTTGGTATGCCGTGATCGTCATACTCATTTTGATGGCCTTTTCTTTTTTAAACGGCTCAAATACATCTCCGAGCGAAGTTTCGTTTAGTCAAGTCGTATCTCAAATCAAAGAAGGTAAGGTTGATAAGATCGTTGTCAGCAGAGACGATAGTTTAGCTATTACGCTTAAAGACGGGACTCAAGAAACTTCGCAAAAGGAGCAATATGCTCCTTTAGCGCAGATCCTAAAAGATAACTACGGTCTTAGCGTAGAACAGATTACTAAAGCCAATATAATTCCGCTTAAAGAGGAAGATAACTTTTTGCCCCAACTGCTTATTATGCTTCTTCCAATCATACTCATTGGCGGCATTTTCTTGTATATGATGCGTTCGGCTCAAAAGACCAACGGTACAGCTTTGGATTTTGGTAAATCTAAAGCCCGTTTGTTCGGCGGCAGCAGGGTCAAGACAACTTTTGCTGATGTGGCTGGGGCTGAAGAAGCTAAAGTTGAGCTTCAAGAGCTGGTGGAGTTTTTGAAGGATCCGGATCAATTTACTTCAATGGGCGCGCGCATTCCTCATGGAATATTGCTGGTTGGCCCTCCAGGCTGCGGCAAGACGCTAATTGCTAGAGCCGTTGCCGGCGAAGCCAATGTTCCGTTTTTCACTTTATCCGCATCGGAATTCGTTGAGATGTTTGTTGGTGTTGGCGCCTCGCGCGTGCGCGATCTTTTTGAGCGGGCCAAAAAAAATAGCCCGTCAATAATCTTTATTGACGAAATAGATGCTGTCGGTCGGCAACGCGGAACTGGTCTTGGCGGAAGTCATGATGAACGCGAGCAGACTCTAAACCAGGTTTTGGTTGAAATGGACGGGTTTGAAACCAACTCTAGCGTAATTGTCATTGCGGCAACCAACCGCGCAGATATTCTGGATCCGGCACTTATTCGCCCAGGAAGGTTTGATAGACAAGTTTCTATTCCGCGTCCTGATGTCAAAGGTCGTGCGGCCATACTTAAGGTTCATGTTCGCGGTAAGCCATTAAGTCCTGATGCAGACTTAGAAGCCATCGCCAAGATAACCCACGGTTTTTCAGGCGCAGATCTTGAGAATTTGGTCAATGAAGCCGCTATTCTTACGGTGCGCAAGCAAAAGAAGGATAAAACCATTCAACACATAACTACCCTTGAATTGACCGAGGCTTTGGATAAAGTTGTTGCGGGGCCTGAAAACCGATCCCGCGTGGTTTCCGATAAAGATAAAAACATAATTACTTACCACGAGAGCGGTCATGCTTTGGTTGGACATCTTCTTCCCGATTGCGATCCTATCTACAAGATTACTAACGTAGCCCACGGGTCTGCCTTGGGTTATACAATGCCCTTGCCGCAGGAAGATTACCTTTTGCATTCTAAGGCACAGCTTGAAGCCCAGCTGGCTAGTGTGCTTGCTGGAAATGCCGCCGAAAAAGTAGTTTATAATGACGTAACTACCGGCGCCTCCAATGATCTTGAGAAGGCCACGGCCATTGCCAAGAATATGGTCATGCGTTATGGCATGAGCGGGCGTGTCGGCCACCGTGTTGCCGGAAGCGATGGTCATGTCGTGTTCCTTGGCCGCGATTACGCTGCCAACGATGATTACGGTGGAGAATTGGCAGATCAGATCGATCAGGAAATCAAATTCATTCTTGATAGCGCGTACGAGAAAGCCGAAAATCTACTTCGCAAGAATCGCGATAGATTGGATAATCTGGCACAGAGCCTCCTTGTTGCAGAAACACTGCAAGGGGATGAGCTGCAGGCCATTTTGGGTCCTCGGACAAGCAATTAATTTAAATAAGCCCATGTAAAAATGGGCTTATTATATTTAGCTTGCCCAGCCCAAATTCTTAATTGGGGCTGGGGTTGACCCCGTTAGAAGCCGCCCTCCCGCATTTTTGGGACGCCTGCCTGCAGGTAGGCAGGGCTACGGTCGCCTTGGGGCGACCTGCTTCTAACGGGGTTGACACCGCGATTTAGCACAGTTAAACTTAAAATCGTTATATTATGCTTATAATTCGCTTACAAAGAGTCGGTCGCAGGAACGATCCATCGTTCCGTGTTGTCGTTACCGAGAAAAAAGGCCCGCCCAAAGGCAAATATTTGGAAAAAGTTGGCACCTATGATGTTAGGCGCGGGAATGTTGTTTTTAACAAAGAGAGAGTGCTTTATTGGATTTCAAAAGGCTCGCAGCCTTCGCCCACAGTTCATAATCTTTTGATATCTTCTGGCATCATTGAGGGCAAAAAAATTCCCAAGCACAAAAAAGTAATTGTTGCTGAAGCAACGCAGGAGCCGGTAACGGTTTCTGCAACGGAAGCCCAAACTGAAACAATAGAGCCGATACAAGAGGAAACTAAAGTAGAAGAAGTCGCTCCCGTAGAAGCGGAAACTAAAGCAGAAGAGCCTTCAACAGAAACCATAGAGCCGGCGCAGGAAGACATTATTCCAGCATCAAGTGAAGTTGAACAGGAAAAGCCCGAAGTAAGTGAAGCGCCAGTTGAAGGAAAGGAACAATAAAATTTCTAATGCCCAATTTCTAATTCCTAAGCAGATCCGAATGCCTAATGACAAAATGACTAAATGCGTTTTTAGACATTGGATATTTAGGAATTAGACATTGACTAGATATTAGAAATTAGTAATTAGACACTTTAATCTTGACAAGATTGTAATATCTGATATAATACTTACGAATGAATGGCTGCTGTGCTCCCTTGTATACACCAGAGGACTCACGGTCGACGGCCGTTCGAGAGCTATAAAATATATTTCTGATAAATCAGTTTGTTAAGATATGGCAGAAAAACACCACGATCAGCAGTTTCTTGATTACTTAGTGCGCTCGATCGTTGATCACCCTGACGATGTCAAGGTAGATCGCAAGGTTGATGAGATGGGAGTATTGCTTACTCTCAAAGTGCACCCAGAAGATATGGGTCAGATCATCGGCCGCAGTGGCGGTACCGCCAAATCCATCCGCACATTGCTCCGTATTGTGGGCATGCGCAACAACGCTCGTGTCAATTTGAAAATTGACGAGCCGGAGGGTGGACGCGGACCCCGTCAAGATCGACCTCGCGCCGCGACCTCTCAAGATGTTGAGAACGTTGTCGATGAATTGAAACTTTAATTTCAATTTTATAGAGTTCATTTACAAAACCCCGCCTTTCTAGACGGGGTTTTGTGTTAATATGCTAAAATAAAAATGATGAATTTTATTACTCAAAATTTCTATGGCCATTAATCCGGAACAATATTCTAAAATTGGTATTGAAGAAGCCGAAACACGTGCTTGTACTGCGCGCGTTGAAGAATTTAAACGTGTATGGGAACAATTACCCTCGAATATTAAACAAGAAGTGTTTGCTCCCGATTCAGCCATAGGCGAATTTTCCGCGCTTTTGGTCGGCGCAAAGCCGCTTGTGTGGGTCAATAGTCGGTACTCCACAAAAGTTGGCAATACCGAACGCGTTGAACCGACTAACCCATTTTATGAAATTATTAAGCGCAGTGATTTATTGCGTAAAGAACTGCGCACTGCCGCGGGACCATTTATTTTTGATGGCAACTATGTGATGGCCAATGACAAGCTAATTTATAATCCCGGAGCAGTACGTCGCGTGATAGATATGAATAAAGATCTTTTTGAGCAACTCGGTTATTCTACTCAAGATGTAGATGCCCTCGCGTCTCAAGCATTTACTCCGCATGACGGAGAAATTGATCATGTTGCTGCAGGTTTACTTTTGGGTTTTCCGCGAGCCGACGCGCTTATATATGCCATGAAATCGCCGGAACAAAGAGGAAAATTGTATTCCGTACTCCCACGTAAAGAATGGTTGACATTAGAGGGCCTTGCTAAAAAAAGATTTGCCGAAGAGAGTACACGCAGTAGCAAAGATTGGGATCAAATAAATAACGCTTATAATGATCCCGCGTATCAGATCACGCGACCCGAAGGATGGCGGGGTCGTTATGGTATAGATGTCGGCGATGTTCAGTGGGTTGAATTCTATGAAACAGCAGCAGGGGAGATGCGCAAAGAAGAAATACAAAAAGCGCTACATGAGTATGGTTTAGATGAAATTCTCGCAAAAATGCGTAGAGAAGCAGAAGAGTCTTCGCGCTAACCAGTCTTTTTACATTAATTAAAAGCTCAAATATCAATTCAATGTTTAAATGTCTAAAGCTCAAAAATAATTTTTAGTCATTTAGATTTAAATTGGACTTTGGATTTTGTCATTTAGATTTCCAAAATACAATTCCCGGTTTAAGACATCATGCTTCGTTTTGCCATTTTAACAATTTTCTGCCAATTTTGTTCACGCAAAGCGTGATTACAAAATTGAGCATCCCGAGTGAGTCCTGAGCTTATGGGACCTGAAACCATCGGGGTTGAAGACTTTGCGAAGGACGACGAGGGACTACCTTTTAAATATGTTACGTTTCCATGTGCTCACAATCTTCCCGCAAATGATTGCTCCCTATCTCGGCGAGTCTATTTTGGCGCGGGCGATCAAGAACAAAAAAATTGCCGTGCGTACGATTGATATCCGCAAATATACAAGCGATAAACATCATAGTGTTGATGACAAACCTTATGGTGGCGGGGCTGGAATGCTTATGAAAGTAGAACCAATATTTCGTGCTGTAAGCGCACTTACAGCACGCAAATCCAAAATCCAAAATCCAAAATTCAAAACACGAATTATTCTTTTTTCGGCAAAAGGGAAGCAATTTACTCAACGTGACGCGATGCGCTTATCTAAATATGACAATATAATAATGATTTGCGGCCGTTACGAAGGTGTGGATGAACGCGTGGCAAAGTATGTTGCCGACGAGGAAATTTCAGTCGGTCCATATGTCTTGTCTGGCGGCGAATTGCCGGCACTTACCGTAATAGACGCGGTCAGCCGTCTTGTGCCAGGCGTTCTTGGCAACAGGGAATCATTGAGAGAGGAATCGTTTAATGTTGTCCCTCGTCGCGCGGCTCCTCTGGACGCTCAATTCGGCAGCCGCTCGCAGAAGCTCGCGGGCCGAATTGGCGAGTATCCGCAATACACACGTCCCGAAATATTTTATCCTCATACTAAGAACAAAAAAATAGCCTGGCGCGCGCCTAAAGTTTTATTAACGGGTAATCACGCAAAGATACAAGCGTGGCGTAAAAAATACTCTAAATAATTTATGGAAGGTGAAAGAAAATTCAATCAATTAAAACAAGCGAAAGAAGACGCGGTTTCTGAAGCAGCATCTTTTGAAGGAGAAGAACTCTCGGTTGCGCCTGGCGAAATTGGTCATGAGGTATCGGCAGATAAAGCCGGTTCTTTTTATAATAAGCTTGAGAGTGCTCACGATGAAAAACAGAAAGAACGTTTGCGTGTAACCATTGCAATTGTTGAGGCGGTTCAAGAAGCTGGTGGACGGGCTTTGGTGGTGGGCGGTTATGTGCGTGATGAGGTTCTTGCGCGCCTGGGGCAAGAAATTCGTTCTAAAGATATAGATATTGAAGTTTATGGTCTTGAATTTGAACGGCTTCGAGATATTTTACAGACATTTGGTGAAGTTGGTGTTGTTGGCGCAAGCTTTCAGGTTATTAAAATGGGAGATATAGATATTTCTATTCCGAGGAGAGATTCAAAAACGGGTTTGGGACATAAGGATTTTATTGTTACAGGCGACCCTTCTATGTCTGTTGCCGAAGCCGCGCGACGTCGCGATTTCACCATGAACGCTTTGGCTATGGATCCTTTGACGGGAGAGATAATTGACGAGTATGGAGGCGTTGAAGATATAAAGAGTAAGACTTTGCGCGCAACCGACAAAGAATTATTTGGTGATGATCCGTTGCGTGTTTTGCGAGCAATGCAATTTTCCGGACGTTTTGGATTCTCTATTGATAAAGAGACGTTAGAATTATGCAGAAGACTTGAGCTTAGAAGTTTGTCACGGGAGCGAATAGGCGAAGAATGGGCAAAATTACTGTTGTTATCTAAAAAACCAAGTATTGGTCTTGAGGCAGCTCGGCAATTGGGTATATTGGATCAGTTGCATCCTGAAATTAGGGCATTGATCGATGTTCCTCAAGAAGAGGCGTGGCATCCGGAAGGTGATGTATGGACCCATACAAAAATGGCGATTGATGCAGCCGCGGAAATTGTGCGCCGCGAAAATTTAGATAAAGAGGAAGCCGCAGTAGTTATGTATGGCGCTTTGTGTCATGACCTTGGAAAACCCATTACTACCGCAAAGGATTCAAGGGGTAGGATCATTTCTCATGGCCACGCTGATGCGGGAGTTGAGCCGGCAAAATCTTTTTTTTATGCAGTTAATGTTCCACAAAAAGTTTCTGATAAAGTTACAAGAATTATAAAGGATCATTTATTCCCAGCCCTCAATGAACAACCAACTGATGCTGCTGTTAGACGTCTGGCCGCCAGATTATCTCCCGCGACCATACAGGAATTTTTATGGGTGGCTGAGGCAGATCATCGCGGACGAGATATTGAATGGGATGGATTTCCACCAGCCGAAACGCTTTTGAGCCGGGCTACAGAATTAAAAATAGGCATGAGCGCCCCTGAGCCAATATTAATGGGCAGGCATTTATTAGAGTTGGGCATGAAACCTGGACCGAATTTTGGTAAAATACTCCGTGCAGTTTACGACGCCCAGCTTTCAGGAGATGTGACTACAATTGAAGAGGCAAAAAATAGCGCACAGAAGTTTTCTATTTAAACTTTTAAAAATAAGAAAAATATGGCGAGTGCCTAAAGTTCTTCTCTCTGGTAACCATAAAAAAATTCAAGAGTGGCGAGGAAGAAATTTATAGAACTTGACCAGTTTTTTAAAAGGAGTATAAAACGAATAAAGCTTTTTGAGAATTCAGGGAATAAATAAGTGCGGAACTACGCTCTCGAAGATTTAAAAATCCAAGCAGATAAATATTATACTGATTTAATGGCTCTGTCTCCCAACGGCGAAGATGTATTGATTTTTAACCCGCAACGCTGGGAACGGCATAGGCATGGACATGCTGATTATGTGAAGCAGAGGTTGCTCAAGCTCATTGCTATGGCAGGAGCACGATCTTGGATTAGTAATCCTGCAACGCTGCCGATAAGAATAGCTTTAGCGCCCCTATGGGATTTGTATCCAAATGAATTCTTTGACGGCATTGCTTTAAGTCCTTCCTGTATTTTACTCGATGAATTTTTCGGAGGTTCTTTTGTTGTTTTCATTGGGCCCGATGGAGCGCAAAGACGTAATGAATTAGACGATCTTTTAGCCCACGAATTTGCGCATCTTATTGATTATTCCGATCATTCCAGCGAGTGGCATCCCTCATCCTGGAAAAAGAAATATCGTTATTTAAGACGCTATATTAAAAATTGCCCCGCCTAATTCCAGGCGGTTTTTTCTTTCCAAAAAAGGTTTATTTATGCAATTTAAACTGTGTTTCTAATAATTAAAACCGCCCAGCCCTAATTTTTAGATTTAAACAAAAAACGTGTTATTTGCATAACACGCTCTAATTATTTTTTGTGTTCTCGGCTGTCAAAAATTAGGGCTGGGCGGATTTTTTATTAGATATATGGATATTGGATTTTACCTGAGTGATGCTCTTCTATCCACATGGGCAGGTCATCAATAGAGTGAAGGACGTTTTCAAGGGCAATCGGCAGTTCTCTGGCGTGGCGCAGCAGGTACGGACCGGTCTGTACCAGAAGCGTTTCCATGCCTATAGCTTTTCCGGCATCGATATCTGCCGGGGTGTCGCCGACAAAAATACATTCTTGGGCTTCAATTCCGAAACGGTCTTTCAGTTCACCCAACGTGTACTGGAAAACTCTGGGATCGGGCTTGCGCCAAGGGCTTTCTTGTCTGGTTGAGATTACGCCGAACTCCCGCAGCAGGTCTATCTTTTCAAAAATGTCCATGATGTTTTCGCGGTTTCTGGAAGTCAACAGGCAGGTGGTGAATCCGTTGCGGCGAAGCCACAACAGAGCTTCTTTGGCACCCGGCACAAGAGGTATGGGATCGGCAAGGTCAATACGTTCCCAGGCTGGATACAACTGTTTGGCCATGCCTTCGGAAATATCCAAACCCTGCTTTAGTAGTTCTACGCCGGGCAAGCCCCACAGTTCGGTCAGCTTTCTGCGGCTGGCGGGCGTGAAGTTGACGTCAAATACGGCACATAGGTTCCGTATCCTACGCAAGCCTTCATGAAAGGAGTCATTAACGACCCCGTCGAAATCCAGGATCACTCCGCGAATCTTCGTTTTCAAGGTTGCGTCCTTTCCTAAGCCTAAACTTAAGTTTGGGCGAGTTGCTTTTATTCTACAATAACCACTATAAAAGTCAAGGCTGAAGGGTATGGTATACGATCATATCTGACACCTCCGTATCATGGAGGTAATGACACATAATACTCAACTACTCATAGCAACAGAGCGAGAACGGTGGTTAAAGCTTCATCTTGAACATGGCATGACGATCTACGAATT
>Ga0209542_10006930_pt1 | contig 21815 bp, 22 predicted proteins | sample RifCSPhighO2_01_FD_184028 | JGI IMG/M metagenome (GOLD analysis project Ga0209542, IMG submission 184028) | Soil microbial communities from Rifle, Colorado - Rifle CSP2_plank highO2_0.1 (SPAdes) (version 2) | ecosystem: Environmental > Terrestrial > Deep subsurface > Rock core/Sediment ... | reverse complement strand
GCCGGCGACCTCTTTGGCGCCGATTCCCGGGCCCACATCATGCCCGAAGACCGCTCGGTGGACATCAACACCCCAGCCGACTTCGAACTCGCCAAATTTTTCGCCCGGAATCGGACTACCCCCTACCTGCCTGCCGGACAGGCAGGCACCCTACCCCCTACACCCCAACAATGAAAACCGTTTTCATCATGCTCTCCCGCGGGTTTGTCGCCCGAAATATCCTTCGGACCGACACTTTTCGCCTGATCGCCGAACGGTCGGATTTGCGGATCGTGTTGTTTGTGCCGCGCAACATCCCCGATTACTTCCGGGAAGAATTCGTCCGCTATCCCAACGTAGTCCTCGAGGAGTCCGACGACCTGGAGTTCGGGAAGTTCCGGAAAAAAGTTTTCGAGCCCATGCTTCAAAAAATGGTCTACTCCGATACCGCCAGGTTTTTCATGCGTTACGGCGGCCGCTCGACCAAAGCCAATAAATCGGCGCTCTCCGCTTGGCTGGGACACCTGGGGGCCACGCTTATCGCCAAGCTGCCGTTTTTCATCCCCGCCTTCCGCTGGATCGAGTTTCACGCCTTCCCCGACCGCGCCTACGGAGAGTTTTTCGACAAATATCAACCGGACCTAGTGGTGGCCACGGCCATCAAGACCAAGCGGGATCTGGCCATGATGAAAGAGACGCGGCGACGGGGCGTGTCCACCGTGGGCATGGCCAGGAGCTGGGATAATCTCGACCGCATCCTAATTGCCTTCCCGCCGGACCGGCTGATCGTACAGAACGAAGTGATGAGCGAATTGGGCGTTAGATTGCATAAACTCCGTCCGGAAAGTATTTCAGTGACCGGTTTTCCCCAGTTTGATCTCTACCAGAACCCCGAGACCTACCAGCCGCGAGACGAGTTTCTTCGCTCGCTCGGCCTTGATCCGGCGCGGCGGGTAGTCATGTTCGCGTCCGAAGGTGTCTGGGCGCCGTACGGCCCGCTGGTCGCCGACCTTCTTGCCGAACTGGTCGCGTCCAAAGCTTTCGGCGAGCAGTGTTCGCTCGTCGTTCGGCCCCATTTTTCAGATCTATCGTTCGAACGGGAGGGGACCCCTTACGATCATCTCGTCGGCCTCCCCAACGTGTTTGTTGATCAACACTTCCGCTCCATGAAGTTTTTCACCGACAAGTGGGATCCTTCGTTTAAGGAAATGAAACATCTGGCCAACGAACTCAAGCACGCCGATGTGTTGGTGACCTACGCGACGACGCTCGCCATCGAGTCCTCAATCGTTGACACTCCCATCGTGAACATCAATTATCGGCTTCCGGGTGAACAGGTGAGCGATGGGCCGTTTTTTGCCATGTTTTACGGATCATCCCACTATTCGAATGTCGTCCGCAGCGGCGCCACCAGGCTGGTCGCCGATCGGGAAGCGCTTATCGCCGCCGTCCGCCATTATCTCCAGCATCCCGAAAGCGAACGCGCCGAGCGCCGGGCCTGCGCCCTGCGGTTGACCTATCGGCTGGACGGCAAATCGGGCGAGCGGGTTGCGCATATTATTCTCGGCGCACTCGGTTGTCAGGGTGTTATACACAACCTATGAAAGCGGCCATTATCGTCGGCACCCGGCCGGAACATATTAAAATGGCTCCCATCGTTGACGCCTGCGCCGCGCAGGGGGTTTCGTATTTTTTGCTGCATACCGGCCAGCACTATTCGCCGAACATGGATGCGGTTTTTTTTGCCAATCTCGAACTTCCCCAGCCCACCTATAACCTCGGCGTCGGGAATCAGCCGCACCGCATGCAGGTCGGATTAATGACCAAACTTATCCGTGAAGTGTTCGAGCGGGAGCGTCCTGACGTGGTCATCGTCCAGGGTGACACCATCTCCGTTCTCTCGGCGACTCTCGCGGCACGTTGGCTCGGCATGCCGGTGGCGCACCACGAAGCAGGGCTCCGCAGTCACGACCCAATGATGATCGAGGAGACAAATCGCGTGACCACCGATCACCTTTCGAATTTTCTCTTCGCACCCACCGAGAGAGCCGTGCAGAACCTCACCGAGGAAGGATATGATCCCTCTCGGATTTTTCTCACCGGAAACACAGTGGTGGATGCGCTCATCAAGTCCCGCAGAATCGCCGACGAGCGGTCGGAGATTCTTGACATCCTTGATTTGCGGCCGAAAGAGTACCTGGTAATGACTGTGCACCGTCCGGAGAATGTTGACCGCAAGGAGTCGTTCATCAAGCTTCTTGAGGGCATTCAACTGGTGCGGGCCGCGTTCCCCGCCTATCCCATCGTGTATCCGATTCATCCTCGAACATCGAAGATGATCGAGCGCTTCGGACTGCGCATCCCCGACGGGGTGCGGGTCATCGACCCGCTTTCGTACCTGGACTTCCTCCGGTTGGAGTCGAACGCGCTCCTGGTCGTTACTGATTCGGGCGGAGTCCAGGAAGAGGCCTGTATCTTTCGCGTCCCTTGCGTGACGGTCCGGCTCAGTACCGAGCGGCCGGAAACAGTGGAAGCGGGCATGAATGCGCTGACGGGAGCCAACCCCGACCTCATGATTGCGGCCGTCCGGCGGATGCTTGACAATCCCGGAATCGTTTGGAGCAATCCGTTCGGCGACGGCCGTGCGGGAGAGCGGATTGTCTCGATCTTGCGGGAGAAGATGTTTTCCGAAGAACGGCGGCAGTACGGAGCGGCACCCACAACACTCTCGGAGAGGCGACTTGCATGAAAACTGTATTCATCACCATTTCCCGAGGGTCCATTGCCCGGAACATTCTCCATTCCGACGTCGTCCGGATTCTGCGTGAGCGCGGTGTCCGGATCGTGCTTCTCGCGCCCGCCTGGGAAGACTCGCAGTTTCGCAACGAGTTCGGGGGAGAAGGAGTGAATTTTGCTCCGCTTGTTGATCCGCGACAGAATTTTTGTGACCGGATCATCGTCGGCATCCACAAGGGGTTGGTGTATAACGCGACCACCGTGCTTCGCGACCGTTACGGTTTTTTGAGCCGTAGCGAAACGAACGCGTTTCGGCGCGTGGCGAAGCGCACCGTCTTCAAACCGCTTCGGCGTTTCGGTTTCCTCAAAGAAGCGGTTCGGTGGATTGACCTATGGCTCCGTCCCGCCCGTGACTATGATGATCTCTTCCGCCGCGAGCGGCCGTCGGCGGTCTTCACCACCAATCCCACCGAAACCGCGGACGCGCAGGTGATGAAAGCCGCCCGACGACACGGCGTGAAGATCATTGCCATGCCCAAGAGTTGGGACAACCTTCCGAAGCTCTCCTTCAGGGTCAAGCCCGATCTCCTTCTTCTTTGGGGGCCGGCGCTCACTCCCCACGCGCTTCGTTATCAGCACATCGAAGAGTCGTGGATTCGGCTGGTCGGCGTACCTCAATTTGATGTGCTGTCGGATTCGAAGATGATTATGACGCGTGAGGAGTTTTTCCGCTCGATCGGCGCTGACCCAGACCGCAAGCTGATCGTCTTCGGGTCAGAGGGGAAGGTGACGCCGGGCGATCCGGAACTGGCCGAGATTCTCGCGGGAATGGTCGGACGGGATCTGCTTGGCGTTCCGTCCCAGCTCTACATCCGTCCGTACTTCGCGCTCCGCGGAGAGGAGGAGAAATTCTCCGCGCTAATCAGGCGTCCGCGAGTGATCATTGACCACTGGTTCACTCGCACCCAGGGCTTTCGGGATTCGTGGGATTACACCCTGCGTCACGCGAAACACTTTGCCAATCTCATGCGCCACATGGATGTAATGGTTACTCACGCTTCGACGCTCGCGATTGACGCTGCGGCCAACGACCGGCCGGTGGTGCATGTGGGTTTTGGCGGTCACGAGACAAAGTCGTACGGAGACTCAACGCTTCGCTGGTATGACTCGGCGCATTACGCAGGAGTGATGGCAGAGCGGGGGAGCCGGCTCGTTAAGAATCCCGACGATCTTCGTCAGGCGCTGTCGGCATATCTACAAAACCCCTCACTGGATGGTGAGGGGCGGGCTCGGCTTCGCGAGCGATATTGTTATCGATTGGACGGGGGCGCCGGAGGGCGAATTGCCCGTGCGATTCTCTCCCTGATCGGGGCGGAGGGCTAGGTTTTTTCCACGGTCAGGTGCCAGCGGTTGCTCCAGTGTTCTTTGCGGAAGGACAGATCGAATTTTTTCTGGACGACCTCGCGGATGTCCTTGATTCGGAAGCGGCCGGCGAGGAGCGTCTCGATGTCCTGACGGTCGAAATAATGCTGGATCGCGCCAGCTTCGTAATCATCTTCCAGTTTAAAGGTATTGCGTCCCACCTTCCGTCCTTCACCGAACTTTTTGCTTCCGGCACCGGCCAGGGTCAGAAAGAACAGTCCGGGTGAAGCCAGTACGCGGTGGACCTCGGAAACTGCACGGAGGGCTCCCTCCATCGGCACGTGATCCAGCACGGCGTAGCAGGTAACGGCATCGAAATGACCGTCGGGGTAGGGAAGGGGTTCCGAAACGTCGCCGGCGCGCAGATCGGCCGTGATTCCTTCGTCGGCGAGCCATTTCCGGCCGATAGTGACCGCTGATTCAGAAATGTCAATTCCGTAGGTTTCGTAACCCATCTTGGCTAGAAACAACGCCGCCGCGCCATTGCCGCAGCCCAAGTCGAGAATCCTTCGCGCCGGAAATAGATCTTGAAAACGCCCGGTATCGAGCCGCTTTCGGAGAAATCTTCCGACGAACTGGACCGTGGCCTCCGGAGGTGACCAAAGTGTCATGCCGCGGTCGGTATAAATGGAATTCCAGAGCTGTTTTTCTCCCATATACCAGGCGATGTTAACACCTGTCGGACGATGTTTCAACTATGGAGCTCGCCGTCATCATGTACCATTACGTTCGGGATGCCGAGCGGACGCCGTTCCCGCGGATTCATGCCCTGCCGGTTGGTAAGTTCGAGCGTCATCTAGACCGCCTCGGGGAAAAATACGCCTTTGTCGGAGCGGGGGATGTACTCGCGGCTGTCCGCGGCGAGGCCCGGCTTCCCGAGCACGCCTGCCTGCTCACTTTCGATGACGGACTCAAGGACCACGCGAGAAACGTGTTCCCGGTCCTTCGTGACCGCGGCATCAGGGGCGCTTTTTTCGTCATCACTTCGGCGGTGGAAGAGGCGCGCGTTATCGACGTACACAAGGTTCATTTTCTTCTGGCGCGTCTGGGGACAGAGCGGATGATCGAGGCTTTTCATGATTTTATATCCATTCATTCGCCCCGCTTAGCGGGGTTATCCGAACTGCGCATTGATGATCGGCAGCGGCTTAGCCCGAGCCGGTATGACGACATTCTCACCGGCAATCTGAAAGCAAGACTGAATACCTTGGACGCGCCGACTAAAACAGCGTTCCTCGAAAAATTGTTCCGCGACACACTGGGAGACGAGGCCGAATTTGCCAAGGAGTTGTATCTCTCTTGGGACGACGTGAACACGATGATAAGAGGAGGTATGGACTTTGGTTCGCACACCCATAGCCACCGCCACATCGACACTCTTTCTCCCAAGGAGCTGGGGAGCGAAATCGCCACCGCCCGCGACCTATTGAAAGAGCACACGCGGGGCGCGGCGTTGCCCATTATTTCCTATCCGTTCGGCACCGGAGATTACTCGGCCGCCCTCCTTGATCAATTGGTCGGTTTCGGTTATGCTCTCGGGTTCACCGTCGAGGTGGGCGTGAATACCAATCTCGACCAACCCCTGCGGTTGAAGCGTTTGAACGCGAACGACGTGTTATAAAATCGACTATGAAAGCGTCAATCGGAATTGACTGCGTAGAGATTGCCAGGTTCCGCCGGTTGCGCGGGGCCTCTCGTCGGCATTTTTTGGAACGGGTTTTTTCCGGCGAGGAACGGCGCTATTGCGGTCGGTTTGAAGACGCCGACAGCCGCTTGGCCGGGACCTTTGCGGCCAAGGAGGCCGTGGTCAAGGTCCTCTCCGGCCGAGTCGCCGTCGCCGACATCGAGGTTCTCCGAAAATCAACCGGTTCTCCGACCGTGAAAGTGCGCGGTCGTCTCCGTCGGGACATCAGCGTTTCAATCACTCGAGCCGGCGGTCTCGCCTGCGCGGTGGCTCTGGTCCTATGAAGATCGCCTTGCTTTCCTCGTTTACCATCGAACCGGTCGTCCGCCATCTGCGGGAGGCGCTTGGTTCCCGCGGCATTTCTGTCGAGACTTACGTCGGACCGTTTAATGCCTGGGCCCAGGAGATCTTGCGGACTGACAGCGGCCTTAAGCGGTTCGATTCGGACGTGACCGTTTTGGCGGTGGATATTGATGCGCTCATTCCCGACGGGACGTCTTTGGTTGCCGCCCCACCCGAAGAGCGCCGGCGTCAGGTCCGGTCCGAGGTGGAGCAAATATTAAATCTGGTGAAGACGCTGGCACAGAAGTCGCGGGGGAAGATACTGGTTCACAACTTCAGTATCCCCGTTGCGAGCCCCTTGGGAATTCTCGACGAGAAAGACGAGGCCGGACTGCGTGGACTGGTGGCGGAGGCGAATCTGGAGCTTGCCGCCGGACTGCGCAGTGTCGAGGGTGCATATGTTTTTGATTACGACGGATTCGTGCGCGATGTCGGCCGCGCGCAGGCCTACGACCCCAAGATGGATTTCCTGGCCGCGATGAAAATTCGCGAGGAGGTCTTGCCCCGGTTGGCCGATCGGTATTTGAAATACCTCGTACCTTTTGCCGGAAAGACCCGCAAGGTTCTAGTACTGGATTTAGATGGTACGTTGTGGGGAGGAGTTGTCGGTGAGGAGGGCGTCTCGGGCATCGCTCTCGGTCCTCAAGCGCCGGGGAACGCTTACCATGCCTTCCAGAAGGCGGTTGTTTCTCTGGCGCGTCGAGGCGCTATCCTCGCCATCAATTCAAAAAACAACGCGGATGACGCGCTTGAAGTCATTCGAAACCATCCCCATATGCTTCTTCGCGAGAAAGATTTCGCGGCCATTCGCATCAACTGGCAGGATAAGGCGTCTAACATGCGCGAGATTGCCGAGGAATTGAATCTGGGTCTGGACAGCTTTGTTTTCGCGGATGACGACCCCGGCAATCGGATGCTCATGCGCGGGATGCTTCCGGAGGTTCTCACCATCGATCTTCCGCACGATCCGGCGCGGTTTGCAGAAACGCTTCTTGATCTTCCGGATTTTGAGACTGCACGGATCACCGACGAGGACCGCGAGCGCACATCGCTCTATGCCGCGGAGCGGGAGCGTCGCCAGACTGCCTCGGACGCCGGATCGATCGAGGACTACCTTCGTCAGCTGCAGATCGAAGTTTTCGTTTCCGAGGACGATGCTAGGGAGGAGGCGCGTCTGTCTCAACTTTGCCAGAAGACCAATCAATTCAACCTCACCACTCGCCGCTACACCGAGGAGGATGTCCGGCGATTTATCGCCGATCCCGCCGCCGGCGTCTGGAGCATACGAGCCAAGGACAGGTTCGGGGACAACGGCATTGTGGGTCTGGCGATTGTACGCAAGGAGCCGCGGCAGTGGACGCTGGATTCGTTTCTTCTCTCATGCCGGGTGATCGGTCGGGGAGTTGAACAGGCGCTTCTCTCTCGGGTGGCAGAGTGCGCGCGTTCCTCGGGGGCCGCGGAGCTCATTGGAGAATTTATCCCCTCCGCGAAGAACGCGCCGGCGCAGGATTTTTTCTACCGGAACGGTTTTGAATCAGTTGAACAATCCGATGAACGGTCTCTATGGCGTTTGCCGCTTTCCAAAGACGTTCCCGCGCCAGAATGGATTCGTTATGGATAAGGTCACAGAAATCATTGTTCGCGTTTTCAAAGTGCCGGCAAGCGCCGTCATCCCATCCATGTCCCCGGAAACCATTCCAACCTGGGACTCGATGAATTACCTCCTGTTCATCTCGGAACTCGAGCGGGCCTTTGGCATTCAATTTAGCATCGATGAAGTGATGAATGCTAAGTCGCTTGGAGATCTTCTGCGAGTGATGCGCGAGAAGGGGGTTGTGCTTTGATATGGCGACGCAGACCGGTTTTACTGTCCGTATTATGGAATCATCCGACGTACCCCAAGTCGCGGCGTTTTTTCGGCGCGTTGTTTCTCCCAGTCACATCATGGGTGACGAGCGGCATCTCCGATGGCAGTTTTTGGACCACCCTCATGCGATCGCAGGTGCGGGAACTTTACTCCTCTGGAACGATACCAAGATTGTCGGTCACGCGGGATGGATTCCCGCGCGGACGAAGATGGGGAACCGGATACTGCTCGCCGGCTGGGGCGCGAATTTTATTGTGAGCGAGGAATTTCGGGAGCGCGGCGGGAGCGTATTCCTTCTGCGGGAAGCGATGAAGCGATTTTCTCTGCTCCTCACGTCTGGATACAACGAAAATGCCGCGCCGGTGCTTCGCGGATTGGGGTGGAAGTTGCTACCGTCGCTTACCAGATGGGTAGGTGTTCTTCGTTCAGATCGCCTCGGGCTTCTGCCGGCAAACCCGGACCCGCCGGAAGCCAGTTCGATTGAGGTCCGTCCGATCACCAGATTCGAAGTCTCTTGGGACGCTGTTTGGAATGAACTCCGTGTCCTCTATCCGTGTACGACGGAACGCGACTCGGCATACTTGAACTGGAGATTCGTCAGTCATCCATTCAATAGGTATCATCTGTTTGGCGCGTATGACGGCTCGAGGTTGCGCGGCTTTGCCGCCCTGCGGATGGAAAAAGCTCCCGAGCTTGCTGGCGCGCGAATCGTAGATTTCATTTCCGCTCCGGAAGCCGAGGTCACTCTCGCCCGGGGGATCATCGAGGCCGCCGGCCGCGAAGGAGCGGATTTTGCCGATTTTTTCGCTTCCGGCCCTTGGCACGGAACGGCCTTCAGAAAAGCCGGTTTTCTGCCGGCGAATGGCGGCCCCTATGCCGAGGTGCCGGCGTTTCTCCTGCCGGTTAACCGGCGCCGGAGGGACATCACTTTTGCGGTTTGGTACGCGCAGGAAGTGCGGGGAGACGATTGGTACGTGGTCAAAGCAGATGGCGACAAGGACCGGGCGCAAAATCTATGAATGATCTTAGCTTCAATGAAATGACCGTCGGCCGCAAGGCAGAGTTTGTCGTGGTCGTCTCCGACAAGATGGTGCAGCAATTTTCCGAGCTTACCGGAGATGTAAACCCCCTGCATACCGACGCCGCCTACGCCGCTGCCACGAAATTCGGAGCAAGAATCGCCCACGGTCAGCTTCTTGCCGGTTTTTTTTCGACGCTCGTTGGCATCTACCTTCCTGGAAAACGTTGTCTATATTTAGGCCAAGATTCAACATTTAGGAATCCGGTTGGGATAGGAGAACGGGTCGTAGTTCGAGGAGAAGTGGTGCATCGGAGTGAAGCGGCTGGCATGGTCGAAATTAAAACGGAGATCATTAAAGATGATGGAACCGTGGCGGTTGACGGAGTGGCTAGAATTCGTGTATTAGCGTAGTTCTATGAACCTCACTGGAAAAACAGCCTTGATCACCGGTGCCAGCAGAGGAATCGGCCGTGCGATTGCGCTCGGACTGGCGCGTTCCGGCGCCGATATTGCGGTACATTTCAATAACCATCAGGAACAGGCGGATGTAGTTTGCGCCGAGATTGCTGCCTTGGGAAGAAAAGGAAAAATATTCCAAGCGGATCTTCGAGATGAAACGCAGGCGGCGGGACTTGCCCGGGACGTGCTCGCGGATTTCGGCAAGGTGGACATTCTCGTTAATAATGCCGGCGGTCCGGTGATGCCGCGCGCCTGGAATGAGGTACGGTGGAGTGACGTTCAGTCCGATGTAGATCTCCATGTCCGGACGGCACTTTTGATCACGCAGGCACTGGCGCCCGGTATGATGGAACGGCGGTGGGGGAGGATAGTGAACATCGCGACCATCTATACTCTGGGTATGGTGCCGACACATCTGCTTCCGTACATCACTGCAAAATATGCGCTGTTAGGGTTGACGCGAGCACTGTCGGTTGAACTTGCGCCTCACGGGATAACAGTGAACGCAGTTTCACCCGGGGTGACTGAAACAGAACTCATTTCACACCTGCCGACTTGTTGGAAAGAGAAACATGCCAAAGAGATTCCCGTCGGCCGCCTGGCAACACCAGAAGATGTGGCCGTCGCAGTTACGTTCTTGGCTTCGCCGGAAGCGGGATATGTGAGCGGTGTAAATCTTCCTGTTTCTGGAGGCGCTTTTTGAACGCTATGGGAGTTCCTTATCTTAGATCTGAACAGATCAAGGCCGGTCGCGATGCGCTCGTTGAGCGCATGCGCAAGCCGAGCTGGATTGTCCGACGCGAGACGGATGAGGGTTTGCTTTCGTCGCTTATCAGAGATCGAATTGGGGCATCCGCGCGGATCATGGAGATCGGTTCCTCAAACGGCCGGGTTCTCAAATCCCTCCAGGACCGCGGCTTTCAGAATCTCATCGGGGTCGACATTGATGATTATCTGGAATTTTCCGAGCTGAAACCGCTTCTGCGGACGGCCGACCTCAACCACGAGCGGTTTCCGGCGGACGATGGATCGATTGATGCGCTCCTGGCGCTTGAAATTTTCGAGCACCTGGAAAACCCTTGGCACTTTGCCCGCGAATGCGCCCGCGTGCTTCGTCCGGGCGGCCTGCTTATCCTCTCCACTCCCTGGGGACACACTGTTTGGGACAAGCTGCGCTTCCTCCGGCGGGGGAGTCTGATTAACTTCCATCCTGCCAATAATCACATAACTTTTTTGACCAAAGACGTGTTCAATAAGGCCTTCGGACGCGACTTTGTTATCAAACAAATGATTTTCGATCGTGGCTGGATTCCCTTCTTGCGTCCGCGGCGGTGGAATAGATTCCTGCCGGCGCATCCTCTCTGGAGTCTCAAGGTCTGTTACGTCATGGAACGGAAAGGGTAGAAGACATCGTATGCGCACCATAATCGTCGAACCAGAACATTACGCGCAGGAGGCGGTAGACATCTACCGTTCTTTTGGAGATGTGCTGATGGAGAGGGCGCTCTCACGGCAAGAACTCCTCGAGGCGATCAGCGACGCCGAGATTTTGGTAATCCGGCTGGCGCACAAGATTGATCGCGAGGTTCTGAAAGCGGCGCCGAATCTCAAAATCATCGTCTGTCCCACGACTGGGCTCGATCACATTGATCTCGCGGCCGCGGCAGAGCGCGGAGTGAAGGTCGTGAGTTTGAAAGGAGAGACGGAATTTCTCCGAACCATCCACGCCACCGCCGAACATACCTTTGCGCTTCTCCTCGCGCTCCTGCGGCGGATTCCGTGGTCGTTCGCTTCTGTCGGACGAGGTGAGTGGGACCGCGATTCATTCAAGGGGAACGAACTTTCGGGGAAGACCATGGGTATTATCGGCTTCGGTCGTCTTGGTTCGCGCGTAGCCCGGATCGCGCAGGGGTTTGATATGTCGGTGGTTGCCACTGACCCCCTTGTGAAGATTGAAACTCCGAACGTGCAACAGGTCGGGCTTCCGGAATTAGTGTCTGCCTCGGACGTGATTTCAATCCATGTCCCATACAGCTCCGATACGGAGAGGATGATCTCCTCGGACATATTCGTACGAATAAGGCAGGGGGCGGTGTTGGTGAACACTTCGCGGGGGCAGGTGGTCGATGAGGGTGCGCTTCTCGGGGCGCTTACGAGCGGAAAGCTTGCCGGCGCGGCGCTGGACGTCCTCTGGGCCGAGGAGAAGCGCCCGGTGGTCATCTCCGGCGATCCGCTTGTCGAGTACGCCAAAACGCATCAGAATCTGCTTATCACTCCACACCTCGGCGGCGCCACGTTCGAATCCATGGCCAAAACCGAAATTTTTATCGCTGAAAAAGTAAAAGCGGCTTTTACCGTATGATCATCATCCAGACACTAAAAGGACCGCGCGAGATCGGGGAGGGGAGGCCGGCATTTATCGTTGCCGAGCTCGGGAAGAACCATAACGGGAATCTCGAACTTGGAAAGCTTTTAATTGATCGCGCGGCTGAGGCGGGCGCTGATGCCGTCAAATTCCAGACCCACGTCGTTGACGATGAGCAGTCCAAGGTGCCGATTGATTCCCCTCACTTCAAGGGCGTTGACCGCTACGCGTGGGTCAAACGCAATACCTACCCGCCGGAATTCTTCCGTGAACTCAAGGCGCACGCGGAATCGAAGGGCGTGATGTTTTTTTCCACGCCGATGTCGCGCGGCGCGGCCCAACTCTTGCACGACGAGGTCGGCGTGCCGCTCTGGAAGGTCGGCTCCGGCGACATCACCGACCTTCCAATGATCGAGTACGAAGCCAAGACCGGACTCCCCATGGTCATCTCGTCAGGCATGACGCAGATGGAGGAGCTTCGCCTCGCGGTCGCGACCGCGCGACGTCACACTGACAAGATCGTGGTTACGCACTGTGTCTCGCTCTACCCCTGCCCGCCGGAAGCGCTGAATCTCCGCACCATGCAGACACTGAAGCGCGAGTTCCCTGGAATCCCCATCGGATTCTCCGACAACGGATTATCCATCGCAGGCGCGGTGGCGGCCGCTGCCATGGGCGCGGTGTACATTGAAAAGCACATGACCATTGACCGCGCGCTGTACGGCCCGGACCACAAGGCCTCGCTCATCCCGTCGGAATTCGCTCAGGTCGTTTCTCTGGTCCGCGAGGCAGAGTCTGCGATGGGGGACGGGAAAAAGACAGTCGGCGAGGACGAGTCAAAATTCCGTCCGATCTTCCACAAAGCGCTAGTCGCGATGCACGACATCCCCGCGGGCGCGATGATCATGCCGGAAATGCTTCGAAGCCAGCGCCCTTGCCGTGGCATCCCGGCCAAGGAGTACTACCAGGCGCTCGGACGAACGGCCAAGGTCTCCGTCTCCGCCGGCGAATTCCTCCAATGGGATCATCTCAACTGATATCAAAAGCCGCCCCACCGGGCGGCTTTTCAGAAGGCGAGTAGGAGCGCACCCGCGGTCATGATCGCGCCGCCCCAGACGCGCTCCGGATGGCCGCGCTCTTTGAGGAGAGGTCCGGCGAGGAGCGCGACGAACAAGATGGTGAGTCTTCGGAGCGCGGAGGAGTTGCTCGCAAGGCCGTACGAGAACGAGGCGACGAACAGTACTGCCACCACGGCGAAGAGGAACGGCGTCGCGGCCAGGGAAACCATCTGCCGTCGGTTCAGGGAACGCGGGAGGTGCTCATTTCGAAGCGCGGGAATCATGGCAAGGCCGACGAATCCGAACACGACCGCTGGGAGAAACAAGGCGTTCGTTTTCACCGCCACAATTTTATCGAAATTAATTGAGACGCTCGCGACCACCGAGCTCCAGAACGCGAGCCGGACGCCCCGGCTTCGCGCGAGATTTTTCCAGGGAAGAAGGAGGTTGGCTGCGGTGTGGAGATGGCGTTTCGTCTCGGATGCCGGAGCGGCGGTGAGAGTGCCATCAGCCGATGGCTTGCTGGCATTGAGTACGTAGGACCCGATCGAAAGGAGGACAACACCAAACCACCCCGCGATGGTCGGAAGTTCCCGGAGAATGATGAATCCCGTGAGGAGCGAGAGGACCGGAGCGGCCGCTGTCATAGGAGTCACGAGAGAGGCGTCCTCGATTTCGAGCGCGCGCAGCTCCCCGTACTGGACCGCAATGTTCAGGATTGCGGTGGCGAGGAGCGGCCAGAGGATTCCGGAGGGCCAGGAGAGCCAATCAGTGATTGTCGGCCGGGCCAGCGTGAGCATGACCGCGAAGAGGAGGGCTGACGTCCCGAGCATGTTCACCACGATCACGAAACGGGAGGAGAGCCCGCGGAGGTTATGTTTGTTGTTGATGATGTAGAGCGCGCGAAGCAGGGAGCCGGCAACGAGGAGAAGGATGCCCTGCCAGGCGAAGGGCATTGAGGTGATCGGCATAGGCGGTCATTGTATCGGAAACAGCTCGATTGACCAAAAGCATCATCCCTGATATTCTTTCACGAACTATGAACATCCTTGCCGTCATCCAGGCCCGCGGGGGATCGAAGAGCGTGCCCGGGAAAAACATCCGGGAGCTTGGTGGCAAGCCGCTCATTGCATGGACCATTCTGGCCGCTAAAGCGTCGAAGAAAGTTACGCGCGTGGTAGTGAATACTGATGATCCCGAGATCGCCGCTGTTGCCAAACAATTCGGCGCCGAGGTGCCGTTTCTCCGGCCTGCGGAATTCGCCACGGACAAAGCGCCATCGCTACCAATGTATGAGCACGCGCTCGCGTGGTTTGCGGAGCACGAAAACTATCGGCCGGACGCGATCGTCCAACTCAAGCCAACCAACCCGCTCCGCACGGCAGGGCACATTGATGCGGCGATTGATCTCTTCCTCGCTACGCCCCCGTGCGACTCGGTAATCTCCGTCTCGCCGGTGCATGATCATCCGTACAAAATCTGGAAAGTCGGCGCCGACGGATTCATGGAGCCGTTCCTTCCGGAATCGTTCACCGGCATCAAGGACGCGCCCCGCATGCGCCGCCAAGACCTCCCGCCCGCCTTCCGCCACAACGGCGCGGTCAATGTCATCGTCCCGATCACCATCCTCGAGCAGCATTCGATGAACGGCAAGAAGGTGAAGGCGTTTGTCATGGACGGTCCGGATGACTTTTTGAACATTGATACTCTCCGCGACTTCGAACTCGCCGAGCTGATTTTGAAAAACAGGTAGAACTGGATTGACACATTCAGTTTTATTTGGGACAGTTGGCGTCCGATCGGCACGTGCCGTCGGCAAGGAGGACCGAATGACGTTCCTGGCTTTTGCCTTGGTTGCCGTTGGCGCGGTTTTTTTGGCGCTGTACGGAGTGATGTGTCGAAGGGAACAGGCCGGGGATTGGAAAAATCGGACGAGCGCGCTCGTGGCCTTGAGTCAAGGCGGCGCGGCAGTTTTGTTCTTTGGCGTTTCACTCGCGACTGGAGGGCCTCGCATCGAGCACGGGTTTCTCTTACCAATGCTCGCCACCGGATTCCTGAACATCGGGATCATGTATGCCAAGATGCGCGCCCGAGCGCTCGAAGACGTCTCGCTCGTCGCCCCTATTGACTCGACCACTCCGGCCATCGTGATCGTCACCAGCATGATCATCCTCGGCGAGTATCCCACGACCCTTGGGTGGATCGGCATCTGGCTCATGGTGGTCGGCACCTACGTTCTGAACATCCAGGACGTTCGGCAGAAGTTGGTTGAGAAAATGACGGGCGATGTTTCTGGATGGAAGCGCCAGGCGCGCATCTGGTTTGCCCCGTTTCTGGCGCTGGGCCGGAGCAAGGGTGTTCGCTGGGCATTCTTCGCGGCCATGACGGCGACAGTGAGTTTGAACTACGACGGACTAGTCGCGCGGCGCGCGGACATCGGCTTCGGCTTTGGTTGCGTGATGAGTATTGCCGCGGCCGGCAACCTCATCGTGGCCATGGCGCGGCGCGAGTTCAATGGAGCGAAGATCGGCGCGATTCTGAAGAAGACGGCAATCCTCTCCTTGAGTTTCGGAACAGCCATCTACATCTCGAGCATCGCCTACCGCCTGACCATCGTTCCCTACGTGGGCACCATGAAGCGCCTGCAAATCCCGATCACCATCATTCTCGCCTATTTCATCCTTGGCGAGCGCAAGAGCTTCCGGGAACGGTTGGCCGGAGGTGTGATCATGACGGGTGGAGCGGTGCTGATCGTTCTGGGATGAAGCGGCCTTGACTACGGTTGGTTAGGGCCTTTTTTTGTTGAAACATCGGCATGATTATTGTGTAGAAATGGACGGATTAACGACGATTGACGGTCGAACCGGCGCTCTGATAACATAACCCCGCTTTTTTATTCAGGAGGACCTTATTCCGGCCTTATGACCCCATCCGCTGTTCGCATTCCGACGGATAGGAAAATCGATTTTGAAGGACTGATGATTTTGGACTTGGCTAACAATCATCAGGGCAGCGTCGAGCACGGTCGGAGAATCATCCGGGAAACGGCGGCGGTCATCCGGTCCGCCGGAGTTCGAGGCGCGATCAAACTGCAATTCCGTGACTTGGATACCTTCATTCATCCTGATTTCAAAAACAGCACGGAAAACAAGCACATTCCGCGCTTTCTCTCTACTCGGCTATCCGAGGACCAGTTCCGCGAGCTGGTGGAGGAAACCAGGCGGCAAGGGATGATCACCATAGCCACGCCTTTCGACGAGGCGTCGGTGGATATGCTGGAGCGCTTGGGGGTGGAGATCGTCAAAGTGGCCAGCTGTTCGGCCGGCGACTGGCCGCTCTTGGACCGCATTTCCGAAACCGGAAAGCCGGTCATTTGCTCCACGGCTGGATTGGAGATCTCCGAGGTGGACCGTATTGTCAGCTTTTTCCAGCATCGCGGCGTGCATTTCGCTTTGATGCACTGCGTGGCCATGTACCCCACGCCGAACAATCGGCTGGACTTGAACAGAATCGAGATTTTCCGCAACCGATATCCGGGGGTTACAGTCGGCTTCTCGACCCACGAGGATCCTGGAAATTTTCAGATTGTCGGCGTGGCTTACGCCAGGGGCGCGCGCCTGTTTGAAAAGCACGTCGGCGTACCGACGGAAGAAATAAAGCTTAACGCATATTCGGCTTCGCCAGAGCAGGTCGCTTCCTGGATCGCCGCTTACCAGACGGCGGTCGGGGCTTGCGGCGGGGAAAAGCTGGCGCTGCGGGACGCGGAGGAGGTCTCCCAACTCCGTGCTTTGATGCGCGGCGTGTTTCTGCGCAAAGATGCGCCATCCGCAACGCGCCTTGACCGCTCCGATATTTATTTCGCAGTTCCCCTCCACGCCGACCAGTTGACCAGCGGCGAGTGGAAGGACGGCACCACGGCCGACCGCGACTATCGGGCCGGCGAGCCGCTCCGCGCTGCGGCCCGCGTCCCAGCCGACCCCCGGCGGCAGATCATCTACGGCGCCATCCACGCGGCCAAAGGGATGCTCAATGAGGCGCGGATCCCGGTGGGCGTCGAGTTCAACGTCGAGCTGTCGCACCACTACGGAGTCGAGAATTTTCGCGAGGTGGGCGTGATGATCATTGATTGCATCAACCGCGAGTACTGCAAGAAGCTTCTGGTCCAGCTGCCCGGCCAGCGGCATCCATCGCATTATCACAAAAAGAAGGAAGAGACCTTTCAGATGCTTTCCGGAGTTCTGGAATTGGAGATCGAGGGGTTCCGAAAAACCCTTTACGCCGGCGACACCCTCGTGGTGCCTCGCGGAGTCTGGCACCGCTTTTGGACCGACACAGGCGCCGTTTTCGAAGAGGTGTCCACCACTCATTTCAACGATGATTCATTCTACGAGGATCGAACGGTGGCGCGGATGCCCCGCGAAGACCGCAAGACCAGGCTGGTCAACTGGGGACGGCATCAGTTCGATTGAGGATTGTTCATGACCTATAAAGCAAAAATTTTTGGCGCCGGATCCATCGGCAACCATCTGACTAATGCCTGTCGGCTGGCCGGTTTCGAGGTGACCATGGTGGATAGCGACCCAGGCGCGCTGCGTCGCATGAAAGAGGAGATCTATCCCAAACGATACGGCGCCTGGGACGAGGGAATTCAACAGTTCTTGCCGCAGGACGCGCCCAAAGGCGGATTCGATGTCGTGCTCGTTGGCACGCCGCCGGACGTTCACCTGCGGGTAGCCACCTCGGTTCTCCGCGAGGAGGCCCCTAAGGTCCTGCAGATCGAAAAACCGCTCTGCTCTCCAACCTTGGAGGGATTGGACGAGTTTTTGGAGGAGGTTAGACGGCATCCAGAGACCGCGGTTGTTGTTGGCTACAATCACTTGTTGGCCGAGAATACCGCCAAAACCGAGGAGATCATCCGCTTGGGAACGCTGGGCAAGCCGCAAGCCATGGATTGCGAATTCCGCAGCCATTGGAAAAACATTTTCGATGCTCATCCCTGGCTGTCCGGACCCAAGGACACCTACCTCGGGTTCTGGCGGCGGGGGGGCGGGGCCGGCGGCGAACACTCCCACGGATTGAATCTCTGGCAGCATATGGCTCACACCGTCGGAGCCGGCCGGGTGGCCGAGGTCGGCGCGATCTTCGATTTTGTCGAAAGCGACGGCGCTTCTTACGATCGCTCCTGTTTTCTTAATCTGGCGACCGAGCGCGGATTGGTCGGCAGGGTGGTTCACGATGTCATCACCTTGCCTAAAAAGAAATTCCTGCAGCTTCAGTGCGAGAACGGGTCAGTGGGCTGGCACAACGACGTCACCAAAACAAGCGATCAGGTGATCGTTCAGGAACAAGGCAAGGATAAACAGGTTTTGGATATCCAGAAGACGCGCGTCGAGGAATTCTCCCGCGAGATCGAACACATCCGCGGCATTATCGAAGGCCGAGTGAACGCCGCCGACTCGCCGATCCGTCTGGCGCGGGCCGTGGACACCATGTGCGTGCTGGCCGCGGCCGTCCAATCTCACCGGGAGAAGCGGGTCGTGACCGTGCGTTACGCCGCTTTATGAAAACCACGCTGTATCTGGTGCGCCACGGTCAGAGCGAAGCCCGGGCGCGCAATATCGTCCAGGGAGTCGGTCTTGATATTCCGCTCACTCCCGAGGGCGTGATTCAGGCGGCGCGCGCCGCCGGCGTACTGGCGGGTTACAAGTTTGACAAGATTTTTTCCAGCACGGCGGTTCGCGCTCGCGACACGGCGGCCATCATCCGACGCCGACACCCCGGCGTTCCCTATGAAGAGATAGCTGAATTGAATGAGCGATCGAAGGGTGTCACCGAGGGAATGACCAAAGATGATTTCGCCGCTAAGTATCCGGAGATCATTGAGCAGTGGAACAAAGAAGAAGATGCTCGGCCTCCGGGTGGCGAAAACTTCGAGGATGTGGCCAACCGCGTCGTGCCGACTATCGAACGACACGTTGCCGGCGACGCGAAGGGATCCTCGTTTCTTTATGTCATCCATGGGAACGTGATACGAGCGATTCTTGGACATATCTTAGACGTGCCTCATCGGCTTCGTCCGCGGATTGAGCAGGACTACTGCGCAATCAATGTGGCCCGGTACGATCACGAGCGCGCGCGGTGGAGCGTGGAGTGCGTAAACCGCGTATGAGAGTTGTGACTGAACCAATACGATTGGAGGCCGCTCCTGCCGTGGTTCAGGATGAGATCGCCGCGGTTTTGCGCGAGACGTACGATTTGCGAACTATTTCAAAGGAGATCTCCAGGTTTTTAGAAAAGACAACCAGCGCGGTTTACAAATGTCCGCTTGAAGACGGTGGCGCGGTGGTGGTAAAGCATTCGTCGTTCGTGACCAATTCGACGGCGCTGAAGAAGGCCTACGCGATATCCGAGGAACTTCGCAATCGGGGAGCGAGATTGCCGAGGGCCTATCGGACGACAAACGGATCATTTATCGCCCAAACCACGATGGGAAGCGTTGCGGTTCTTGCTTTTGCGGACGGGAAGCATTTTTCGTCGCATGAGGAAGAATTCGCGTCAGCCGGCCGCGCGCTTGGAGAATTCCATGCAGCTGGCGCGCGATATCTCGCGGATCATCAGGATGAACGATTGGAGATTTCCTCCGCGATTCCGGTGGAAAAACCGTATGAAGAGTCGCGGGCAATGTATTCCGAGATTCGCGCGGCTTTCATTGACTCTCATCCCTGTTCTGTTCCGGAAGTGTGCGATTTCGTGCGGGAACATATCGGTGTTTTGGACGAGACGGCAAAGTTTGTTGACCAATCAGGCGTGAACTCTTCAGCACTTTCTTCCGGCATTCTTCACAATGATTTTCACACCAATAACGCGCTGTATTCGGAGGATGGAAAACTCACGGCTTTTCTCGACATTGATCAGATCGGTGTCGGTCCGCACGTCTGGGATATTGGCAACACGCTTGCCTCCTTCGCCTCTAACTATATCAATCGGGGCGTGATTGATGGTTTTGATGACAAAGCGCGGCTTTTTCTCCGAGACTATCACCAGGTCTTTCCTTTGCAGCTTGGAGAGTACAGACAAATCCTCGCCGCCACCCAGCGCTGGGACCTGATGCGCATCCTGCGCAGTCTGCGGCGGCATCATTTTGAGGACGACCGCCTACCCGGCCTGCTTCCTAAAATCAAAGACCGTCTGATCCCGCGGATCGCCGCGGTTCCCAAAATTTTTTCGTTCTTGACCAGCGACTGGATTCGGGGTAATTTATCCTGACTTGAACACTATGTTTCACACCCTCGGAGTTGTCGGAATCGGAATGGTCGGCGGAGCGGTTAAGCGCTACTATGAATCGAAAGGTACGCCGATATTTGCCTACGACAAGTTCAAAAATCTCGGGTCGGTGGAGGAAGTGAACAAAGCCGATATTATTTATATCTGCGTGCCCACGCCACACAAGGACGATGGCGGTTTTGATCTTTCCTTTGTCGAGGAGGCGGTGCGGAATATTTTCGGATCGAAAACCATCGTTTTGAAATCGACTATCTTGCCGGGAACCACTGAGCGATTCCAGATGCAGTTTCCCCAGCACCGTTTTTTGTTCAATCCCGAGTTCCTCACCCAGAGCACGGCCGACAACGACATGTCCTTCCCTGACCGGCAGATCGTGGGTTACACCAACCAAAGTTTCACGGTGGCCGGCACGGTCATGGAGCTTCTGCCTCTGGCGCCTTTTGAGCGGATTGTTCCGGCGACCGAAGCCGAGATGGTCAAATATTTTGGGAATACTTGGTTTTCGGCAAAGGTAGTGTTTGCCAATCAGATGTATGATCTTTGTCAGAAATTGGGGATTGATTACGACCGCGTTAAGGATTCGGTTGCCGCGGACAAGCGGATTGGACGTTCGCATTTGGACGTCATGCACGGCGGATACCGCGGCTACGGCGGGGCTTGCCTGCCCAAAGACACCCGCTCTCTCATTCAGTTCGGGGAGGCGCTGGGAGTGGATTTGAAACTGCTCAAAACTGTGGAGGAGATCAACAACGAACTCCGCGCCTCCCAGCGGCTCGACGCCGACAGATAAATATGAAAATTCTCGTCACCGGCGGAGCTGGGTTCGTCGGTTCTAATCTCGTCGATGCCTTGCTCGCGCATGGACACTCGGTCCGCGTGCTTGATAATGTTTCGACCGGAAAACGTGAAAATGTAAATCCAGGAGCGGAGTTGGTGGTGGGTGATATTTGTGATCTCGAGACTGTGCGGAAAGCGATGAATGGGATCGAATATGTGTTTCATGTCGCGGCGATCCCGCGCGTTCCGCTTTCGATAGAAAGACCTTTGGAAACCCACGCGGCGAATGTGGATGGAACGCTGAACGTGCTCGTTGCCGCGCGCGACGCCAAGGTTAGGCGTGTGATTTACTCGGCATCGTCTTCCGCCTACGGCGATCAGCCAACTCTACCGCTCCGCGAGGACATGCGGGAACATCCCTTGAACCCCTACGCGCTCCAGAAATGGATTGGCGAACACTACTGCCGACTGTTCTCGGAACTGTATGGGCTGGAGACGGTTTCTCTTCGTTATTTCAATGTCTACGGGCCGCGGATGTCGTCGGAGGGGGCCTACGCGACGGTCATCGGGATTTTTCTGCGCCAGCGGAAAGCCGGGGAGCCGCTCTCCATCGCCGGCGACGGAGAGCAAACCCGGGATTTCACTCACGTGGATGATGTAGTGCGAGCAAATATCCTTGCATCCGAATCAAATCAAGTCGGTAAGGGAGAAGTCATCAACATCGGCGCCGGCGAGCAGCACAGCGTCAATGAGATTGCCCGGATGATTGGCGGGCCGACCACCGCAATTCCAGCGCGAAACGCCGAGGCGCGTGATACGCT
>Ga0209542_10006929_pt1 | contig 21816 bp, 25 predicted proteins | sample RifCSPhighO2_01_FD_184028 | JGI IMG/M metagenome (GOLD analysis project Ga0209542, IMG submission 184028) | Soil microbial communities from Rifle, Colorado - Rifle CSP2_plank highO2_0.1 (SPAdes) (version 2) | ecosystem: Environmental > Terrestrial > Deep subsurface > Rock core/Sediment ... | reverse complement strand
TTCCATCTTCGCCAGGTGGCTATGTGTATTCTGTCTCGCAGGACCGCCAAAAATTCCTTATTCAAACCCGACTTGAAACCAATATGGAGGCAATGATGAACGACGGCGGATTATGCAACAATCGTTATGAAGTCGGCACTGGTCTCGGAGTAGAATCACTAACTTTATCATCTTCTGCTCTTTTGGGAATTTCTTGCAATTAAATTTTTTTACTTTCTTCTTGCGCGGCTGACCGGACTTGAACCGGCGACCTCGCCCGTGACAGGGGCGCGCTCTAACCAGCTGAGCTACAGCCGCAAATGCTTAACTATTATACATAAATAAGCATAATTTCAAAGCATCTCAAGTCATAATCGTAGTGTCGGGGGTGGGGAATGATCCCACGACCCCGGGCTTATGAGTCCCGTGCTCTACCAACTGAGCTACCCCGACAATAAAGAAAATATAACAAAAAATTCACTAAAATAAAAGCTCTCCGCTATTTTGACATCTGGTTGAAAAAAAAGAAAATAAAAAATATTGTAAATAGTTACGCTATAGCGTAACTTAGTACAAAAATAAAAAATAACAACTTGCGTATAAAAATATTATATTATAGTATTTCTATTATCGCGGGGTGGAGGAAAAGTACCTCGACAGGCTCATAACCTGTAGGAACTGGAGCGTTACCAGTCCCCGCAACATTTTGAAGCGAATCTAAATATATCCAAAATCTCGAAAGATACTCTCGTAGAGAGCTATCACTCTTTTGGCTTCGTGATGCGAAAGCTCGAAAATAGATCCTTCATGCGCTATGCGGTTTCTGATGATATGCGCTTCCCAGGCGGTATTGAGATGCCGAAATCCTTGAGCCCCGGCATTTTTAAGTTTCTCTCCCAGATCTTCTCCTTGAAAACCAAGCTCTCCGAGTAGCGCTTCCAGCATCGCGTCTGCCTCGATCACCGAGAGCCTCCATTCATTCGGACTTTCCGCGAAAAGCAAATGCAAAACCTGCCTCCATCTGGAATTACGCGAAACAGACTCCCCCTCTGCTTGGGTTTTTTCTTTGTCCGCATGATGATGCGCGTATTTCCGCATTTCATGATGCAAGTGAGCCTCTTCTTTTTTTCTGATTTCGAGAACTCTGATTAAGCTGTAAAAAATAATGCTCAAGAAAAATATGCCTAAAAGAAAAAGCAAATTGCGATAAGCATCGCCCGTATCCGGATTGGATAAAAAATTCCAGACCTGTCGTAAAACTCCAACCTCCTTGTCATACAGAAAATTCGGATCCAAATACTTGTTCCCAAGCAGAGTATCAGGCGGAAGTCTGGTGGATTCATCGAATAATTGTGCTAATTCCAAATTCATAATTTGCTTACTTCTTCAAATTTTTTGCCGACTTCAAAAAGCATATCTTCACAACCATGGGACGCCATAAACTGAATTCCTAATGGCAATTTTTTCTTCGCCTCGCTGGAGCTTTGCGAAAACGGGCCCTCTATTTCAATAAAACCCGACGGTAAAGAAATAGCCGGCACGCCGACGATATTGGCGGTAACGGTAAAAATATCTTCCAGATACATAGAAAGTGGATTGCTTTTCTCGCCTATTTTCCAGGCAGGGGTGGGGGCCGTAGGTGTAAGCACCAGATCAACTTCGGAAAATAATTTTTTAAAATCGTTTTTTAAAGCTTCTCGAGCCTTTTGCGCTTTTCCATAGTAAGCATCGTAATAACCGGCCGAGAGAACATGGGCGCCCAAAAGAATTCTTCTTCTGGATTCCCGGCCAAAACCTTTTCCTTTTGAAAGCAGATAGTCTTCAAGTAAATTGTCTCCGTTCAGATGTAAACCGTACCGTACGCCGTCAAAGCGAGCCAAATTTGAGGAAACTTCCGCGAAGTTGATAATGTAATATACGGGTAGACAATTCGGCAATTTTATATTTTTAATTTTCAATCCCGAATTTTCCAGCCTTCTGACTACATCCTTAAAATTTTCTTTAACTTTTGAATCTATTCCTTCTTGATTAATCAGGTTCCATGGAACACCTATCGACAACTTGCTCTTAAATTCGGCAGAATTTTTATTCGGGAGAGTAGTGCTGTCAAACGGATCATTCCCCTTTATATTATCAAATAAAATCCGGGCATCTTCCGCGGTCTTTGTAATCGGACCGATAACGTCGAAAGACGAAACCGCCGCCATGAGGCCGTATCTCGAAACTCCGCCGTAAGTGGGTTTAAGTCCTATGACTCCGCAGAAAGCGGAAGGCTGGCGGACAGATCCTCCCGTATCGGAACCTAAGGCGGCTAAAGCCATACCGGCGCTCACGGCGACAGCGGAACCTCCGGATGTTCCGCCGGAGACGCGGGAATTATCATAATAATTTCTGGTTACGCCATAAGCCGAATTCTCGGTGGAACTTCCTAACGCAAATTCGTCCATATTGGTCCTGCCGAGAAAAACCGCCCCTTGTTTTTTTAACTTTGATATTACCGTAGCGTCATAAGAAGCGATATAGTTCTCCAGAATTTTTGACGCCGCCGAAACTTTTTTACCTTTGATTAGAATAACATCTTTGATCGCGAGTGGAATACCCAGAAGCGGGTAAGATTCCCCTTTTTCCATCATTTCATCCGCCTTTTTCGCCTGTTCCAAAACATCGTCAAAAACTTCGAGATACGCATTGAGCTCCGCATTTTTCTTTTCAATTTCATTCAGATATGTTTGCGCCAACTCAACCGCGGAAAATTCCCGAGCATCGAGAGACTTTCGCGCCTTTTCTATTGTCAAATTTTTCAAATCAATCACGTTAGAAATAGGAAATCTTTAGATTTCCGTAGTTAAATAATTTGTAATAATGATGTAACATATTTGATTTCTAACGTGATCAATCATAAAATTTTCTTCACTTTCAAAAACCCGTCTTTAGAGTCCGGAAATTGGTTTATGATTAATTCTCTGGAAAATTCCCGGGGTGTTATTTCGTCTTCCCGCCAAATATTAATTTGAATTTCGGACGTTGGACGTCCGAAATTCGGACGTCCAACGTCCGAATCTTCTTTTACTTTTTCAATCTGCTTCACATATCCTAAAATACTTTCCATATTAGGCAGTAATTCTTTTTTTTCTCCATTCGAGAGCTCAATTCTAGCCAACTCCGCTAGCCTCTCGACATCTTTGATGTTCATAAGGAGAGTATACCAAAAAATAAAAATCTCAGCGAGTGAGCGAGGACTCCCCTCGCTCACTCGCTCAATCCTATCCCATGAGGGCCTTAATCCGCTGTTCCACCGGCGGATGAGTAGCGAACAATCCGGTTATCCTCTTTCCAAATCCTCCGCCTTTCGGGTCTGCGATATATAGATGCGCGATGGCGCTAGACTGGCGAATCATAGGTCTTGAATATTGTGATATTTTTTTTAACGCTCTTGCCAGTCCTTCCGGATAACGAGTGAGTAACGCGCCGGAGGCATCAGCCAGAAATTCTCTTTTTCTGGATATGGCAAGCTGGATCAAGAGAGCGAAAAACGGAGACAGAATGGCAAAAATAATCCCAATAAGCATCAAGACATTGCCTCCCTTGTGATCTCTGTCTCCTCCGTGAAAAATCAAGCTTCTGGTAAAGATGTCGGATATGATGGATACAAACCCGACTAAAACCACCACCACGGTAGAAAGAAGCATATCTCGATTCCCGATATGCGATAGCTCATGCCCAAGCACGCCTTCAAGCTCGGAACGATCCAATAGGGAAATCAGCCCAGTGGTTACCGCCACTACCGCATGATTTTTATCCCGGCCGGTAGCAAAAGCGTTTGGTGCGAGATCCTCAATAACATAAATCCGAGGCATCGGAAGTCCCGCGACAATAGATAAATTTTCAAGAACGGTGTAGAGATCAAAATACTCGCTTTTCTTGATTTCTTTTGCTCCGGAGAGAGCAAGCACTATCTTGTCCGAAAACCAATAGGAAGTAAGATTCATCAAAATACTGAAAATCACGAAGAAATACAAAATATTCGCGCTACCGTAGTAAAGGCTTAGAAAATACCCCAGCGCAATGATCAGACAAAAAAACAGCGCCATCAGCATCCAAGTTTTGGTTATGTTCTTTGAAACATTAGTGTAAATATTCTGAGCCATATAATGAAGGAAAATATTTATTTAGATTTTTTCCTTCATCAGATTATAACTCTCTATCATTGAGTTTACAAATTCTCCACTGCATCCCAAAGATCGAATCTTGTTTAAGTTAAAATCATTTTCGATAAAAAGCCAAAGCGTGCCATAAAAGTAAATCTCCGCGGCATACGAGGCGGGGTTGTTTTTGTTGGCAAGAAAGAATATAGGAATCTCGGGATTAGTTTCATCGGCAACTTTCACCATGGATAAAGGACAAGATATACGCTGGAGCGCGAGCTTCCTGCCAAATATATCCACCAAATCGCTACCAGCCCCGTAAGAAAGTTCAAACATGCACCTGTCGCCCGCATTTATAATTTTGAAATTAGAGGGAAACATGGGATCATTTATGGTCCCCCAGGACTCAACACAGACCATGGCGCTTTCTCCCAAACATCCAAGGACGGGATCATTAGAATAAGAATCTATATTTCCCCTGTTTGGAGAATTCGTGATTCCGCAATCTCTCTGAATCACCTCCACTGTTTTTTCTGCTTCTTCCGCGCTTTCTACAAACTCTTCAACTTCTTCCTTCTTCGTCCAACCGCGCGTCATTTCAGCGATTTTATCAGTAAGAGAATAAAGAGCTGATGTTCCCTTCTCATACCAAACGGATATTTGCGGACGATAAAAATAAAAAACCAAGAAACACAAACCGGCAAGAAGCGCAAGTATTATGGGAATGGGTGAAATACGAAAACGGGCAGGATCCAAAACCGGGCTTTTGGGCAAAGCTACGATTTTCCAAAGCTCTTCAAGGTCCGCTTCGCTCCACCCCCCGCCGCCAAGCAAGTTCGCGCGAATTTCCTCGCGCGTTTTACCCTTATTCAACTCAGCTCGAACATACGCTATGAGTTCCTGGGTAACCATAAATTTTTTGATTGTTAAAACTTAACTTCTATCGGTTTCTCCGCCGCATCCCCTTCCGCCAGATCAAAAAATTCTTTCTTGGAAAACTTGAAGATGAGCGCAACCATATTGGAGGGAAAACTTTCTACGGAAGTATTAAAATCCCGGACATTCGTGTTATAAAATCTGCGCGCGGAAAGAATCTTGTTTTCCGTGTCGGAAAGCTCTCTCTGGAGCTCTAAAAAATTCGTATTGGCCTTGAGATCAGGATAAGCTTCAGCCAAAGCAAAAATAGATTTAAGCGCCCCGGTAAGCATATTTTCCGCCTCGGCATGCGCTGGCGTAGGACCCGAAGCCCCCATGGCCATATTCCTCGCCTTGGTCACATTTTCAAAAACGGAACTTTCGTGTGTAGCGTAACCTTTTACGGTGTTTACCAAGTTTGGAATTAAATCATATCTTCTTTTAAGTTGAACCTCAATATCGGACCAAGCTTCACCAACGCGATTGCGGAAAGAAATAAAACGATTAAAAATATAAATTCCCCACAGAACTAAAACACCCAACACAATAAATATGTATTTCATAACCTATATTATACATCAAAAGCTGTAAATAAAAAATAGCTAGCTTTTTCTTTGCCATTCTTCCCAAAAAACCAGAAGCGGAGAAGCTAAAAATATGGAAGAATATGTGCCGACAATCATGCCGGTGGCGAGTAGAATGGCAAAATATCTGGTTGTGGTCGGACCGAAAAATACCAAAGCCAACAGCACCAGGATGACAGTCATAGAAGTAGCGACGGACCTGGTGAAAGATTGTTCCAGGCTTCGCCCCACTATCTCGCCGAAATCAATTTTATTCGCATTACCTTCAATTTTTAAATTTTCCCTGATACGATCAAAGATTACAATGGTGTCAGAAACAGAAAGTCCGAGTATGGTAAGAATGGCCACCACAAAGAGAGAATCCATTTCCGCTCCGTAATAATACGACAGCGCGGCAAAAATTCCCGTGGGAATAATAACATCATGAAGCAGAGTTCCGACAGCGATTAGGCCATATTTCCATGAAGAAATCGGTCGAGAAACACGCCGAAAAGAAAAAGCAATGAAAAGTATGATGGCCAAAGCCACCAGACATACCGCCACAATCGCTTTTCTCGCAAGCTCGCTCCCGGCCGACGGACCGATGGAATTAAAACTTATTTCGGCAAGTTCCCTGGAACCCGCTCCTTGGGCAGATTGACCATCCGAAGAAAGAGCTTCCAAAAGAGCAATATGTTCGCTTTCGCTCAGATCACGAGATTTTATGATATAGCCTTTCTCTTCGGTAGGCTGAAGAAGAATATTGCCAAGATTTAAAGATTCCAAATTAACTAAAAGATCAGCCTGTTTTGGTCGCCCGAGCGTATATACCACCTCTGTGATAGCTCCCCCTTTGAAATCTATACCGGCGTTCAAACCAAAAGAAAAAATAGAGATCAAAGACAACACCACAAGTCCGAGAGAAATACTGATAAATATTTTTTTGTATTTTATGATAAACATGATTATAAAAAATTATTTTGAAATCCCGGAATTAAATAAAAATCTAGCCACTTTTCCTTTCCCCACAAAACCGATTGCCCGGAGAAATATCCTGGTTGCCACAATGGCGGAAAACATGGATACCAAAACTCCCATTCCCAAAGTAAGAGCAAAACCTTTAATCAAGGAAGTGCCAAACCAAAACAAAATAAGCGCGGTAATAAGGCTGGAAAAATTAGAATCGCGAATAGAGAGCCACGCCCGAGAAAATCCCAGAGAAACAGCGTCCGTAATGCCAAGACCGGATCTCAATTCCTCTTTTATACGCTCAAAAATAAGAACATTCGCATCCACCGCAATTCCTATCGAAATAATAAATCCCGCAATACCCGCAGCCGTAAGAGTAATCGGAATCAACTTGAACAAAGAAAGCATTATTGAAATAAAAACAAGGAGAGAAAAAACAGCCACCAACCCCGGCAGACGATACCAAAATATCAGAAAGAAAGCCACAAGTAAGAATCCAAAAATCGCAGCCTTGACTCCGGCATTTACCGCGCTTTCTCCCAAAACAGCTCCAATAGTCTGTTTGGAAAGCAAGCTGATAGGCACCGGCAAAGCTCCGGAATTCAGTCTTCGCACCAGAGTCCTGGCTTCTTCCGGCGTAAAATTCCCGGAAATACTGGCCTGTCCGCCGGTAATTTCTTCATTCACCACCGGAGTAGAAATCGGAGCGCCATCCAGATATATGGCTACCATCTTGCCTACATTATCTTTGGTAATCTGGGCAAAAAGTTCCGCTCCTGTCTCGTCGAATTGCAAACCGACCACAGGCTCGCGGGTATTGGGATTAAATTCGAGCACAGCTTTTTTTAAATATCTGCCGGTAAGATTGGTATCAATAAACTGAGAAGACAGATCTAAAAACGCCTGGCCGTTTTCATCCACTTGCACTTCTTGAGAAGCGCCTTCCGGAGTCTGAATTTTAAACTGCAGAAGCGGAGTTTGGCCGATCATGGTCGTCGCTTTTTCTACATCCGTCACTCCCGGCAAATCCACGATAAGCTTCTCGTCTCCGCCACTCACAAAACTGCTACTTTGCACCTGCACCACCGGCTCGGAGACTCCAAATAAATTCACCCTCCTTTCGATGACATCCCGAAGGGCTTCCATGGATTCCGACACTTCGCCGTCAGATACCGCGCTCACATCCGCCTGATATACCAAGTGGCTGCCTCCGGAAAGATCAAGTCCCAGACGAAAAGGAAACTTCTTAAAAAAAGAATAGGCGGATTCAAAATTCTTATTCAGTTTAGGTTCCGATTGATAAACAAAAAAGGCGGCGCCTGCGCCTAAAACAAGAACAAAAACAGCCAGAATAATTTTCTTCCATTGCATAAAGATATCGGTATATTATACATTTTTTATAAAATAAGCAACCACCGCGCCGAGAACAAAACCACCCAGAATATCCACAGGAAAATGCACTCCGGCCGCAATTCGCGCAACGCCAATAGTCAGAGCAAAGAATATAAATATATATCCCGCTTTTCGATGAAAAAAGAAAATCGACACCGCAAGCGCCATGAAAAAAGTAGCATGTCCCGATGGGAAAGCATGATCCGTTTTAATTATTAGCGGCTCCACACTACTTATCGCTTCCGCAGGCCGACTTAAAGAAAATAAAAATTTAAAAACTCGAGCCAGAATCCAGGCCGAACCTCCAGAAAAAAAAGCTTTTAGAATTTCATTTTTCTTTTGTAAAAAAAACTGAAAGGGCTTTTTTGCTTTAAAAACTTCGTGATGCGCAAGCAAAAAAATTCCCGCCAGAACTACCACAATATAAGGAAAATAAAAAGCAAAAAACACGATTAATCCGTCAAAAAATATATTTTGATGGGCTAAATTATAAAAAAAATAAAAAATATTTTCATTCATGTGTTTTTTTCTTCGCCACCGCAAGCACATTGCCAAGAAGCATGGCAACGGTGATCGGTCCCACTCCGCCCGGCACCGGCGAAAGCCACCCTGCTACATCTTTCACCGACTCCAAGTCAATATCTCCGACTATCCCCCCGTCCGACTCCGAAGTCCCAGCGTCTATGAGAATCACGCCCCGCTTTATCATATCGCCTTTTATATATTTTCCTTTACCGATGCCGGAGATTATCACATCAGCTTCCTTGATTAAAAATTCTTTGTTTTCCGTTTTACTGGTTATGATTTTAGGTTTAATATTACGAAAACGAAAAAGAGCGGCAACTGGTTTCCCCACCAGATCTCCTTGACCTAAAACCGCAATTTTTTTATTTTTCAAATCAATATTCAGTGAATCCAGAGCGACCATGCATGCAAGAGCGGTGGGAAATCCTATCAAGAACTCCCCTTGATAAAATTTTATGCTTTGCTGACTTCCCAAACAATCCACATCAAGCGCGGGGGTAATGGCATCGAGCACCGCTCTTTTATCTATTGATTGAGGTAAAGGAAGTTGAATTATTATCCCACACATATTTTCTACGTTATTGAGTTTGCGTATTTCGTTTATCAATTCTTTGGTCGTAATACTTGCCGGAAAGGACGCATTATGAAAACTGATACCGGCAGACATAGCCATTTTCGCTTTCATGTTTACATATTGCTTCGAAACCGGATCTTCTCCTATCAAAATATCGCAAAAGACAGGAGTAAAAGGCAGTGACGCTACCTCTTTCCTGACCTTTGCTAAAATTTCCTTACTTAACATCCTCCCGTCTATTATCTTCATTCGTAATTTTTAATTCGTAATTAAACTCACGCTCCCAGAAATTCGTGCTTGGTATCATCCTTGTGGACCGATCTTCCGTATTTGCGCATGCTCATAAGAATACCCAGTCCCGCAAATTCAGTCAAAAGATGCGATCCGCCGTAACTCATAAAAGGAAGCGGTATGCCGGTAACCGGCAAGAGTCCCAGATTCATCCCGACATTGATGAGTATATGACTCATGAAAAAAATAGCAATCCCCAGACCAAAGAGCATTTCAAAATTTCCGGCCCCGTAAGAGGCAAAGAGCAGAATTCGCCAAATGATCAAAGAATATAGAGAAATCAAAATAAAAGAACCTACGAATCCCCATTCCTCGGAAAAAGCCGCAAAAATAAAATCGGATTCCGGTTCGGGTAGAAATTTGAGCCTGGATTGAGTTCCAAAACCCAAGCCCTTGCCCAAAAATTGGCCGGAGCCGACCGCGATGGTCGACTGATACGCGTTATAACCGGACCCACGAATGTCGGCCATGGGATGGATAAAATTTATAATACGCGCTTTCTGATAAGGAGCAAAGATAAACATCCACATAATAGCAAACACCGCCGCCGCCGCAAGAAAAACCAAAGAAAGATGAAGCTTAGAAATGCCGGAGACTAGCACCATACCGAGCCATATTAAAAACAAGATCATGGCCGAACCGAAATCCGGCTGAAGCAAAACCAGAAGTATCGGAAAAAGAGCGTAAAATCCGGAAATAAATATATGACGCACGTCATGAATCTCCACATGCCGGCGGGAAAAATATTTAGAAAGTATTAAAACCAACACAAGTTTCATGGTATCCGATGGTTGAAAAAAAAAGAACTCGAAATCAAACCAGCTCTTTGATCCGTGAGACTCGTATCCAAAAGCAAGGAGTAAGAAAAGCAGAACGCAAAAAAATAAAAAAATAAAAATCAGCACGTCGGCGCGCTTTAAAAATCTAAAATCAATAAAAGAAAATATAAAAAATACGAGGAATGATACGAGTACCCATGTCACCTGCCTCTCAAAGAATATTCCGGCATCTCCTTCCGACACGAAAGATTTCATGGTAAAAAGACCGGCTAAAATTATCGGCAAAATAAAAAAAACCAGCATCCAGTCTATTCTGTTTAAAATTTTTAACCTCATCTTATCTACTACTCCAATCTGACTGAAAAAATATTATAGACAGGCAATATCTCTTTCTTTATAACTTTCTTCCCAAACGGCATAGGCCAGGTAAAGTTCACTATTTTGGATTCTTGTTTTTTTAATTCATCCAAATAAGTGCTCGATGTGGAAAGGGCGTTTCTATCCTCGCCATAAAGAATCACTGTAAGAGCAATATCCGGTATGGTAAAAAGAGAGAGATTCCTCACGGTGGCGGAGAGACGCGGACTTGTTTCTTCTCCGCTCAAATCCGTTTCCGAAATCACAAGCTTGGCTTGGTTTAATATTTCGTCCGGCACATTAATCCACAAAGGGGCTTCGGTAAACTCGAATGTGGTATAAACCGGCACAGCGTTTCCAAATTCCACTCCTCGCTCAAAAATAGCGAAAGCTCGGCCGGGCGGTATATGCGCCACTCCTTGTCTGCGTCCCAAATAGACATTATTCTCGTCCGCAAAGCGGAAAGAATATTTGATTTTTTCTATCGCAAAATTTTTATTATAATTTTCCAGATACGCCACGGCATTGTATCGCCCGGGCACCACTTCGAAAGAACGCGACCACAACACCGACACGCTATCAGCCTCAAAAAGACAAGCCCGCAGACAAGACCCTCCGCAATCCACTCCCGTTTCATCTCCGTTTTGCTTACCATCCGAGCATGTCGGCGCTTTGTTCAAACTAGGATAAATTATCATGAATCCAAATACGGAAAAGAATAAAAGCAAGATCCCGACATAAAAAATTTGCCTCCTGAGCGCCCAAGTCATGAAAGTATTTTAACATTAAAAACGAGAAAATGAAATGAAAAAGAGGGGGTGGCGATGTTCAGTCGCGCGACCCCCCCTCTTGCTAGGCCATCCGTCGCCTAAGACGACGGATGGCCCGGGCGAGCCGGTTTCTCAACGGGAGAAACCCAACTCGCCCCGCGGGCGGGGTCAGGGTATATATTATATACCCCAACCCCGCCCCGACGAGGACGAGGAACATTGTTTCCATCCTTTCATTATATCACACAAAATATAAAAATGTCAAGCACGCAAAAAAGCCATACAAAATATGGCTTTTTTGCTCAAATACACTATTCTGGCGCCTACCTACTTTCGCCAATAAAGACTATCATCGGCACTAGCGGGCTTAATTGCTCTGTTCGGAATGGGAAGAGATGTGTCCCCGCCGTCAAAGCACCAGAACACTATATTCGAGGTTTTGAATCAGTGAGCCAGTGCCTCAGGCACTGGCTAGTATTGTTTGTGGTTTACAAATTTCTTAACAGGAATCGAAACATTAGTACTTCTCGGCTTAACGCATTACTGCGCTTTTACCTAAAGCCTATCAACCTGGTCATCTCCCAGGGTTCTTAACGATTCCTAATCTTGAAGCTGGCTTCCCTCTTAGATGCTTTCAGAGGTTATCCATTCCCGACATAGCTACTCTGCGGTGCCCTTGGCAGGACAGCAGATACACCAGAGGTCAGTTCACGCCGGTCCTCTCGTACTAAGCGCAAATCTTCTCAAGAATCAACGAGTGCAGTAGATAGGAGACCAACCTGTCTCACGACGGTCTGAACCCAGCTCGCGTACCTTTTTAATTGGCGAACAGCCAAACGCTTGGCAGCTTCTCCACCGCCGCGCTAAGGTGAGCCGACATCGAGGTGCCGAACTCCGCCGTCGATATGAACTCTTGGGCGGAACTAGCCTGTTATCCCTAGAGTAGCTTTTATCCGTTAATCTTCCACCGCGTCTAATGCGAATGGTCGGTTCACTATGTTCTACTTTCGTATCTGCTCGACAAGTACGTCTTACAGTCAAGCAAGCTTGTGCCATTACACTATCGGCACGGTTTCCATTCGCGCCTAGCTTACCTTTAAACCCCTCCTTTACTCTTTAGGCATTTTTGTTAAGTGTCAAAGAGTCTCTTTGACACTAATGTCAAGATTGAACCTCGACATTCTCATTGTCGCCAATGAGATCGGACTATACATTCATCCTCGCGGATGGTTGGTTTGTAGTCTCTGAGGGAATTAAATCATTTAATTTCTTAATTGTTCAAGCTGGACTCTTATCTCCTGCATTCTTGCTTCCATGGCATCGCGTCGTTTGTACACTTCTTCTTGTTCTTTAATTAAGCTTTCCATTTCGTCTTCTAAAGTTTCCTCCCTAGATTTCATGTTTGGTAATCCTTCCATATACTTTTTCTTCCCTGCTGATTAACCGCAGGCATAAGTTGTTACTTATAATATAAGTATTATGCCATACACCGGTTTTCCCAGCAAATTCCCAACTTTCCAAATGTGCAACATCGGATGTTGCACATTTGCCCCCCTATTTTTTGTTTTTGAGATTTTAACGGATGTCAAAGTGTCTCTTTGACATTAAGATAGACCTCTTGGAGCTGTAAAATTCGAAAGTTCAAATGTCAAAGTGTCTCTTTGACACCAATGTTTGAACCCTCGAGGGTACAGCCCCAGTAAAACTATCCACCAGATACTGTCTCAATGCGTTTTTGCCGCATTGGTTAGAACATGCCTTCAAAAAGTACGGTATTGCACTGGCGACTCCAGAAAAACCGAAATCTTTCCTTCAAAGTCTCCCGTATATTCTACGCAGTCCAAAAACATGCTCAATATCAAGCTATAGTAAAGCTTCTAGGGTCTTTTCGTCTAACTGCACTTAACCGGCATCTTCACCGGTATTGTATTTTCACCGAGCTGGTCCCCGAGACAGTTCTCCAGTCATTACACCATTCGTGCGCGTCGGAACTTACCCGACAAGGTATTTCGCTACCTTAGGACCGTTCTTTTCTTAAGGTTGAATGTGTACTTGTTGTTTACCAAATAAAAACTAAAATGTGTTAACTTTATGTCGCCATAAAGGTCGGACTATATCATCGTTTTCAAATCGTCGACTCCAATTATTGATTTGAAACCGTCTTGCGTATAGTCTCTGAGGATTCTTCTGAAATTAATACATCTGATAATGTGTATTTTCGTTTTCTTCCAATTCCGGGATTAAGTTTTTCTCTCAATTCCAGAACTTTCCGAAATCCTTCTTTGGTATTATGTTCGCCCGAATGCATTATGTGAACAATCTCAGAAAAAATTCTAAAATTATTCTTTTTGCATGCTGAACGAAAACCATACACTTTGAAGAATGGAACAATAACATCGTATAAGGAAGTAATATTTGTTACTTCGTAATACACAACGCCATCTTTTCTTTCCCGCAACGTTCCACACCCCAAGATATGCTTTATCCAAGCAAGGATAACTATATCTTTTTGGGAAATATTGAACGATGCGGTTAATTTCCAACTTTCTTTATAATCTAACCTCTTTTTGATTGAGACGTTGAAGCTTCCTTCACCGTCTGTGAATCCTGCAATATAGTTTCCTATATCAACGGGAATATTTTTCATTATGTTTTGTTAGATCAGAAGTCTTTCCTGCTGATTGACTGCATTATTACATTGTTACTTTTCCATCGACGTGGAATGAGTAGTAATAAATACTAACCAGTTTTTCCAGCATTTGGCAAGATTTTTTTGCGTAACTACAACGGTCATGTCTATAGTTACGGCCGACATTCACCAGGGCTTACAAAACTCACCCTGTCTTTCTTGCGAAAAACAGAACGGTCTTGTTTGACCTTCTGGCATTGGTCAGGTGTCACCCCCTATACATCCTCTTGCGAGTTCGCAGGGAGCTGTGTTTTTGGTAAACAGTTGCCAGAGATACTTTCGCTGCGGGCAGCTCTTTCTTGCGAAAGGGCTGCCAAGCCTTATCCCGAAGTTACGGCTGCTTTTTTGCCGAGTTCCTTGGGGACCACTCACTCGTTCGTCTTGGTCTACTCGACCTGATCACCTGTGTCGGTTTGCGGTACGGATTTTATATCTTTAAGCTTAGAGAATTTTCTTGGAAGCGTCTTTTGCACCATAGCCCCCCAGCCCCACTTTTACCACTCAATCTTATTTCTAAGATATATTGTGCATAAAAAAGGTTTTTACCACTTTACGAACTGATTCGCAAAAGTGGGGCTGGGAAGCTTTTCATTTACCCCATATTCGCCATCAAAGGCAGTCTGCGGATTTTCCTACAGAGCATACGTGATAAACAAACTTCAAATCCAATAATGAGCGATGCATATTCCACTCCGTCTTCCCGTCGCAAAATATAAAAGTAGAGGAATATTAACCTCTTGTCCATCGAGTACGGCTTTCGCCATTCCCTTAGGCCCGACTAACCCTTGGCTGATTGACATTACCAAGGAAACCTTGATCTTTCGACGTGCGGCGTTCTCAGCCGCATTGCGGTTACTTGTGCCAACATTTTTGCTTCCGCACGCTCCATGGGCCCTCACGGGTCCCACTTCATCGCAGAGCGGAACACTCTCCTACCGCGGCCCGCCATAGCTTACGCGACGGCGACCCACCCTCACATTCGGTACCATGCTTAGCCCCAATTATTTTCGACGCAAAATCTCTAGATGAGTGAGCTGTTACGCTATCTTTAAAGGATGGCTGCTTCTGGGCCAACCTCCTCATTGTTTAAGAAACTTTACCTTCTTGTTTTACACTTAGCATGAATTTAGGGACCTTATATAGAGATCCGGGCTGTTTCCCTTTTCACCAGTGGAGCTTCGCCCCCACGGTGTAACTGCCAAATTAATATCTCTGGTATTCGGAGTTTGATAGGTTCAGCGACCTTTCGGCCTGTCCGAACCTTCCAGTGCTCTACCCCCAGAGAAAATACTTGACGCTAGCCCTAAAGCTATTTCGGAGAGAACCAGCTATTACCAGGTTCGATTAGCTTTTCACTCCTTACCACAAGTCATCGGAAGACGTTGTACGATCTACCCGTTCGGACCTCCATAAGTCTTTCGACCTACTTCATCCTGCTCATGGCAAGCTCACCTGGCTTCGGGTCTTATGCATATTACCAATTGCGCGCTATTCACACTCGGTTTCCCTTTGGCTCCACTGTTTTAGTCAGCTTAGCCAGCAACATGCATAAACTCGTTGGCTCATTCTTCAATAGGCACGCTGTCGTGGTTCGAATAAACTCACCACTCCAACTCCTTGTAGACATACGGTTTCAGGTCTATTTCACCGCCCTAACCGGGCTGCTTTTCACCTTTCCCTCACGGTACTAGTTCACTATCGATCTAAAAGAGTATTTAGCCTTGCCGGTTAGTTCCGGCAGATTCCCCCCGGCCATTTGTGTCCTGAGGTACTCAAGAATAACAATAAAAGAGATAAATTATTTTCGCTCACGGGACTATCACCCCCTATGGTGTCGCTTTCCAGCAACTTAAGCTAATAACTTATTTTTTGACTCTTCTAGATAAATCTATATCGTCATCTTACAACCTCCAGCCCTAATTCTGAAACCGAAATTATTTCATCACAAAAACTTAAAGGAAAATATAAGTTAAAGTAATGATTTATTGTCAGTGTCAAAATTAGAGCTGGATTTGGGCTTTTTCCTTTTCGCTCGCCGCTACTTAGGAAATAAATATTTTTTTCTTTTCCTCCTGGTACTGAGATGTTTCACTTCCCAGGGTTTGCTCTCCAAGCTTGCGCTCGGAATTATCGAGGTTTACTCGATAGGGTTTCCCCATTCGGAAATCTCCGGATATAATGGCCGCTACACGCCTCCCCGAAGCTTATCGCAGTTACGCTACGTCCTTCATCGCCTCTTTTAGTCTAGGCATCCACCGTACGCCCTTAAATTTCCTGTTAAGAAATTTATAAACCACATACCTCGCCTTTATGAGACGAGATTTGAAATCTTCGTTCCGGACCGCTCCGTACTTGAAAATTTCGCCTATTTAGAGACACAAAAAAAGACCCTCGAAGTGTCCCCAATAGATTTCTGTTTTCAAAATACTGCATGATTTTAAACAAAAAAACCGCCTTTGGGCGGCTCACACAGACAAAAGACAAGTCTGCTTAACGCCGCCTTTTTAAACTGTTTCTTGTGTTTATCATACTGATAAAGAAAGTATAAGCTAAACCAAAAAAGATGTCAAGAAAAAATTTATTTTAACATTCTATATAAATTATCCAACTTTTTTGCTGTTCCTTGTGACAACATACGATTTTGAAAAAGCTCGGCTATCGCATCGTCTACCGTTTGCCTAATTTCTTCTATCTTATCTCCCAAAAATTTGTGGTCTAACCGATAGAAGTCTTTTTAATTTTTCCAGAGCATAATTTCTTTCAATGTTTCTATCCTGTTTTCGTTCTCCTCCAAATTCAGGCATAAAATTTATTTAATCTTTAACTCTAATAATTTCGACTGTTAATTACGCAAAGACTGGCAAACCGACAAGCTTTTTGCCTATCATTATTTTCTCAAAATTTTTCTTTCCAACTTTTCTGCTAGCATCTAATATCTCTATTCCTAGAATTTTATTTCCTTTTCCTATATCTAAAATAACCCCCTCATTCACTTCATTGTTACGAGAAAAAACTCCTTCTTGAAAGTGGAGATACAAAGCATCAGCTATTTTATCATAAGTAACTTTCATGTTTTTAATTCTTTTTAATAAATTCCCATATCGCAGAAATAACAACACAAGAACTCTTTTTCCTAACAAAAACAATTTTTATTAGTCCCCTGCTGAACTTTTTAAACACCAAACTTTTACCATTATAACCCATACCGACTCTATCCGGTTTTATTAAAGCACTTTCAACCATTTTGTGAGTTATATCCCTAAAGGCCATTCTCACTTTGGCGTATGCTGTATAATAAATCATTTTACTTGAATCTATTATATCATCACCTGAACTAGAACGCAACCAAAAAAGATGTCAACCAGAATAAACTAGGGACATCTTTTTTGGTCTAAATTTATAAATTGTGTATTTATTTACCTGTTCGATATCTCGCCGTTTACTTTATCGATAAAGCGAGCTGCGGCATCTTTGCCTCCCAAACCGAAAGCGAGGGCGCCTGCAATGGAAAGCATAGCAATCACTCCGGTAAAGAGGACATTCATATAGTATTCGGCCACTCCAAGCTCACCCAAAGCAATGATAAAGGCAAATACCCAGACGGCATACTTTGCAATAGCGCCAAGCATATTAGCCGAGCTTAGATTTACAGTTCTGGCTGAAGCCGATACCGCCTTGGCCAAAGCTTCGGCAAGAAAAGTAGCAATGATAAGCACGAAGGCGGCCACTACTACCTTAGGCAAATAGCCTAACACCACATCCCGAAGAAAAAATCCGATGCTTTCTAGCCCCACCAGATTAAGCGAAGGCAGAAGGAAGACAATGATGACAAACCACTTCACGACCTGGCCCACAAAATGACCGGTATTAAGATTCATTCCCGCCTTGCGGAAAAAATCATCAGCTCCGATTGAAGTAAAAAGTTTGTCCACTTTGAGAGCCATAAAGACCTGCTCCAAGGCCCTAGCGACAACCGACCCCAAGAACCAGCCCAAAATGAAAAGAGCGACAGCGACGACCAACTTCGGAGCAAACATCACAAAACCAAACCACAAATCCTGAAGCGAAGCATTAAACACATCACCCCAAGTAACCCATAAGTTATTCATAAAGTATTATTAATAAGCACTTTTTTAAGTTTCGACCTTATTAAAGTTCCAATTTTCATTATACCAATTTTTAGGGCTTTTTTAAAGCCTGTGTGGATAACTCCTTTGTCTCCAAAACCACCTCATGGGGAAAATCCAGGATATCCCGAACCAGCTTGTCAAACATATTCAGCCGGTAAATAAACTCTTTAGTCTCAAAAACAGCATAAGAAAGCTCGGTCCCTATCTCGGCTTCGAGTTTTCGCACCGCCTCTTCTACTTTCCCCTTCTTTATTCCGTCTCCGATTATCAAAATATCCACTCGGGAATCTTTATTTTTTATAAAAATGCCGGAAAGCAAGAGAAGCTTGAGCTTGCCAGTTTTTTTAAAACTGCTTAGAATGACTTCCTTATCCGGAGTATCAGCCATGATAAGCAAATCTTCCATCTCCCTTTTATATCTAAAAGCGTCATTCCATGAAAATCCGGATGAACGCTTTTTTATAAAATTGATGGATTGAAGCAGTTTTAATTCCCGGCCCACAATAGCTGTATCCACTCTGCTTCTTTTAGAAATTTCTTTGCTCCCGAATATTTTGCTCTTGTTGAGCAGAAAAAGTCTCATAATCTTTACCCTGGACTCTCCACCGAGTATCTTTCCTAAAATTTGCATTGCCATATTGTAAAGTTTTTCCCAAAAAAAACAAGGGATGTTATGAAGTTAGTAAGTAACGGTAAAGTTGATTGTGCCGGAATTATAACCGCTTCTTGATACATATATTTTGTAATTTCCGGGATTCACCGGCACATACACTTGGGTACAAAATCCTGAAGCAAGATAGCAATTATTCAGGCTGGAAGGAATAAAAAAAGAAATTTGGGTATCGCTCATATATGAAGTAGAAATGATATATCCGCCGAAATTCAGATTGCCACCCAAGAATCCACTTCCATAGATAGTAACTTGGGTGCCGATCCTAGAGGAGGTCGGATAAATCGAATGAATAACCGGAGCCGTACCGGCGCAGGAATAAATAGGCACGCCATTTACATAAGTCACGGGACAGGCGGAGGAAGTGGAATAAGACGGATATAGAGAATAAGACGAATAAGAAACACTTGAATTGTTCAACCTGGTAAGAGTCGCCGAATCTGCCAATCCGTTCACGGGCAAACCATTATCCAATTGATAACTCAAAACCGCTGATTGAGTAATCCTCCCGTATATGCCGTCAACTCTGCCGACGGAATATCCCCGATCTCGGAGAATCTGCTGGAGCGTCGCCACATCATCGCCTCTTAAACCTGGTCCGAGTTCGCGAGAAAAAGCATAAACAACCTGCGAATAATTCTGCCCATAGCAAGGCGCGCCGGTGATGGTACTGTACTGGGAATATTGCGTACAACCAAGTATCAAGGGAGTGGTGGAAGTGGAAGAAAAAGTGGAATTATAAACATACGAACCTTCGGTGCAGAGCCTTCCGCTCGTAACACTGAAAGGTCCGGCTCCGGTACATCCGGAATCATAGTAGCCAAAAGCATAATCCGAGCCGAAACCGAAGAAACCCAAAACGGAGACAAAAAATAAAATTAAAAGCAAAATCGGTAAATTTTTCACTTCTTAATGATAACACTTTTTCGCTTATTACGCAAGCTAGTGTTGGTAAAATCCCCGTGCCTCCGCATCGGGCAAAAGAACAAGATTTACTCCTTTATTTTTACAAAGCTCGATAATTTTTTCGTCATTTACCGATCCGGAAGTGGAAAAAATTGTTTTTATTCCTCTCTCAATCAGCAATTCCGGCGCGTCGGGAAAAGGAAAAAAACTGTCGCTGTATGCAACCGCGCCTTCCAAATCCGCCAACTTAGTAGACTTAGTAGTCGGAGTACCAAGTGGTACTCCGACTACTTTCTGCATTTCCAAAACCGCTTCATCGGCGCGAAAAATTGCAAGCTTGGCCGCGCCTACCCTATCCTGCTGACCCACGCCGTTGCCCGCCAATCTTCCATTCTTTACTAAAGTAATCGTATTTGAATTCGAAGTGCACCCTACTGCCCATGCAAGCATAATATCTCCAATAATTTTAGTGTCAAAGAGACACTTTGACATGTCGGGTAAAAAAGTATAATTAGGTTGAGTTAAAAATCCGCCCCGAACATAGCGGAATCTTTTTGCCGTGTCAAACGAAGATAATCCCGCTTTTAAAATTGCCGGATTCATCAAAAGCCTGCACTTCCCTTTTTTCCTCGAAAGTATTTCTACCGCCTCTGGTGTAAATGACGGCGCGGCCACAATGTCTAGCAACCTCCTCACTTCTCCTGAATATTTATGGATAAGTTCGTCCGCAATCTTTTCATCCACTGGAAAATTGAGCATAACTGATCCGCCGAAAATCGCCCGCAAATCGCCCGTTAACATTTTTTCAATAACCTCTACAGGATTATCCCCCGCTGCGGCTCCGCAAGCGTTGCCGTGCTTTACCCCAATCGCGACAAAAGGTATGAAACCAAAATTTTTCTCAAATCCAGCCCCGATATGGGTCATAGTTTGCATCATTCGATCTAGATCGCATATATTGTTGTAACTCATGGGATTGCCGGCAACTAAAACCCATTTATAAATAGCAAGCTCGTCGGACGTTGGACGTCCAAAATTCGGACGTCCAACGTCCGACGAATACAGGCACGCTGGCTTTTGATAGGCATTTTCTCCGTAGGCGCATTCCAGAAACTTTTCACCGAATATCTGTTTATATCGCCCTTCGCTGTGATATTCAGCGGATTGGACGATATATCGCCCAACTACCGCTTCGGCTTTGGCCGCAAGATCGTTTATAAATTTTTCTCTATCGGGTTCACCCGCTTTCAGCCATTTTATGACTTTGGTTCTGTCCCCCGAATCACAAACTACTATTCTTCTTCCCTTTGCTCCGGAGCGGACCATGGTCGGTCCGCCGATATCCGTCTTCTCGATTACCGACTCTCTGGTGGCTTCCGCTTTTTTTATTTCTTCTTCCAGAGGATAAAAATCCGCGCAAACTAAATCGATAAACGGAATTTTAAGTTTTGACAACTCTTCCCTGTCTTCTTTATTATCCTTGGCTAAAAGTCCGGCATGTATTTCGCGCGAAAGAGTCACCACCCGGTGGCCCAGAATTGATCCGCCTCCCGCCAAGCTAGCCGTATCTTCCACCGGAATTCCCGCGTCCAAAAGAGCCTTGGCGGTGCCTCCGGAAGCAAAAATTTTAAAATCAAGAGCCACCAAATCACCAGCAAAACCCTCAATGCCCGTCTTATCATAGACTGATATGAGAGCGGTTTTCATTATTATATTTTACTTCAATTCAATTTTCCCGCCAGCTTCCTCGATCTTTTTCTTGATTTCCTCGGCTTCCGCTTTCTTTACTCCTTCCTTCAAAGTAGCCGGAGCGGCATCCACCAGATCTTTCGCCTCTTTGAGACCAAGCCCCAGAGCTTCTTTCACCACTTTCATCACGGCAATTTTCTGCTCACCGGAAGCCGCCAACATTATAGTAAAAGCATCTTTTTCTTCCTTCGCCTCGCCCTCGCCTTGAACGGAAGCGGATCCCGCAGTCATGGCCGCCGCGGATACTCCGAATTTTTCTTCGATAGCTTTCACAACCTCGTTTAACTCGAGAGCTGTCGCTTTATCCAACCATTCTAACAATGTATTTTTATCCATAAAATTTTAATTTGGAAATTACTAATAATTTATTTCTTTTTTGACACTTCGTTCAACGCTATCGCCAAACGTTGCAT
>Ga0209542_10006926_pt1 | contig 21824 bp, 20 predicted proteins | sample RifCSPhighO2_01_FD_184028 | JGI IMG/M metagenome (GOLD analysis project Ga0209542, IMG submission 184028) | Soil microbial communities from Rifle, Colorado - Rifle CSP2_plank highO2_0.1 (SPAdes) (version 2) | ecosystem: Environmental > Terrestrial > Deep subsurface > Rock core/Sediment ... | reverse complement strand
CTTCCTTCGCAATTTTCTCTAATTTAAGTTTATTTTTATGAAAGACGTTCAACAAGGTATTAATTTCACGGGCTGCAGCATTTTTTAAATCTAAAGGATGAAGTTCTTTCTTGATAAAAGCGTCTTCGATTTCTTGATAGGTTTTAAATTCCACTTTCCCCCCAAATTTTGCCGGCCGTTCCACAATGAATTTCTCTTTTTTATCTTCTTTTAAAGTCATGACCACATATTTCAGGAAAGCCAGAACGCCATTGTCCTCAACGACCCCTTCTTCGCAATAAGCACCGCGAATTTTTTCCTGGACAGATTTCTCATCATCCAACAAATCGATCTTGGATTTGGGATCCGATGCAGACATTTTCTTGCCTACTAAACCGGGAATAATGGGTGTCATTATCTCAATCCTTGCCTTGTACCTGAGTTTTGGTAAATTTTCACGGGAAAACATCAAAATTTTGCGTTGATCAACACCCCCATACTGCACATCCACACCCAAAAATTCTTCATCCAATGATTGCATAAGAGGATAGATCAGTCCGCTTAGTTTTGGATTCTCGCCAAATTTTACAACTTCAGATGCTGATTTTTTTGCATCATGAATGGAAGTGAACGTAGACAGTTTTAACACATCAAACATATATTTTTTCTCTAGCTGGAAAGAAGATCCTTTCACTATTTCGACTTGTTTCGCATCTGCGCCAATAGCCGCAAACATAAGAGGGATAACTGTTGCGTAGTAGCTGTACCTTTTTTCCAACACTTCCCAAGGAGTTCCATCTAATGCTCCGTGTACATCAGCCAACAGCAATTTCACTTTAAACCCTGCTTTCATGAAATCGGCTAATTTTAACACCCACATGAAATAACCTATATGGGGCCGGCCGGTGATCGCTGTGCCTAGATAAACAGTTGGCTGTTTTTTTGACTTGAGAAGCGCAAGGAGTTCTTCTTCAGTGACAATTTCTTCAGTGTTTCTTTTGATGAGATCTAATCTCTGTTGGGGGATCATAACCAAAAAGAATAAGAAACAATATAAATATTTAATGGTCAATTCAGTAAAATATAAATAAATACGCCAAAAAAGTAAGAATTATGGTTAAAGCAATTCTTTTTGATTTTTGGGGGACCCTTGTGGAAAATGGGGTGTGGAGCCCTCTCAAACAAGTGAAAACTATATTGAATATCCGATTGCCTTTTCCAGAATATGTAGTACGCTTGGAACGAGCGATGATGACCCGCCCATTCGGGGCTCTAAAAGATGCTTTCCACAGCGTCTGTAATGAATTTAATATAAACTGCGACCAGGTGACAATCGAAGAACTTATTGGGATGTGGAACAAGTCCTGGATGCTTGCTAAACCTTATGAAGAAACAGAAGAAGTATTGACCAAATTAAAGAAAGAATACAAACTTATTCTCGTTTCCAACACAGATAATATTGGTGTTGATAAAGTGTTAGAAAAATATAATCTACGCCGTTTCTTTGACCATATCTTTTTGTCATATGATGTGGGTTTATTAAAAACAGACCCTTCATTCTTCAAAAAAGTTTTGGAAGAGAGTAAAATCCGTGCGGGAGAGTGTATGATGGTCGGCGACAGCATCCAAAGTGATATTTTAGCGGCTGAACAAGTAGGCATGCGGGCGATACTCGTCGATCGCAAAAATAGCAGAGAGCATCAACCTAAAATTAGTAATCTTAGAGAAATAGAGGGAATTCTATGATTGAAATCACGTTTTTGGGAACCGGGTGCATGCAGCCGACAAAAATACGAAACCATTCCGGAATTCTCCTTTCGTACAACAAAGAAAGTATTCTTATGGATTGCGGAGAGGGCACGCAGCGGCAGATGCGTATTGCCGGCATCAAGCCAGCAAGAATTACCAAGATTCTGATCAGCCACTGGCATGGCGATCATGTGTTTGGCCTTCCAGGCCTTCTTAGCACAATGGGCGCAGATAAACCAGGCACAACGGTGCAAATATACGGACCGCCGGGAACTAAATCTTATCTGGATCATGTATTCCAATCATTTGCAAAAAAAGACATCATTCCTTTTACTGTATCGGAAGTGCAAGAAGGGATAATTTATGAATCAGAAGAGTTCACTCTTTCCGCTCATAAATTAAAGCATTCTGTGCCTTGCTATGGATACTGTTTCCAAGAGAAAGATCGACGTAGAATAGTGGTTGCCAAAGCGAAGAAACTGGGATTAGAAGGTCCTATTTTAGGAAATATCCAACAAGGGAAGGATGTAGTGCATAAAGGTATAAAAATTAAGGCCAATGATGTCACCTATCTCGTTAAGGGAAAGAAAGTGAGTTACATCGCTGATACTGTGCTCTGCAATGGCGCGAACGCGCTAGCAAAGGATGCCGATTTACTCATCTCTGAAGGAACACATTTGAGTGATATCCAAGAAAAGACAGAAAAATACATGCACCTCACCGTGCAGCAAGCAGCGTTGATTGCCTCGGAAAATAATACCCAGAACCTGATTATAACTCATCTCAGCCAGCGGTATAAAAGCCCAACGGAGATCCTAAAAGAAGCTAAAACATATTTTGATAAAGTAGCTGTTGCCGAAGATTTTATGAAAGTCAAAGTCTAGTTTCTTTATCTCATGAAAAGCCAAAAAGCTAAAGGAACAAAAGGAGAGCGCGAGCTGATTAAACTATTCAATGAAACAGGGTCATGGATGGCTATCCGCTCTGCAGGATCTGGAAGTTCGCGCTATCCTTCCCCTGACATTCTCGCTGCCAATGCTATCAGAAGAGTGGCCATTGAATGTAAAGTAACGAAGGAAAAAAAGAAATATTTTACCTCCTCCGAAATCGAGCAATTGCAAACTTTCTCCCGCGTTTTTGGTGCTGAAGGATGGATTGGCGTTAAACTTGCGGATGAACCGTGGTATTTCCTGATGGTTGAAGATCTAGAAGAAACAGGTGTCTGTAAAGCAGTTTCCGTGGAACTGGCAAAACGAAGAGGCATCACCATCCAAGAACTTCTTTCTTTTAGCGGCCGAAATCGAAACATTTAAATGTGTTATCACTCCCCATCGATATAAAACCTGCTAATTGATACCATGCGCCTCACTGCCAAAAAAATAGAATCCATTTTAGTGGACATTGTAGGAGAACAGGGACTGCCTTTAATCCATGAACTTCTCGGAAAGGATAACATCTCGGAATTTGATCTCGCCACGAAACTCAAAATTGACATTAAAATTATCCGAAAGCTGTTATATATCCTGTATAACCACAATCTAGTCAGCTTTACGCGGAAAAAAGACAAGCAGAAAGGGTGGTACATCTATTACTGGACGCTCCTTCCGGAAAGCGTCCGTTTCAATTATTTTAAGATGAAACGGGACTTGCTGGAAAGATTGAAACAACAGTTAAAAGAAGAGGAAGAAGAATTATTTTTTGTATGTCCAAGTAACTGTGTTCGCTTAAATTTTGATCAGGCCATGGATTTTGAATTTCATTGTCCTGAATGTGGCGAACTTATCAGCCAAGAGGATGGAAAAAGTAGAACTGCTTTGCTGAAAAAGAAGATAGATGAACTAGGAATAGAATTAAAAGAATTGCAGGAACAAAAACACGTTCGACGGAAGGAAGTAAAAATCAGGAAAAAAAATGCGAGAAAGAAAGCATCCAGAAAAAAAGGAGCTACACAAAAAGCCCCCGGAGAACGTGCAAAGAAAAAAACGAAGACCACTGCAGGGGAAAAAACAGCGAACAAAAAAAATCAGAAAAAATCAGTAAAGAAGAAGACGAGTAAAAAGACAAAAGAAATATTATAACTTTATTTTTTCTGTCTTCTTTTAGTCAACGCTTTTTCAATGACTATTTCTTCCTTAAGCACTTTTGCTGTAATATGCTGAATGTTCTGCTCCATGTTTGCGACACGACGCTCCAGCAAAATCAAGATTCTCAGCGAATATACTATAGCTGCAAGTGTTCCTACAATTATTGCAAGAATAACTTCTGCTAACTCTAACCCTGCCATTATCTGCACCTCTCTTTGATTAATTGTTACGCTAATTAAAATATATGAGTTGTTAAAAATATATAAACCTTTCCTTGCTGCTGGTGTTGTGATAAAAATTTAACCTCCCAAAAGTTTATAAAATAACTCTCAGAAAAGTATACTTATGGACACGTATGAATCTTTGCTAGCCAAAGCAGAAAAAGAACTTCCTGAAAAGACCCTTACTGGGGAAAGGTTTATCATAGAAAAAGTAAAAGGGCATTTGGAAGGAAATAAAACCATTCTTATAAATTTGAAGAAAATCGCAAAAGACCTTGGTCGTGATCCCGCTCACCTTTTAAAATATTTATTGCGGGAATTAGCTACTCCTGGAAAAACAGTCGGTGAAAGAATTATTTTCGGAACAAAAGTAGCTGCATCTGTGATCAACAAAAAAATAATAAAATATGCAAGTGAATTTGTGTATTGTTCCGAATGCGGCAAGCCCGATACAAAACTAAGCCAGGAAAAGGAAATAATGTATTTGAAATGCCAGGCCTGCGGAGCAAAAAAACCTGTTAAAAATATTTAAGCAGTATTACGAAAAAAACTATTGCAGAAAAAATGTTCATTGTTTCTGAAAAGAATGGCCCGCATGGGATGCTGTTGGTCGTGACCGATACAGAAATTCTTGGCAAAAAATTCCAGCAGGGGAAAATCCAGCTGGATTTGACAACAGAATTTTATAAAGGAATAAAAATGAGTGAACATGATGTCAAAGAAATACTTAAAAAAGCTCGCTATCTTCATCTTACGGGACAAAAAATCATTACTCTTGCAGTCGAACTAAAAATAGTTAATCCAAGAAAAATTCTCTATGTATGCGATATCCCTCATGCTGAGGTTGTGATCGGATAAAACTAGGAATGAATATATTTAATACTGGTATTTAAAATGATTATGTGACTATTGTGTTATAAAAGAAGCAAGCCCTACTTGTTTCTCTTTTTCCTTTCCAAAAACTCCCTCAACATGAGATTTCACGATATCAAGCGTCTGTTTCAAATAAGGAGAAAAATCGTACCTTTCTGCAAGCATTAAAGAATGGTTTAAATATTTTACAACAGAACCTTCAGAAATAGTAAATATGAGTTTTCCGCCACAGCTTGTACATTTTCCCTGCAGCGAAGGCCTTCTATATTTCTCGTTGCATTTAACACAGCGAAATTGCTGCATAGAAAACTTCCGCAAATTGCCTTTTATATCTTTTAAGAAATGCTTTTGAATTACTAACTTAGCAACATCATCCATGTTCACTGCTCTGACCTTTTGAGCAATTTCCATCTGGCCTAGTAATTTTTCCTCCATTGAAGGAATGGTCTTGTATGCAGAACATTGCACACCTTTATTTAAATTTTCAACATGGTGGGTAAACCCCCATTGTTCATATTGCCGGAACGTGCCCAATCGATCTGCGAGTTGTTCAATTTTTTTCGCTTTGCCGTTTTCTTTGACCATGCTGACAACTTCACTGGGATACTTCATTTCCAACGCTGCTTCATACAGTTCTAAAGGATATTTCCAAACAACATCCATCTCCAATACCTGGTCATCCACTTCAGAAGGGTTTAATATTGAAGTAAGAACTAATGGAGCATCCATTGTTGAGCCTCGGCTGCTGGGAAGATATTTGCGAGAAAAGTTAAGCAAAGCATCCATTAACAGCATAATCGCGCACTCATCACCATCACAATCCCGCCGCAATCCGGCATGAAACATAGGATGAGCAAAAATACCTTGGGTTTCTGAGTATCCGATGATTCTTCCTACTAATCCTGCAGAAATATGAGGAGCCAATCCTATTACTATCTGTCCGACAAGATCTTCTTTCTTGTGAAGATTATAAAAAGGCTTAAGACCGTAAAAACGAACTAATAAATCATCTACAAAATTTGCCACCCTTAGTAACACATCTGGAGCAGATTCTTCCAACGAGTCAAATCCGGGCAAGATAATATCCTGAGGAAATAATTCTATAATTTGCTCCGCATTTGTTATCCCTTCCCCATAAATATCTTTCTGGTATCCCAGTTCTCGCAACTTTTCAATAGTTGTGTTTATCTCTCTCGGCTTAAAGTGAGTTATAGGGAGTTGTGTACCATCATAACGAGTGGTCCCATCTTTATTAACATAAATATTATGCTTCGCCCGAAGAATTCCTTTTGCTAAATGTTCTACAATATGATCTTTGTTGGATGTTCCACGTATCCCTTTGATCAGATCTGGATGCAGATTTTCACCAAGCCGCTGTTTTGCTTTTGAAAAATAATACTTGATGTCAAGATCGTAGGTTTTATACGTTGCCGCCTTTCCATGTCGACAGGTATCACTTTGCAGATCACCGCAAAAACGACAGTGAAACTTTTGTTCACATTTTTTCCCGCACTCCTCGCACTGAGAATAAACAGACTCTTTATTACAAGAAGAACAATAAAACAAAGGAAACGTGCTGCGAACTTTCCCTGCTTCCAGCGCCGACTGAAAACTTCGCAAACGATCACCCTCATCACCGACAGGGAACATCACCTGAGGACTTCCCGTGAGATGCCGGAGTTTTGCTTTCTCCGGACGACCCATGCGCGCGCCGATAAACGTACCCGCTTTATCCCTAATAGTAATACTGTTCATGAGATTAACAACTTCCAACCCATCCTTCTCACGTATAGAAGCAAGATCAAAACTACTCTCAGCTAACTCCTTTCCATTATTAAAATTAAAACAGAACGCAAATATTGTTGCCTCTTTTCTCTCAATGACAACGCATTCTTTATTAACAATTTTATGAGGTGCTCCTAATTGATCAAGAACCCATTTACCATTACGAAATAATTCAATAGATGCATCGTAAGGCAAAATAAGTTTTGAAATTCCTTTCTCATCAGTCTTGACATTTCCTTCACAAAACCAGTTCTTTAAAATTAAAAGATCCTCCCCTTTTACTAACTTCCAATAAAAAATATAGTCCGGATGGAGAGGGGTATGTAATTTTTTGCTCACTTTTAATGCTTCATCCCAGGTTATTTTACAGACAAGAGGTTGAGCAATAATCTCTGCCAATCGCTTCTCCTCAATGCCAACGAGAGAAGCCGCTTGGGAAAGGGGAAGCGCGTCATCCACCTCTTTAAAATAAGTACGAATGGACTTCTCCACTTCCAAGGCCCACCACTCCGGGCAATAGCCAACGGGAACCAAACAATGTCCACTTTCAGAAAAATCACCATAGTTAAACAAAAGATCCCCTAAAAAAAGAACTTTTTCAACTTCAGAAGCATGTATTTTTGCTTCCTCTTCTGTCTTTAATTCAATGACCGAACCATCACGTAGACGAACGATGGGACCGGAGATGGTATCACAGACTGTGACAGTTGCGCCTTTTCGAGGCCGTTCCACTTTTAATTGTGTTCCTATGGCAATAAATTTGTTAAGAACAATAAGTGTTGCCGGGTGAACGCCCGCCGCATACATCCCCCCGGTTCTGGTACGCCCATATTGCAAGCGGAATCCGCCAACTCCTAAAGGATGAGTAAGAATTGGCCGACCAGCAACCAAATCCATCACAAACGTATTATTTGGCTTGACAGTTTTTTTCCCTTTTTCCTCCGTTGGTGCTTGTTTGCCAACAAGTTGTTTTGCATGAACTTCTTCTTTCACTTTGAGAAATTGTTGCAGCCAACTCCAATCAAGATTGAACTCTGCGCCCCATTTGGAAATACGTTTCCAAAGTTTTGGAGCTTTCTGGCAAAGACCTTCCGCCAGCACCAGCGCGACACCACCACGAATAAGGTTTGTGGAAATACGAGGCAGATCTTTATAATTTGAAACCTCAAACTTTTCTGTTGGATCACCATCCACCTCTACTGGAAGATGAGAAACCATAAAACGTAATTCTTCATCTGAAGGATTATATTGAAGATTTGTGACTCTCTCATGATAATCACGAACTTCCATGATATATCTGCTAACTTCTGTTTCATCCGGGTCGTAGGGAGCATAGCCCATTTTAATGCGCACATAATCGGCAAGAACAACAGACGTGGAAGCAGCAGTTCCCCCTGCTCCCCTAATTGGACCTGCATACTGCAACGCAAAATATTCTTTTCCATCTTTCCTTTTTTTAATATTTAATCCAATAAAACCTTCTAAAGGCGCAGAAACAACACCAAGTGTGAGGTACGCAAAACCAACACGTATTCCCACCTCCATCGCTTCTTGCTTTGAAGCAAACTGACAAAATTTTTCTTTGGCCACCTCTTCGGCAATGATAAAACCTACACGCCAATCAAGAAGGCTATATTCTTTTTCTAGATCAATAATTCTTTTTGTAACATTTGTTTCGGCAATCTGAGGCGCAACCACGGAAATTAAACCAACAACTCTTTCTGCCATATTCTTTGCGAGTGGTATGGAAACTACAGTTTCCGGATCGAGGCCTTTTTGGCGTGCTTTCGTTGCGACTGCGTAGCTTTTTTTAATGCTTGTATTTAACGCTTCGAAGTACAATTTTATTGTTGGACTTGCTTCGATAGACATTCTTTAAACCTTTCCACGTTGATTCTTTTTCACCCAAATCGAAGTACTTTGACTTCCCGCGTTTTTAAATTGATAATGGGAACCCGAGCAGGTTCCGGCTCATGACCTAATTTCTCCTGGAATGATGTTTTGCCCTGCCAGCAGCTTCCGCTGATCATGGTTACACCTTTATAATTAGCAACACAGGAATAATGAATATGACCTGTGATGAAAAAATCAGGTATTTTTTTAATCAATAAAGGGTCTTCTTGATGTGAAGGATAGTAAGGTGTGGAAGTAAAACTTGGGGCAAGATGCCGTCGTTTAAGCAAGAATTTCATAATTAAGTCGGAACGATGATACCCCCCATTAGTTCGTATTGATTCCACATTAGAAACATAATAATCAAAACTGTAGCCATGATAAATAAGTACATCAAAGCCGGGAAAGGCGGTTGTTTTTCCAATATTTATCAGAGAAGGATTTGTCACTAAAGTGACATTGGGGAGATCGAACAGCCCTGGCGCAAATTCTTGGTAAAATATAGGTTGCGGCTCTGCCAAATGAACCGCATCATGATTTCCCGGACACATAATTATTTTCTTATCAAGCGGGATTTGTCTTAGCAAGCGGGAAAATTCCTGATATTGGCCTTGGATAGTAGTTAGTTCCAGTTCTTCTTCCTGTGATGGATAAATCCCAACACCATCAACAAGATCCCCGGCAATGATAATATATTTTACTTGATTAGCAATCGCTCTTTGTTGTTCATTGCCTATCTGCCCGTTTATCCATTGAAGAAACTTTGAAAATTCCTCACGTAAAAATAATTTTGAACCAACATGAATATCTGAAAGAAAGAGTATATATTCTTCAACATCCCCTTTTTTTAATTTGCGATCGCTGGGGATATCTGGCCAAACAATTGTGTCACCAAATATAACATTCTCCCCGCACATCCCTGTAATACCAACAACTTCATCAAGTACCACGTCGCGTGCTTCTTTATATATTTCTTTTTTATTTTTGGGAATAAATACTTTTATCCTTCCGGTTAAATCCTCAAGTGTGAGCACCAAAGTCCCATTTTTTGTTTCTCCAATATTTTCCACCAAGCCTATGATAGATACGTTCTCTCTTTCTTTCTTTTGAAGCACTCTTTGGATGGTTGAAGTGTGCTGCAGATCTTGGCGGTGGCGCAGGATATTTTCTAAAAAATGATAGCGGGAAACAAAAAAATTAGTGAAATCCTGGACGGAATATTTATGAGGAATATTCTTATGCGAAATGATGACAGTAACAATGGAAGAATTGTCAGAAAGAGAGAGGTGAGCTGCCCCTGTGAGGGTCCTGTTTTCATCGATGTAATTGATAGTATTATTAATTATGGAATGGCGAGGATCGCCAGAAGTGCCTGCCTTAGTGATAGGATTATCATTGATAGGATTCTGGGCTTCAATTTTTGCCTCATTTGTAAAAGAAGGTTGGGAATGAGAATTATTAAGTTCAAACTCCAAGCTTGAGATAATGATATTTTTTTTCTCTTTTTTTTGTTGAGCCTCTCCAACAACAACGATCGATTTCTTAAAATGCTGAAGATGTGTTTGATATAACTCGTCATCCCGTTCTTTTTCAGCTTCAACCCGATACTGATCAATTTCATACCAATCAACTAAATGATTTTGCTCTACTAATATTTCAGCATAATCCTGGTTTAAAACGATAATGTCCGACTCTATCTCAATTTTTTCTAATAAAGAACCGTCAACTTTTCTATCCAATATATCTCTATTTACAAGAACTCCCCGTTCAAACAAAGTTGAAATGATCTCTTTTTGTTCTGGCATCTTATTAAAAAACAATCTCTTTTTGTTTTCTTGTTTTTGAAAATAATATTATTTGATCTGCAGCGCTTTTTCAAGCAGTTCTTTTAATTTAATGATAATATTCTCATCAAGTGAAAGAAAAATTTCCCTCGTTCTGCCGTATCTCCCTTTAGAAATTATTTTTGCGTTAATGATGCCCAGCATATCTAATTCTGCCAAGATATCGGAAATCCGCCGCTGGGTAAGGACGTTGAATTTTTGTCTCAAGCATATTTTTTTGTACATTTCATAAACTTCGCCGGTAAAAAAAGAGCGCCGCTGGGGAGAGATCAACAAAATACCATATAATACAGACTGAAATTGTTTTGGCTGATGTTTTGTTGCATGAAGAATTTTATCAGATTCAACTTTTTTCTCCGCTTCATCCAAATGAGAAATATCAACTATTTTTGATCCGCTTCGCTCAGCAAGTTCTCCGGCAATGCGTAAAAGATCTATGGCCCGGCGGGCATCGCCATGTTCCCTCGCCGCATACGCTGCGCACTTTTCAACAACACCGGCTTGGATAACTTTCTCATGAAATGCTCCAGCCGCCCTTTTTTCCAGGATATCTTTGATCTGGATCGCATTATACGGTGGAAAAATAATTTCTTCTTCAGATAAACTGCTTTTCACGCGAGGATCCAAATTTTCAGAAAAAATAAGATTATTAGAAATGCCAACAATACATATTTGTGATTGTTTAAGTTCAGAATTAATGCGAGTCAAGTTATATAACATTTCATCTCCTATTTTCTTTGTAACTTGATCTATTTCATCCAAAACCAATAAAACAAGCTGCCGTTGGCTATCCAACAAAGAATAAAAAGTACTATATATTTCGTCAGTTGGTAAGCCTGTGGGTGGAACTTCTTTCCCTAATTCATGGATTAATCTCGCCAGGAGCCTGTACTCAGTATCAGCTACCCTCTTCAATTTACAATTTATATAGAGAGATCGGAGTGGGATATTATTTTTCTCGGCGATGACGGACATGGAACGTAAAATATATTTGATAGAAATAGTCTTGCCCGTTCCGGTTTTGCCATAAATAAATACATTGGAAGGTTTCTCTACACGGAGAGCAGGAGCTAAGATATTTGCTACTTCCTGAATTTGCTCTTCACGATAAATGATGTTCTCCGGCATATAAGTTGAAGTAAGAACTGCTTTATCAAGAAAAATCGAATCCTGTTTTAGGTAACTTTCAAAAAAATTATGTATTTCCATGACCATAACCCTGACCCTTTGATTTCCTATGGAACTCAAATGAGTTATAATTTATTTTTATTTCTCGCTGCCACAATTTTAATGTAGATATAATATGGAATGATAGGAATGTGAGATAATAAAGATGTGAAATGAAGGGGAAGTATATTATTTTAGTGTATGAACCTGAATAAATATTCAGATCGCTATTTTAATAATTACATATGTTATTTTTGGTATTAAACATAAATGGAAACTTTTGTTTTATAATTACTTGTGAAGTAAGACATAACCATAAGTAAGCGTATTTCTAACCCTCTATTTTCATGTGGAGATTATATAAATACTTATCTTCATACTGAAGAGTAGTAAGATAATACTTTAAGATATATATTTAATATATTGTGAAGAAGTATAATCTTTTTATTTAATTAATTTTATTATTTAATTAGTATATATTAAATGTATTTAATTCTATTTATTGTTATTTGTTATTATTTTTTACTTTTTTGTTAATTATGTCAATTATGTTGCTTAAGTTATTATCTTATGTTTATTATTTTTGTCTTAATAATATATATAATTTGATATATATTATAATATTTATTTTCAATATAGAAAGATAATAATAAGTAAAGTAAAAATATTTTCCATACGAAATGATATTTTTGATTCTATTTTTGATTATATTTTAAATAGAAAATGTCATAATTCCAACACTTATAAAATGAAAGAGAAAGCTGCTTTTTAATAACATTAAGACATTTATTATTTTAATTATTTTATTAGATACTATTATATTTTTTATTATTTATCTCTTCTTTTTTCGTTCATTCTTTGTTCTTTATTTGTTTGTTCTCTAAGAACATATATTATTATTCTTCCACAATTTACTACATTCTCCTATGAACATCTTCCATAGGAAACAGAGGGGGGTCAATTATATAATTATATTAATATTATAATTCAATAAATAAAAAACATAATTTAGTGTATAATATAACTTAATATAATTTAATGCAATTTAATATTATTCCTAACTATTGTCTTAATTAAAAAGTCCTTAATCAAAAACTTCAAAATCTTTAAATAACCTTACACTTTTCTAAAAATATGGTTCTTGAATCTATTTTTAATCCTTTTGTTGTTAAGAAGAAACCTTGGGAAATGTTTTTTGCCGGATTTGTTTATACTGTTGTTGGTTTATTTTTGTCATATTTTGTGTTTCAGGAGGCAGCGGGTCTTTTGACAGTATTTTTAATAGTTCTCGCCACGGTCCCTTTATTATATTCAACAATTCAAAATGAAGAAGAATTGGATCTTAAGTATAAAACTGAATGGAAATTACTAAAAGAACATACTAAAGTATTATCTTTTCTCATCTTTCTTTTTTTAGGGATAACTTCAGCATTAACTATAGCTTACGTGGTATTGCCTCAACCAGTTGTGGATAATGTGTTTAATTTGCAGCAAGCGGCGATTGCCAATGTTAATAAAAATATTAATGTTGTTCTCGTTGGCAATGTTACTAAAGCTGATGTTTTCACTGCTGTTCTTTTGAATAATCTAAAAGTTCTTTTTTTCTGCTTAATTTTTTCTTTTTTGTATGGTATAGGTGCTATTTTTATATTAACTTGGAATGCATCCGTGATTGCTGCAGCAATTGGGAATTTAATAAAAATAGAAGTAGCAAAAGCAGCCTCGTTAGTTGGTTTTCCAGCACTTTCCAGTTATTTTGGAGCTATAACATTCAGTTTTTTTCGCTATATGACCCACGGCATTTTTGAGATAATATCTTATTTTGTAGCGGGATTAGCTGGTGGGATCATCTCTATAGCTCTGATAAAACACAACCTTAAAGAAGACAGGGTTTTAATAGACGCTCTGGATCTGGTTTTGATAAGTTTGGGATTTTTATTTATAGGGGGAATAATAGAAGTATATATAACTCCTTTATGGTTTTCATAATATTATTTTATTTTTCATAATGGTATTTCATATAACATTAAACCATTTACAAAATCTTAACTTTCCCTGGATTATTCTGGAAAATATCCCCTTTTTCCAACATTTTCTCCAGCATCTGTTCTGTATTTTCTAAAGGCGACTTTTCAATTATTTTTTCTATAAGAACGCCATCACCAACATCTAGCTCTTTAATAAGTCTTGTCAATTTTTCAAAAGGAAGATCTGTATCAAGAACCGTATCTCTTATAACAATTTCTTCTTGTTCTTTTACTTCTTTTTTTTCCTCATAAAATTCATTCGTTTTTTGTAAAATAGTGTTTTTATCTTTTGCACTTAATTCCAAGGAGCGTACTTTTAACCATAATAAATCCACTTTCTTAAATATTTCCGGTGAAATATATTTTTCATTATTATATACTCTAATTTTTCCTACAACACAACAAATATTTCCTATAAATGTATTTTTTATACTTTCATTTTCTTCAAACCAACGAATTATTATCTTTCCCGTCCCATCCTCAATGAGCATGCTGGTAATTGACCCAACCTGTTCTTTGTGGATTATTGCGGCAACAATATTTATACGATAAATTTTTTGATTGTTTGTGGTTAATAAATAGTTAGAATTTTGTTCACTTTCATAGATATAAGACCCTTCGAGGATATCTTTAATGCTTATTTTTACTGCAGCATATCTTTCAAAAGATCCTTTCTCCATTTTTTCTATTTCCTTTTGTTATGGTATATGGATAATTATTTATAATCGTTGAATAAATCCTTTCTTAGGTTCAAAAATATCTCCTGAACGCCGTAATTTTTCAAGAATGTCTTCAACTTTCTCTTGCGATATGTTTTTTTCTTTTGCCGCTTCAATTATATTTTCAATAGAAATAATTTTCTCTTTTTGCTGTTCTTCAAGAGCATGAATTATCTCTTTCATAATACTTATGCTGCTTCTTTGCGTTGCGGTGATGCGGCTGCTTAATCGGTCAATATCTATTTGGCCTGTTTCTGTATCTTTAGCGATCTGGTTTAAACAATAATCAACAAGTTCGATGGCTTTTTGGGCATCTTTTTTAGTAACAATTTTGGACAATCTTATCCGTGCTGCCGCTTCAGAAAGCCGCACCAACCCTTCCAATTGGCGTGCTGTAATGGGGATGCTTTTGATACCACCCTCATCTGAAACCCCCATATTTCGCATACTGATGTAATAACTTTTGAGTTCTTCTATAGCGGCATCGCTCATTTTAGGGTGTATTTTCTGACGAATGTACGTAAAATATTTTTTTAACAATTCCGTGGTAATCTCTGAAACGGCAAGTTCTGGTTTTTTATGGAGTTCTAAAATAAAAGTGGCCATTTCTTCATCTTTTTCCCGGTTGGGAAGATCTTTTACAGGAAAGATAAGATCAAACCTATTGATGAGTGTTGGGGGCAAATTTATCTGGTTCGCGATTAAATCGTACGGATCAAAACGTCCAAATTTCGGGTTTGCCGCAGATAATACTGTCGTTTCACAACGCAAGGTAGCTTGAATATTTGCTTTTGCAACACTAATTGTTTGCTGTTCAAGAGCCTCGTGCAGCGCCGAGCGATCTTCTTTTCCCATTTTATCAAGTTCATCAATGATTGCAAACCCTTGGTTTGCCAAAACTAGTGTTCCGGCTTCCAAACTCCAACCTCCCAAAAATTCATCTTTCACAACAGAAGCAGTGAGTCCCGCTCCCGTTGCTCCTTTACCACTGGCGAAGCGCGCTTTTGGAGCAATTTTACTAATTCTTTTGAGTAATTGGCTTTTTCCCGACCCAGGATCCCCTATGAGAAGAATATGCATATCCCCTCTTGTACTTACACCATCAGGCCGCATTTTTCTACAACCCCCAGCCAATTGCAACACCAGCGCTTCTTTGATCTTATCATGGCCGTAAATGGAAGGGGCGATACTCTTTGCGAGATGATGCAATGCGTTAGGGAGTTTAGCAATAGTTCTAATCTGTTCCAGTTCCGCGTCAGTAATCTGCGCATCGAGAAAATCTTCTTCTAAAGGTTCTACATAATTTGCTTCAATAACAAGATCATATTTTGTTGCTCGTCCCCCTGTTCGTAAAGATATTGGCACTTCTATGACCCATCCATGGATCTTAACCCGGGATCCAGGGCTGCTTCTTTTTTCTGTAATTGGGGAAACAAGATCATCTTTTAAGAAAACATTGATCCGCTTGGGTTGGGAACCGTCAAGGTCATCCGGAGATTCTTCCAGGACGAGCCCCTGTCCATCAACAAGTTCTTTTGAGATCTCCTTAAATTTCCCTTTTCTTCCACAACCGCAGCGTGTCGGTTCTTTGTATTTTTTATCAACCTGCAGCACATTTAAGATATTTCCACACGAAGGACATTCGAATTTAGCGGCCGTTACATGGGGACGGACATCAGATTTCTGTCGGACAACTCCTTCCACCCTTATCATTTTATTGAGATTTTTACTTCTAATCTCGCTTATTTTGATTTGTTGCGATTCAGGAAGATTACGCAAGCGTACGGCAAATTTTGGGATTTTTTTAGGTAGGTCAAACTCTTTTATGGCGATTTCCGCAGCTTTAAGTAATTCTTCAGGATTTTCCAAAACCTCTTCTGCCAAATCCGTGCTAAATTTAACGAGTTCAGCAAAGTCCAGAACGAGAAATAGGTTACCTTTCCTTACTGTTTCCAGCAATTGAGGGTAATAATTCTGCTCTATAATTTCCTTAAATGTTTTAATTTGTTCGTCAACTTCCATTTTATAACAATATAGCTTAATTTTATAATAATATAGCTTAATTTTATAATAATATAGCTTATATGATAAATAAAAACGGAAAAGAGAATATTTAAAGATTTATGTTATGAATTGTTTTATTGGTCACTTTTTGCAGATATTTTTCGTTATCAGCAATAATGAATGGTATATCTAACCCTCGTTCGAAGCCAGTGCTTAAATATAAATATTTAAACAAAAATAGATTACTCCCCATTATGGCCATTAAAAAAAGATTTTTTATTGCCGGATTTGTCATCTTAATTTTAAATATCATCTGGGAATTTTCTCATCATTTTTTATATGTTGATTTATCTGGGATTCCAAAATACTTTCATTTAATTATTGCTTCCTTTGCTGATACGTTTATCCTCTTCAGTATTTTTGCAATTATCTCACTAAAACACAAAAATCTTAATTGGATAAAAAATCCAAGTAAGTTTGATTATTTGGTGGTTATTTTTTTAGGTCTTATTATCGCAATTTATATAGAGATAATAAATTTAAGCTTAGGAAGATGGGAATATACTGCAGCAATGCCAACTCTTTTTGGAATCGGAATAAGCCCTTTGATTCAATTAGCTTTGATAGGGATAATTTCTCTGATTTTTATAAAAAAAATTAAAAGGTAATAAACAAACTATTCCTTATTCAACACTTTTTTAAGGTTTTCAATCAATTTATCCGTCGCCTCGTTCACTTGATCTTCGGTCTTTGTTCCTGTACAGACAATCTTGCCATTGCTGAACAAGAGAAAAGTAGCATTGGTCCCTTTTAATTTATGCACCAGTCCCGGAAACTGTTCAGGTTCATATTCAGTATTAGGTAATTTAATACCTAAAACATTAAGGTTTAAATCCATGCCAATGCTTCCAGAAGCAACGATATTCTGCACGGTGATTTCTGGTTTAATGGTCACATTGATGTTTAATTTCTTTAAACTCTTGATTATACTTTGGATGCTTCTATCTACTTCCTCTAAAGTTCTGGCTCCCGTGCAGACTACTTTGCCACTGGAAAAAATAAGAGCAGAGGTCTTAGGTTCTTTAATTCGTAGCACCAGCCCTGGAAACTGTTCTGGGTTGTACTCGGTGTTAGGCAGCCGTGCCGCCATCTTTTCTAAAGGGATATCTTTTTCCAAGCCGGTTGAAACAACAATATTGACAATCCTAATTTTCTTTTTGGCGTCTTTTTTTACCATGTCCTTTTTTACCATGAACAACCCCTCCCGCAGACAGTTTTAAGTGATGATTTTAATTTATAAATAGACGCGCCCTATTTAAATATTCCCTTTATAAATGCAGCATCACTCCCATTCGGTTTTTTTCCAAGAAAGGTTTTTAAATAAAGTGCCTGCACCTCGTTCATGAATCATACTCATTTACTTCTGCGCTATGGGGAAATTTTCTTAAAAGGCAAAAACCGCCCTTTTTTTGAAAAAATTCTTGTCCAAAATATAAAAAAACAGAGCAAGACTTCATTCGTGACCAGAACGCAAAAGAGGCTTATCCTCCCTTACTTTGTGCCTCATGAACAATTGCGGGCAATATTTGGCATTGTTTCTTATTCTCCGGCCGTGCGAGTTGAAAAAGATATAGCTGAAATTGAAAAACAGGCCTTGGATCTTCTTCAAGGGAAGAAAGGTACATTTAAAATCATCACCAAACGAGCCGATAAACAATTTCCTCTGTCTTCCATGGAGTTAAATCGAAAGATAGGCATGTCTATCGAAGAAAAGAGCAATCTGGTGTTTAGCGCGAAGGATCCTCGCACCATCTTCAATATCGAAATAAATAATGATGGGGCTTATTTGTTTTTGGAAACAATCCCCTGTTTTGGCGGCTTGCCGGTGGGAACCGGCGGAAAAGTTCTCCTCCTCGTGGAAACCAAGGCGAGCATTCTTGCAGGATTGTCTATGCTGCGGAGGGGCTGCACTCTTTTCCCTATTGCTTTTGAGGACAAAGATATTTCTCTGCTCCAAAGATATAGTCCGCTTCCATTAAGGTTGGAGGAGGTAAAAACGTGGCCGGAGATTGAGAGTTATGCAAAAGTGAAAAATAGTTCTGTTCTTGTTGTCGATCAGCGCTTTGCCGCATTCTCTTCCCTTCCAACTTCATTAACAGTGTTTCGTCCTTTGCTCACGTGGAGGGAAGAAGAGATTGAAGCTGGTTTGGAGAAGTTTAAAGGAATATAATCTGTGCTGGCTTCTAGCAAACGTCATTTCGATGCTTGCTAGATTATTACGGCTAGTCGCTGTTCCACCGTTGTCAATAAATTTTGCAACAGGTCACTACCAGGTCTGGATCATTGATCGTGTAGTTTGTATCGGGCATGTTTTTTGTAACTGGTAGATTTTCATGGACAAGATCCGGTCCAAAGAAAACTGACGGGTATTCACAGAAGAATGGCATCGTGAACAAGCTATAGTGACCGTCGTTATATTGTATGCGGGCGATGAAGGTTCCATCTATGCAAGCATCATAACCCTGATTGGTACAGAATGAATCGCCGTTCATTGTTGATGAGAGAGTAGGGTTGCCAAACTGCTTGCAGTCCAGCTTTGATTCGCCTGATCCACTAGGCAGACACCCGTTCACACACTCGCCCCATTCCGCGGGCGTGCCGGTAGCTTTGATGTCAACGCACTTTGGCTTGTAACAACTCAAGAACTTCGTCCAGCAGGATGGATCTTTCTTGCACGCCTCCACTTTGGTCTGGTCGTAGTATGTAGCCTGCCCGGCGAGGGCGGTCGGCCGAAGCTCCGGCGGCACGTCAGAAACATACTGCGTACAACCCACAACCAGTAGCGCCGCCAGAATAAGCAAGACCACGAACGAGAGCTGTTTGAACCTCATCCGTTTTTCATTCAAAAAAGAATATTTAATACTTTCTCACCCCCCCCCAGGAACAAATCACGAAATCTTACAACAACTTATTTAAAATGATATCCATTCTCTCTATTTATGGAAAAAAACAAACTGTTGGAAAGAATCACCTATGATCCCGAGATCTGCCACGGCAAAGCCTGTATTAAAGGAACGAGGATCATGGTTTCTGTTATTCTTGATAATCTAGCCGAAGGACTTTCTATCGCTGAAATTCTGAAAGAGTATCCAACACTTCAAAAAGAGGATCTTCAAGCTGCGTTAGAGTACGCCGCTCTCTTGGCAAAAGAAGAAGTTTTACCCTCCGCCAATTAAGATGCACTTTAAACTTGATGAAAACGTTCCTTTGCAGCTGGGAAGGTTGTTAAAAAACCGCCATCATTCTATCAGCAGTGTTTTTTCAGAAAAAATTTCAGGCATTAAAGATAAAGAACTGTTGAATATCTGCTTAAAAGCATTTCTTTAGCACAGGTTGAAAACTCGTTAATCATCGTTGAAGAAAAGCATATTCGCATCAGGACGATTCACGGCGGACAAACAAATCTTAAAAAATAGAAAAAAAGAAGGGAGGCCCTGTCAATTTCCAACAAATTTTGAATACGTAGCGAGCGCTTCATGTTCAGATTTTGCTTTAATCAGCGCCCGGCCATCCCGGAACAGAAGAATATCTTTAAATTGAAGAGTGATGCCGTCATCGACAACTTTCCCTAATCTCTGCCACTTTTTTTTCATTTCCTGCACATTCCGTGGTTTTCCTTGTATTTGGTATCGTCCCGAAGAACAAAAAGGAATAACTTTTACATTCTCTTTTTTTTCTAAGTAGGTAAAATTCCCTTGGCAGGCCTGGCATTTCTTATTTTTTTTCACTGTTATTCTTTTACTTGCTCCCTGCCAGATATCATAATAAAACAATGAAGGTTCAACATTCTCTTTCACCATCATTTTCAGCGCCAGCGTCACCTGCATACCGGCAATAGAAGAAGTAATCGTATTTAAAACACCAACCGTATCACAGGTGTCAACGCCGCTTTCGTGCATAAAACATTGCAGGCAAGGTCCCTCCGGAAGGATAGGCATGACATACCCGGAGGTTTTAATTGCGGCCGCATAGATCCATCTTTTTTTGTTCTTTTTACAATAATCATTTACAAGCAACCGCGTCTGGATGTTATCCGTGCAATCCAAAATGAGATCGGCATTTTGCAAGAGCTGAACATTCTCGCTGTTAAGATGGATCGCTTCTGCGTGAATTGCCGCATTGCTGTTTATTTTGTGTAATTTTTCTTTGGCGACAACAGCCTTGCTCCTCCCCACATCTTCCTCTGTGAACAGGAGTTGCCGCTGCAAGTTGCTTCTCTCTACAACATCTCTATCAATAAGGATTATCTTCTCTACTCCAGCCCGTACCAGCAGTTCCGCAGCGACAGTGCCCAGAGCGCCAACTCCGACGATGGCCACGTTGTTCTGCCGCAACTTCTTCTGCCCTTCTGTTCCTATCTCCCGCAGCAGTATTTGCCGGGAATATCGTTCATCGGGCAATTTCCAGAACCTCCTTCATTTTACAGGCATTGCAGATGTTATTATTTGCCGCTTCATGGCACTTTCTGCAGGGCGTTATCTGTTGCTTCTCTTCTTTTTCCTGCAGGCGGGGCAGCATGGCAAGAAAAGATTTTATGATTCCCTGCTTTGTTCCTTTATATTTGTGCTCAAATTCATTAAGCATTTCCTGGATGTGGTGCCGATACCCTTCTTTGGAATAAGGGCATTCCGCAAATTGAACCTGGAAGCCTTTTAATACTGTGTATAACCTCACTTCTTTCTCACTGCACAAATAAAGCGGTTTTACCCGTTGCACAAACAAATCATGCTCATTTCCTCCGGAAATAGGGCCTAATCTTCCGGCGAGGTCCACATTTGCTTTAAAGATGTTCATGATAATCGCCTGCGCTTCATCATCGAGGTTATGGCCGGTCACAACTTTCGTTGCCCCTATTTTTTTGGCGTGTTTGTTTAACAAATACCGGCGCCACACGCCGCAGACATTGCATGGTTTTTTACTTGTTCCTTGATTGATGATAGGATATGCGTCGTCAAGAGTCTTTCCCAATTCTTCTTTAAAAGAGGCTATTTTCAGAGGGATGTTGTGTTTACGGCAAAACGTTTCCAAATCCACAAGTGTTTTTTCCCTATATTCGGCAATGCCTTCATCAATTGCCAGGGCGAACAAATGATCAATCGGAATATTGTAGTTCTCACAATATTTTTTCGTAAGATAGAGAACGGTTAAGGAGTCCTTACCTCCTGATGTTGCCACACAAATTCTGTCCTTTCTCTGGATAAGCTGATAGCGGTTGATTGTCCTGAATACTTTATCTTCAAAATAAGAGATGAAATGGCTTTTACAGAGAGCACCGTGCTGGAGCTCCATGACTGCTTTAAGATCGCATTTGCCGCATTGCATAACCTATCCTCCAGAAATAACGCTCAGAATTTCCAGAACGTCTTGGTCTCTTACTGCTTCGTCTTCTGTTATTACTTCTTTGTTTCGTACTACAAGC
>Ga0209542_10006925_pt1 | contig 21825 bp, 25 predicted proteins | sample RifCSPhighO2_01_FD_184028 | JGI IMG/M metagenome (GOLD analysis project Ga0209542, IMG submission 184028) | Soil microbial communities from Rifle, Colorado - Rifle CSP2_plank highO2_0.1 (SPAdes) (version 2) | ecosystem: Environmental > Terrestrial > Deep subsurface > Rock core/Sediment ... | reverse complement strand
CCTACCTTTATTACAGCCACTCCGCCTGCCAGCTTGGCCAGGCGTTCCTGCAATTTTTCCTTATCAAAATCCGAAGTCGAAATTTCCAATTCTTTGCGAATCTGGGAAACCCTCGCCTCGATCATTTCTTTTTCACCCATTCCATCAATTATAGTTGTATTTTCTTTGTCCGCCACCACCTTGCGCGCTCGTCCCAGATGACTAAGCTCTGCCTTTTCCAGTTTCAAACCCAAATCTTCGGAGATGACTTGCGCTCCGGTCAGCGCGGCAATATCTGCGAGCATCTCTTTTCTTCGATCGCCAAAGCCCGGAGCCTTGACGGCAAGGATTGTAAAAGTTCCCCGAATTTTATTTACAATAAATGTAGCCAAAGCTTCACCTTCCACCTCGTCCGCGATCAGTAATATTTCTTTTTTTCCAGACTGCACAACTTTTTCCAGTAGCGGCAAGATGTCGGAAATAGCGGAAATCTTCTGATCAGTCAGTAATATGTATGGGTCGGAAAGCTCTGCTTCCATGCGTTCCGAATTGGTCACCATATAGGGCGACACATAACCTTTATCAAATCGCATGCCTTTCACCACTTCTTTTTCCAGACCAATAGTCTGGCCTTCCTCGACTGTGACCACGCCGTCATTGCCCACTTCTTCCATCACTTCAGAAATAAGTTTTCCCACTTCAGGGTCTAGCGAAGAAATTGTCGCTACCTGGGCGATCTCCTCTTTGGAACGTACCGGCTTTGCCAATCTCTTCAATTCCTCAACAACCAACTTTACAGCTTTTTCAATGCCACTCCGGATTGCAATCGGGTCATTACCGGCAACAATATTTTTTATCCCCTCTTCAGTAATGCTTTGAGCCAAAACTGTCGCTGTGGTGGTACCGTCACCCGCCACGTCATTGGTTTTTTGGGCAACTTCTTTGAGCAACGAGGCTCCGACATTTTCAAACTTGTCTTCCAACTCAATTTCCTTGGCTACCGTCACGCCATCGTTGGTAATAACCGGCGAGCCATATCCTCTGTCCAAAATAACCGATCGGCCCTTTGGTCCCATGGTAACTTTGACTGCTTCCGCAAGTTTGTCCATGCCGTTTTTAATGCTAGCGCGCGCTTGATCTGTAAAAAGTAATAGTTTAGACATTGTTTCTAGGTTTAATTAATTGCTAAATAAATTCGGAACATTCGGATGAATTCGTATATTAGAATCGCTATTCCACTATTGCCAAAATTTCCGATTTATCTTCATCAGAGCCTACATAAAGAATTTTATACTCCACTTTTTCACTCCCGGTGCCGGATTCTATTTCCTCGCCGGAATATTTACCAAAAACTACCGTATCCCCCACCTTCAAGCCCAATCTCCCTATCGCCTCACCATTACCCACCGCGACTATTTTTCCTTGGGCCTTTTTTTCCTTTTCCGCGGTATCTGGCAATACAATGCCCGACGCGGTCATTTCTTCAGCTGTTGACTGCTTGACCAAAATACGATTTCCAATTGGCTTGATATTATTCATTTTCTTCTAATATTTAATTATTTTTGTGCCAAAAAAAGCCGAGGAGGCTTTTTGTTTTAAAGGCATTATAATATTATAGCTCAATTTCGCCGGTTGTCAACAAGGGTAGTGAAATGTATCGGATTTCTACTTTATAACTGTCCGGCAATATGCTGATATTTACTCAATATTCGCTGACCCTTGCTGTCCGGATGAAAGGAAAGCTGATTCACCGAAACTGTCACATATTCGCTCTCGTGAATGCGGTTTCTTTGGTAAAATCCTGTTAGCCTTTCCAGTATGCCGGAAATAGGCCGAAAAATAATTTCCAATACTTTTTGCGCAATACTTTGTGGAGACTCTGCTTTTTCAAAAACATGAGAACTCGGAAGTTCTGCTTGCAAAAAATATTTTTGTATCCAGAACAAATTGGCTTTCCAAAATTCCTCTACATACGAACGTCCAAAAAGAGTAAGGAAGCTGGAGTATAGCATGGCAGTGTAGTGATTGCGGTCCTCGAGAATCACCAGGTCACAAATAATATAGTGATTAAGACAAAACCTTTCCACCACTTTGTCCGCGTGGCGTCTCATCCCCAAGAGTTGAAAATACAGAGAAACCAAAACCCGCGCCAGAAATATTCTCTTTGGCTCTACGATAATAAAAAGATCAATGTCAGACTCATCGGATGAATTCATTTGCGCGGTGGATCCGGAAATACAGACTGCTCGCACATAAGGAATATGTCTTAGAAATGTGGCCCAACGATTGGCCTTTTGAAAAAGCTTCATTGTATTTATGTATGTAAAATGCCTTCTTTCAAAAAGGTCCGGACGATTTGGAAGGGTGAAAAGCCCGGCCTGGCTTGCTACTTTCCCCGGGACCAATCCAGAAAGCGCGTCGCGAAGCTCGCCTACTCTAGCCGGCTGTTGGTCTTTTGATACTCTGATGAGTAAATTGTGTAATTCCAAAAGTGATACGGCTAAATCTTGCGCGGAAAAGAAAGACAGAGTATGTAGAATAGATTTTTCTAGATTATTCATATTTTTTCCTTTTGTCATCCCGGTCCGCCTAGGCGGAGGGATCCAGTATTACGAGCGTTGAACTCGATCAAGTCTAGATCCTGACTTTCGTCAGGATGACAATATACTAAACCAAGCCTGCCAAACTATCCTCTTTTAGCTCGTCCCACTCCTCTTCATCCTCATCCCATTTATAAATCTTCAACTTGTAAGTTTTTTCCGTTTCCGAAAACGTGTACTCTGTACGCGCGGTATCTCCCGCCCGATGCGTATAGAGAAATTTTTTATCTAAAACCAGCGGACGAATTTCTCTGGCCAGCTTTATCTTTCCCACGGGTGTCTCGACAATCAAAATATTCCGCTCGCCTTGCTTGACCGGCCCACCCCCGGTTTCCATGATCAAATCTTCGGTCGTCTCCTCCTCAACCTGAAATTTCTTTTTTATATTCTCTTTCAGCTGTACCCAACGATCGTTGTCCATAGATCGTAAAACGTGAATTCTTGAATTTGAAACCCTGCTGTCATTGCGAGAACTCCAATCTTTTTCGGAGAACGTGGCAATCTCTTTAACTATTCTAACTAGTTATACCTTGGTTGACAAACCGACCTTGAATGATAGAATTGAATCGCCGAAGTTAAGGCAATCTCAAAAACCATAGCCGACGGTCTACCCTTCAATGGCGGAAGAAAACCTAGGCAACTGGAGGAACAATGTCAGTTTATCTTTTCAACCGCTGCGCTGAATGGCTCTTAGAGGAACTTCCAAAACGTATTGTCATACGGGTAATTGTTGAGGAAGCCCCTTCTTTCAAGTCGCAAACAGTGACATGGGTGCACGTTGTCCTGCACGGTAGCTCTGCGGGCAGACTCTATCAGATAATGTATTCATGCCCCGACGCAACCGCAACCAAACTGCCCAGCCACTTCGACTTGCAGATTCTCAGTCGGGATGAAGCAGGATTCCCGAAAGCTCTGGAGCATCTTATGCTATTGTGGCGTTTCAATCATTGGGATTTCTTGACCAGTGAAAGGCAAGTCGCAGCAATCAAGAATTCCAATGGGGTCATCAGTGCACTGCCTTTGCTAAGTCTTGATTCTGATATGACGGCCATCTTCTCAAGACTGCTAGGTAGACTAGAGGAGCGAAGAAGTACAAATCAGCATGACCTTTGTCTGGATGATGCCTGGAGGAAGCTGGGAGCTCTTCTTCAAGAGGAGTTAAGAGAACAGAGAAAGTTGTTTCAAAGAATTTCCAGCAGGACACTCTTCGCAGTTGAGTAGCTAACTTTCGTACCGTCGCCGGCCTTGGCCTGCGACGGTCATTTTTTTATTTCTGGCAATTTGGACAAAAAGATCCTGTTCGCCCGCCGAACTTTGCGCTTTTGATTATACTTCCGCAAACCTTGCACGGCAGGCCTGCCCGCCCATAGACAAAATGGTGCTTGCCCATAGATCCCCACGACCCATCGGTGCGGATGAAATCCCCAACCGAGGATCCCTTGGCATCAATGCCTTTTTTTAGAATAAATAGGATCGCTTTATAAATAGCTTTCTTTTCTGACGCGGAAATAGCTCTAACTAATCTTTCTGGCTTTACCTTGGCGCGGAACAATATCTCGTCACTATAAATATTGCCGATTCCAGCCACGAATTTTGGATCCATTAGGAGCTGTTTGATTGCCACTTTCCGCTTACGCGCGTTTTTCACGATCGTGAAAAACTGTCGTATGGTAAAATTTTTATCCAGAGGCTCGGGGCCGAATTCCTTGAACTCGTGGACATGCTCCAAATCTTTACCCACGACTAACTTCAAATAGCCAAACTGTCGCACGTCGTTGTAGAAAAGTTTGGAGCCATCGGTGAAAGTCAGAACCGCGTGAGTGTATTTGCCGGGCATAGATAGCAACGGCGCCGAGGCCTTGTTTATGATTCTGACCTGTTTTCCAAGCTCTGATTTGCGAAAAAAAATAAACTGCCCCGTCATCTTTAAGTGCACAAACACCACAATATTCCCCTCTCCCATCTGGGAGAGGGTGCCCCGAGTCCGCCTCAGGCGGATCGAGGGGCCGGAGAGGCTAGAAACAGATTTGTTCCCTGGATAGAATCTAAAAATCAGCAACTTTGCCCTGCGTGCAACCGAAGCGATTTTCTGTCCTTTTAATAACCTTACAAACTTTTTAACTTTATAACTTGTAACTCGTCGTTTCGGAGAAACGACCCCCGGCCCCAGAGCAATAATCTTTCCCAACAAAATAGAAACCGACTTCACGGTTTTATTTTTTAGCTTGCGATTGAGCTCGCGAACCACAGTTTCCACTTCCGGTAATTCAGGCATTGATGAGAGATTAATTACGGATATTATAACACTTTTTTTATCCTTGATTTTATGCCCGACTCGTATTAGGATAAAAGGTGCTTGCTTTGCTAACAACTATCCCCCTACGGGGGATCCCCCATGGGGGGACAACCTAATTCATGCCCATCCAAGAACTAATCCGAAAACACGGCATCGCGCCTGATGACCAAAAAACTCTGCGGGCGGCTTTTGATTTCGCCGAGAAAGCTCATGGCAATCAAAAACGCGCCTCTGGAGAACCTTATACCCAGCATTGCTTGGAAACAGCGAATTTACTTGCGACGTGGGGAATGAAGGACCCGATGATTCTTTCTGCCGCCATTTTGCACGATGTCCCGGAAAATACAGATAACACTCTTGATGATATAAGAAAAAAATTCGGCGATGAAATTTGTTTTTTAGTGCTTGGTATCACCAAGCTGGGCCGAATCAAATTACGTAACCAAAAAGACCCTACTTACATAGAAACGCTCAAACGCATGGTGCTTGCGATGGCTGAAGACATCCGCGTGGTTTTGATCAAGCTAGCCGATCGACTGCATAATATGCGCACGATTTCCGCGCTACCTTATGAAAAGCAACAACGCATCGCGCGCGAGACACTCGAAGTCTACGCATCGCTCGCGGCCCGTCTGGGAATGGGCGAGGTGCGGGGCGAGCTTGAAGATTTGTCTTTTCCTATTGTAATGCCCAAGGAATACAATCGACTGGTCACCCAAGTAAAATCCCGCATTGAAAATGCCCAGCATTACATTCCAAGAGCAAAAAAAGAAGTGATCAAGATCTTGAAACAAAACGACATGAAATTTCTGGAACTGAAAGGCCGCATCAAACACATGTATTCTCTTTACCAAAAACTTCAGCGCCCGGAGTATGATGGGGACCTGGACAAAGTTTTTGACATCAACGCGCTACGGGTAATCACGAATTCGGTAGAGAATTGCTATGCTATCTTGGGAATACTGCACAAATACTTCCGACCAATCCCCGGGCGTATCAAGGATTATATAGCCGTTCCCAAACCCAATGGTTACAAAAGCCTTCATACCAATGTCTTTGGCCCAGAAGGAAAATATATCGAGATCCAAATCCGTACTCAAGAAATGGATGCCGAGGCGGAATTCGGGATTGCGTCTCACTGGGAATACTCGGAATTTGAAAAGATAAAAAAAGGCAAGAAAGTCAGCCAAAAAAAGCTGGAATGGGTACGCCAGCTCTCCGAATGGCAAAAAGATGAGGTTGGGTCGCCTGATGAGTTCTTTGAAAGTTTGAAAATCGATTTTTTCAAAAACAGAATTTTTGTCTTTACCCCCAAAGGAGATGTGAAGGATCTACCGGACGGCTCAAGCTGTGTGGATTTTGCTTTCGCGGTACACACTGATCTGGGTATAAACTGCGGTGGTGGCAAAATCAACGGCAAGCTCTCTAAGCTCGAGACTATTTTAAAAAACGGCGACGTGGTAGAAATCGTCAGATCCAAAACGCCAAAGGTCTCCCGAGACTGGCTGAAATTTACCGCCTCCACCTCCGCGAGAAACAAAATCAAAAATTATCTCAAGAAAAATTCGCCGGGACTAATTGAACGATGGACCCCGGAATTCATGAAAAGAAAGTAAGCGATCCTAACCTACGAATACATCCGAATGATCCGAATCAAAGATGCCCTTTGCGATTCTGCAAAGGGCATCTTTGTATTTTATTCCAAATTCTACATTCAAAATTCCAACTTCTGCATTTTTAGAATTGTATATCCTCTTCAGCTCTCTTGTATTCGTGGATTTCTTGTGGTGTGAACCAATAATCAATTTCATGTTTGGATTCTTCCGGCGTTTCGGAGGCATGCACTAGATTGTGTATCGCCCGCTTATCACGGTTGGCGGAAGCAGCCGAGTCCACGGAATAATCCCCTCGGAAAGTTCCCATGTCGGCATTTGCTGGCATGGTATCTCCCGCGATCTTTCTTACCATTTCGATGGCGTGTATGCCCTGCACGACCATTTTTATTACCGGCGCCTGGGTCATATATTCCATTACCCATTCGCGCACCTTCGGACCTATCTCTTCCGCTTTGTCAGTGCCAAGTTCTTTTAAGGGATCATATCCATATTTACTGTAAGTCTTCAGAGTTTTTTCTCCCAGACGGGTAATCCATTTAGGGTCCTTTGGATAAAATCCATCGATCTGTTTTCGAGTTGGCTTGATCATAACCAAAGCGACAACTTTCAAGCCTCGTTGCTCAATGCGCTTCACCAGCTCGCCAGCCAGTCCCCTGCTTACACCATCCGGTTTTATCATTACAAATGTTCGTTCTTCTTTTGGATGCATATAAAGATTGTAGTTTATAGTTTGTAGTTTGTCCACCTCGGATCGAGTCGAGACGGGTAGGTTGTAGAATTACTACCCACTCCCAACTACTCGCTATTTACTGAATTATTACTTGCTCAATCACCACATCTACCAAAGGCTTGTCTCCTAGACCGACTTCCACTAAACCGATTTTATCTACAACGTCCTGCCCGGATAGCACTTCACCAAAAATAGTGTAAAGGTGAGGCAAGGGGTTATCCTTGAGCAGGATAAAAAATTGCGAGCCATTGGTATTGGGACCGCTATTGGCCATGGCCAGAACGCCTTTTTTGTATCCACGCTGATAGCTTGGCGTGCTGGGATCCAGCTCATCTTCAAATGTAGGGCCAAAAACTGACTCTCCGCCGGCGCCTGTGCCGGTTGGGTCGCCTCCCTGAATTACAAAATCTTTTACTACTCTGTGAAATGTCACTCCGTTATAATATCCCGATTCTGCCAGCCGAATAAAGTTTTCCACTGCCTTCGGCGCGTCTTCCGGAAAGAACGCTAATTCGATATCTCCCATGGAAGTCTTTAACACTGCGATTTTATTTTTATATTTATCTGTTTCCGATGTCATTTGTGTATCGTTAATATTTTCATCATCAACCTCGACTTGTTTTTGAACGTCATCCGGCAAAAGAAAAGCCGCGGCCAGTCCCGCAACAATTACTACAGAAACAATAATTATATTCTTTTTCATAAATTCTGTGGATTATAAAATAAATACTATCAAATAATGATTTGCTTGTAAATAGTAAAAAAAATCCCGACTCAAAAAAAATACCCACAATACCCGGGTCTATCATCGTCAATCCTCCTTTTGTATATTCAGATAATACCTTTATTTTTCAAGCTTTACAATCACGCCATCGCTTGTCATTTGAATGTCCCCTGCTTCGTCAGTGCGCAGGACTGGAATATTCATATTCTGAAAAGTTTCCAATGTCACAGCGTGCGGATGTCCGTAACGATTGTCCGCGCCAACCGAAATTACCGCCAGACCCGGAGAAACGGACCGCACGAATTCCGGATCAGAGGACGTCTTACTTCCTTGGTGCCCCACCTTCAGCACTTCCGCCTCCAAAAGGTAGGCTGAATCAAACATCTCTCGCTCGTTGGCCTTGCTGGCATCCCCTGTCAGCAAAAAATTAGTCGTGCCGAAGGACAACCTCAAAACAATTGAGGTTTCATTTGCGTCTTTTGCAGATTTACCAGAAAGGTCCTCCCGTGGCAGGAGTATATCCACTACCGTAAAATCATCCAGAATAATCCTTTGTCCGGCGATCGCGACGGTGGTCGGAATTTTTTTTTCTTCCAATAATTCCAAAAAACTTTTATAAGTTTGAGTATCATAATCCACTCGTGTCAGTAATACATGTCCAACTTTGTATCGTTTCAGTACTTCTATGAGTCCTGAAACATGATCGGCGTGCGGATGAGTGAGCACCATCAAATCAATGGTTCGGTCATAAAATGGCAGATCTTTACCCAGCTTTTGCAGTACCGAACTATCCGGCCCGCCATCAATAAGGACCTGGTTGCCCTGCATGGTCTCAAAAAACAAGGAATCCCCTTGCCCCACGTCATAGAAGCTGGCGTGAAGTAAATAGTCTGGCGCAAGAGAAAACACGGCAATCCAGGTGAGGATTACCAAGATGCCTACAATAATCAGAGTAAGCCAATATATATTTTTAACCCGCGCGTTACTTGTCATTCCGGACGCCACAGAGGGCGATCCGGAATCCAAAATTTGTCCGGTACGGGGCTCCACTTTTGGATAGTTTGTTTCCATGTCTTCTTGTCTTACAACTATGCCCCTCCCTTGCTTGTCCGCCTTGGGCGGGAGGGTCCGCCAGCCGGCGGAGGGGTGGGTGAACTTCTCTCCATTTCAGTATATCGCTTTTGGCTTTATCAAACAAAAAAAGCCCGCCAGTTAGCGAGCGATATTGAGGTAAGATAGAAAAATTTTGATTTGATAAAGCTTAAATTTTCCGTGGCCGTAAACGTGCTGTCGAAGAAAGTAAGGCGGAATGCGCCTTTAAAGAGTCTTAAGCTGTTCAATAATATTCAAAGCTTCTTCTTTCAATTCCTTGTCTCTTACATCCTCGGAATTGAGATTTCTAAGTCCCAGCAGACATTCTGCTAGTATTTTCGTTCTAAATGCAAGCATTGACTCGTCCAGTTCTTTTGGTAATTCTTTGAGAAGACTTGCCGCTGTCTCTGCTCGCATGCGTCCCATAAGATTCACAGTGCCCTTCGAAGTATCGTCGGTCTCAATACTGTCACCAAGTTGAGTAATCGTTTGATAAAGTCTAAAAGCCCCTTCAGAGAAATCTCTGAATTCCGGGCCTTTTTCTAGTGGTGGTGTTTCCCTATCCATAGATGTTTTATTAAATTAATTATTGATTATTTATGTCGTATTGCTGATACTGATTATCACCCGAATCCTACTTCTATTTTACCTAAAATTCATAATTATTTCAGACTTAAAGTTAGAATACTTTGGTAAATTAACTTACAGCGCCTGCCAAATTTGACTTTCAGAAAATCCCCATGACTCTAGCTTTTTAAAAACTTTTTGATTTAATATTTTATGCAGTTCCTTTTGGATTGTATATTTTCTACCATCTCTCGGATGTTTGACTAAACAGTGACTGCCTTTACCACTGCTAGTACTTACTTCCAAGCCCAATTTTTTACAGGCCTTAATCCAGTCGTTTTGCTTAATACTAGAAAAACTCCTGCTAGACATAGATACTCTGGGTTATTGTAACGGGTTCATTATCCATTCTCAAAAGCATATCTTCACATAATTGAGGTGGAATTTCAAAATAAGTAAAAACAGCGTCTTTTACTGTGTCGTAATAATCGTTAGGGTAATCTTTCCCGCCAGTAATAATTCCGTCTATATTGGTAGATTCAGCTGTCCAACTTTTATCCGCACCAACTTTAATTTCGAAGTGAATACCACCAAGCCCATGGATTTTGTTACGCATAGCAATAACTCGAGGATCATTTTGCGCGTCAAAATTATAACCCAACTTTTTGGCTATACGGCTTAGATTATAAATATATCTATTGAACATAATATATCTTATCTATTTTGAGAATCTATATTCTATTTATTTTTTTTGTTTCTGTCAATGGATCCCGTGTAAAAATACCTTATTTTAAGGACTTTATACTATTATATCACATAACGAACTCTCAAAAAAGACGGACGAATGTTCTTTTTTAAAACCAAAGATTTCCCAAATTAGCAATTTTCTGCTATTTTTATTTTATGTCAAACGGAGGAAAGATATTATACCATGATCAGATCGACTGCGTTGATCTCGAAGTAAATGAGTCCATGAAAAACCCTTGCCCTGAATGTGACCGAGAACGCAACGTCGGAAAATTTCGCTCCACCAAGCAGGGCATGCAATTCCTGATAATCTGTGAGGATTGTGACCATACCATGCTCCCCTGGGGTACGGACAAAGTACATTTGCTTGCCAACGCTAAGGCCTCGTAATCCCAGGGGCCATTTTTTTATTTCGAAAAACTATAAAATTCCTGAATTCTTCGTTCTTTTCTCCTGTGTGTAAGATGAAAAATGATTACTATCAAGACTATGTAATAAATCAAAACCCAAGACAAAGAAATGCTCTCGATGGCTACCGCGGCAAAAGGAATTTTGGCGAAAAACTCCACGACAGCAGTCTGATAAGATAGCATTGCCCAAGTAATCCAGGCCGTGACAAAAGACAAGGGAGCCCAAAGTAATCCCAGCGTGCCCGAGACAAAGCCAAAAAACATCGCCCAGGGAATTATCGGCAGGATCAAGACATTGACAAGCGGGGCAATCAGAGACAGCTGATCAAAATAATAGATCAGAAGCGGAAATACCAAAATCTGCGCCGAAAGAGTAGCGGCTAATGACGAACGAATCTCAAAAAACTTTGGAACTTTGGATAATGTTGTTTCAATATCATCAGCAAAATATATCAACCCGGCAGTCGCCAAAAACGACAACTGAAATCCGACATCAAAAATCAAAATCCTGGGATTCACCGCGACCATTATGGCTCCGGTCAAAACCAAAGCGTTGACCATAGTGCTTGCCCGACCAATATTTAAGGCGACAACGACCAGTATGCCCATAATCGCTGCGCGCACCACCGATGCTTGCGCGCCGGTGATTACCACAAACCCCAAAACCACCAAGGTCGAAACGATCAATGACGCGCGAACGCCAAACATTCGCTGAATAAACCGCCCAAGGATTCTGGTAATAATAGAAATATTAAACCCGGAAATCGCAATGATATGAGTGACGCCGGTTGTTTTGAAATCCTCCAACAATGATTCCGGGATAGAGCGTCGCGCGCCTACCAGCAGGCCAAGGAGAAGTGAATTTTGCGGCTCTGGAATCACTTGGGAAAGCGTTTGTGAAAATTTGGCTTTGAACTTGAGCAATACGGACTTTAGAGGATTGCCTTGGTTATGATCAACGACTTTTACTTCAGAAAACCGAGCGGTAGAATAAATATCATCCTTGGAAAGATAATTTTTATATGAAAACTCTTCTGTTTCAAAAGGTGTTTCGAGTTTCCCCGTAATTTCTAAAACATCTCCATACTCATACTCCGGATACCTCCCAACTGTAACTAAAACCTTTCCATCAATCTGCCGCTCGACGCCTTCCAAAGCCTTCGCGCGTACGACCAGATTGGTCCGGTCCTGCCGCACATCCGGCTCTTCCACCACAATGCCTCTCCAAGTTATCTCCTTCATATCATTATGAAAAGCGATATGATTCTCATCAATTTTCGGGTTTGATCTTTGTAGATGCCAAATACCGAATAAAACTGCAATCACCACCGACGCGATCAAAAAATTTCTGGCATTCCACCATTGGATGGTTGCCAAAGCAATAGCGCCACTTGCCAGGACAAAAAATAAAATCCGCGAAATTTGCGGATTCAAAAACTGACCTATTATCACTCCAACGAGAAAACTAAGAAGCAGAATAAGAAATATTTGAGACTTGTGGAGTTTCATTTGGATAATTCAAATGACTTTTTGATAATGATAACTCCGGAACCTAAGATTTGCTAATCACCCCCCTGACAAACCTTGCTATTTGCCGTCAGCCAATCCGCGCCGTTGCCAGAATAGGTTCTCGCGCAATAAGGCGGCTCTGGACCAATTTCATAAAAATCCAAATAATAACCCCCGTCATTCACCATCAAGCTAACATTTGCCCCATGCTCCATGCGAGTCATGAGCCCATAAGAATTATTATTTGTATTGCTATCAGAATCATAATATAGACGGTAATCATCCTGTAGTCCAAGTGGGTCTCTGGGAATAGGATTCATAAACGCGGTCAAAGCCGTTTCAAGTTCGCACCAAGAACCACTTTGACCACAGCCATTTTCTTTTTTACTGGTGCTGGCATTATTTACTTGCGGGTAAGTGCCATGCTTATCAAAATAAAGTTCCAAAGCGGTCTGTAATTGACCAAGCTGGTTTATCCTTTTTGCGTCCCTACTCTGCGCTCGAGCAGACTTTAGCGCCACAACCGTAATGCTGGACATCAGACCAATGATAGAAATTGCCACCAGAAGCTCCACCAAGGTAAAAGCTTTTGATCTACTCGTCCACAACTTGATCGCTATGTTTGTTTTTGTTTCACTTTTCGAATATTTTCGCATCAAAACTTTCTTCGCTTAAATATTTTTCAGTTCTTTAATCAGGCTTTCGATTTTAATTTTTTTTTGTTTCCGAGTAACCAAATCTTTTAAAATCGCTTGTCCGGATCGAATCTCTTCTTCACCTATTATTACCGCCCGGTTGATCTTTTTTTTCTCGGCATATTTAAACTGTTTGTCCATGCCACTTGACTCAAAATATAATTCCGCGTTTAATCCTGATTTTCTTAAAGCGGTGACAGTATTAAGATATGCCGGCAATAACTTGCCATCCAAATTGAAAACTAAAATATCCGACCTTGAATCGTATTCCAAAATATCAAGTTCCTCTAGTCCTTCTATCAAGCGCTCAATACCGATTGACATACCTACCGCCGGAATAATTTCTTTACTCCCTGATACATTACCGACAAGGTTGTCGTACCTGCCTCCTCCGGCGATGCTTCCCAGCCCGGGAAGCCGAGACAATACAACCTCACAAACCGTGCCGGTATAATAATCCAGTCCGCGCGCCAATTTTAAATCTACTGTCACATTTTTTACCTGTAGACCGGCCAGAGCGTCCAAAACATCCGAAAGCTCTCCCACGCCTTCCGCAAGATCTTTGTTCTCAGAGACGATTTCAGAAAATCCGTCTAGCAAGCCTTTGGCATTGGTGGCGGAACCTGCCAGGTATTCAAAAAGTTTTTTTGTTTGATCAGGCTTTAGTCCGGCTTCCAAAAGCTCGGCTCTAACTTTTTTTTCGCCCTGCTTGTCAAGCTTGTCGAGAGCGCGTAAGACCGCCGGAAAATTTTTCTCCGGAACGTTTAAAAATTTCAAAACTCCGTCTATTATTTTTCTATTGTTTATTCGTACCGCGAAATCACCTACGCCCATATCGGTAAGAGCTTCGGTGATGACTGCCACGCACTCGGCGTCGGAAATGGCGCTAGTAGATCCGACAATATCCACATCGCATTGATAAAATTCACGGAAGCGTCCTCTTTGTGTATTTTCCGCGCGCCAAACCGGGCCGATAGCATATCTTTTAAAAGGCTTGGGTAAAATATTTTTATTACTCGAGTAAAATCTGGCCAGGGGCACGGTGAGATCATAGCGCATCGCCACGCTCCTGCCGCCGTTGTCTTTGAACCGATACATCAACTTTTCTTCTGCGCCGTATTTGCCGGACAAAGTTTCTGTGTATTCCAGCGCTGGTGTTTCCATGGGTTGGAAGCCAAACCGTTCGAACGCAGATCTGATTTTTGCAAACAAAACCAAACGGGTCTGCATTTTGTCCGGCCCGAAATCTCGAAAACCTTTGAGTAATTGTGGTGACTTCGAAGACATAAAATAAATACTCTCAAGAAAAGTGTAACATACCTGACATCAGAGCTCAAAATAAAATCCTTGACAAAAAAACGTTTAGCGAGCAGGATATGAGCATAGAAACCGGTTTCAGGAGGATAATATGGCTACTGCTTATCTGCCTGTTGTGGGAGAATTTGAGGCTGGGCGGCTTCGTGTAGACGAATTCTTGCTTGATCAAAATCTGCCTGGATGCTTCGCGGAAAAAAGTGCCGCAAAAACAATCCGGGACTGTCTGTTGCCCTACTTCGCGGCAATGGAAGAAAACAGATTTCATCTGGCATCGCCTGCGAAGTTTGATGTCAACATGGCACGCATGGTAATTTCACTCATAACGGAGTGTGGATTGGACGATGTCATGCTCGAAGTTGCTTCCCTAAGCAAATGCGATGTCCGACCCGGCTGGGCCGAAGAACAGGCCATGACGCGTAGAACTTGGCAACTACTAGAAGGTTCGGTGGACCCGAAGAATAAGCTTGCGGACATTCTTCGCCTTCGGAGACCAAAAGGCTGGACAAACACCGAGCGTCTCGAACAGGTTCTAGACCGAACGCTCCGCCATAAAGTCCAGGGGTGTATTGAGGCCACGTTCAAATCACAGGCCTTGCAATATCATTGGAAGCACTATGCTTCCAAGTTGCTCTCTTCGGAGCAGTGCGAAAATTCAAACGAACTGCGGGTGAGTAACCCCTTCTGTGTGCTACAGGAATTCCTTTTGGCGGTGGCAGTGGGAGATCGGAACTACGCTCTAGTCCTTGAACTCTTAAGCCTCGTCTGCACTCAATGTTTTCTGCTGGGTACAAAAAAAAGCAATTCCAACGTCTGGATCGCCTTAACAGCCTGAAAGTCGGCATACGCCGTCCCGAGGGCTTTTTTTATTTCGTAATTTCCAAAGTTTTATTACGCGACGCGTGTCCGGAAACTATCCTCACCACTGACTTTGGGACTCCTAAATAATCGCAAAATAACTCCTGCAACCGATCATTGGCTCTCCCCTTCTCCGGCACCGCCCGAATCCAAGCCTTGAAGCTTCCATCTGCTTGCTTTTCTATCCGCTCTTTTTTTGCCCGCAGGATAACCCTGACTTTTGCAAACATATTAAAACTTTTTCTTATCTAGGGCTTTTTCTAGGATTTCCAATAATTCTGGTATGCTAGTATCCTCGTCTATCTTTCCCTGGTTAAGCAGCATTCGTATCGTCCCCAGTGTGGTATCGTACATCCGTTCGCGAAAGTTTGGCTCTTCCGGATCAATCTCTTTAGGAGGAACGGCTGTCTCCATCTCTCTCTCCAAAGTTGCCCCTAATTCTTCGGGGTCCATCGCTTTCAATTCTTGAAAATGCTTCTTGGCTACTTCCGAATCTACTTTTGGAGGTTCTACATCAGCTTGTTCTTGAGACCCTTTTTCTGACTCTATCATATATTTTTTGATTTAATAGTTGATGTCTATTTTTACCTTACCACTTTGCCTGCTATATCGCAATGCGAATTCATATCCTCCAACCAGTGCCAAGGTATAGAATACATCACCCATTAGGGTACCCCGCAGGAATGGCAGACCATTGGTGTAGGCAAGTAGGATACCGGGAAGGTCGTTAGTGTAAGACGCGTATAGCCAAGCGAAATTGGTTACCAGGAAAAAAACGACAGCCGACAAAATCGGCGCGGTAAGAACTCGACCGAATGACTTGTTCCTTCGCACCCAGAGGCCAAGCGCGACGCCAAAAAGATGGGATAGATATACAGCGATCATCAGTTGCCAGGAAAAAAATCCGATTATCACATCGGAAATAAACCGAATAACCAAAGGTAGAACGACGGCCTGTCTTATAGGCAAATAAATCGCGGCAAAAATCGCGATCGCTGTAATCGGCGCGAAATTCCAAGAATGCGGAATAAGCCGTGACACTATCGCGGCAGTGATTATTATGATGTATAAAAAATAATTTCTTTTCATACTAACACTCTAATATTTTAACAAATTTAACAGCTACCGAATTTTCCTATTTACTGTAGCGTGCCCATTTATGGGCCTTGCATATCTATGGCTGATAAATCAGCAGGCTACAATTCAAATTCACTAATACTACAAATATATTTATTTGAATGTTAAATTGTTACTTGTTATTTTGATTTTAATAGTCTCCAATCTTTTCAATCTTCCATTCAATAATATCCCCGTCTTTTGTAATATAGTTAGAGGCCCCGACATTGGCTGTTTCTCCGTTTACAAAAAATCCCCAGAATTCATTTGCCAAATAACCCTGACCTTCTATTTTGGTTACAAACTCGCCAAGCCCTTCACCAAATTCTTCCGTCTCGACAGCGTATTTTTCTTTCAGCAACGTCATCGCGTCTACTCCTTCTCGGCCTTCATAACTAAAGACGGTTTCTGCCGGACTCTGAACCTCTGCCGACTCCTGGTTGATATTGTTATCAGGAATATTTACCTGCCGGCTCTGGTCAATTGCATACCATACGCCAGCGACAATAATGATAATAACCGCAGAAATTCCCAATTTGTTCTTCATATGAATATTTTGCTTAATTTAATGAATATGTTAGAATCTTTTTTAAATTGTGGAATGGTTAAAAAAAATCGTGATATTCGCGTGTATATATAATTTCGCGTCGCCTTTTAAAAATCAATTCCTCTCACAGCTTTCACTCCCTTGTAATACGGATGACTTATCATTTTCATCTCCGTCACCAAGTCGGCCGATTTAATCAGACTATGGTATTTTTTGTGTCCGGTCAAGACTACGGCTTGCAAGTTTTTACGCGCGTATATCATAAACTTTTTTACCTCGCTTTCCGTAAGCAGTTTTGATTCAATAGCGGAGATCAGCTCGTCGGCAACCACAACGTCATACTTACCCGTCTTTATTTGCGCCTTCACCCAAACCAGCCCCTTTTTGGCCGCGGTAACGTGAATCGCGTGATTTTTTCTGTCGCCCAGGATTCCCACAAACCCTCTGCCCAAAACTTTCACCGTGATATTCTTTATTTTTTGCAAAACAGAAATCTCTGAAGACATCGGCCACTCGCCCGGTCCCGAGACCTTGTCCGCTTTGACGAATTGGGAAAAAAGCACTTTTTTACCGGCGCCCACCGCGCGTACAGCGAGCCCCACCGCCGCGGTGGTCTTCCCTTTCCCATTGCCGATGTAGATTATTGTGAGAGGTTTGGAGTAATTTACTTTTTTCATAAACCATGTTATTCTCATGAGATGTTAACGGAGGAAAGAAGATGCCTAGAGAGTTTCCTGGCAAAGAAGGAAAATGGTATTCAATCATTGAAGCTGCCAACAGGCTAAAGTTGACTCGGACAACGGTGTATCGTTGGTTTAATAAACAGAAGAAGGGGTCGGATAAAAAATCTGAAAGCAAGCCTGGCAGAAAAAAAGGGAAACCAGTTTCCGTAAGAATCATACGGGCCAGCAGAGGCATATATATCCACGAGTCCTCGCTTGATAGCCTCTGCGATCAACGTTCTCAGGAAGAGACTATTACATTATACTTTTGAAAAGCCAAAAATCAGAGTTGTGATAACATTGATTCTTGCTCACCGCGTAAGTGTGAGCTTTTTTTATGTAACGGAAGGCTTCAGCCTTCCACGTTCTTGCAGGCGTGTGGAAACCTAAAGGTTTCCGTTACATTAAAATAATTCTGGATCCTGCCTGCCGCAGGAAAGGATCAAGTCCGGGATGACAGAGGCTATTCCCCAAAAAACGGCTGGCGGTAAGCGCCAACCGCTTTTTTAGTCTTTAACTACAAACTACTCACTACCAACTATCCCCCTACGGGGGATCCCCCGAAGGGGGACAACCTGACTTCAAACACTTACTACCTCTCTCCCCTTCTCTTCGTTCAGGGCGCTGTCTCCTCACAAGGAGAGAGTAAAAATGTGAAGTATTTTCAACACTTACTAAACCCACAATTCAGACACTTCATACAACCTTCCGCCATCGTCAGGGTGTTGGCGCAGTCCGGGCAGATTGGCGCCGAGCCGAAATTGGCGATGGATATTTTTGACTCGTCGGAAACGGAAATATTTTCTTTTACTTTGACATTCAAATTTTGTATCAGATTTGGCAAGGTCTCGGCTGTAGTAGCCTCGATTTTTTCTTGACCCAAAGGCAATTCTACTTTTCCTCTGGCCGCGGCCTTGGCGGCAATGTGTTGCTCCATGGTTTGCGCGATTGCGTCGGCAATAGAAAACATCGGCTTGCCATTGCTCCAGGAAGGATCCGGTCCACGAATGCCTTTGATCTGCTTGATGACTTCTTCTACTTTTACGCCGGCGCGCAGATTGAGCGATACCAGCCGGCAAATCGCCTCTACCTGGCTATGGAAAAATCCACCCGCTTTGCCTAATTGCGCGAAAACCTCAAACGGCCCATCGCCCGGCAAATCATTTACGGTAATGTAGAGGTTGCCATAGGCGGTTTTGACCTGATAGGTTTTTCCTTCCAGGACCCCGATGCGCTCCCGCGGCACAACAATACCATAGCCGGTAGCATCCGTAATCTGCGGTGACTGCGCCTCCTTGGCAACTTGCGCCTTTTTTTCCTGCACCTGATCGTGCGCGTCCTTACCAAGATTTTTACTGTCTGTTGCCAAGACTTGCTCATCTCTTGAGCCATCTCTATAGATAGTGCCTCCTTTGGCGCCCAGGTCATACATGAGTCGATACAGATTTTTGGTTTGCTCGATAGTATAGTCGGCAGGCGCGTTGGTGGTTTTGGAAATCGCGGAATCAGTCCATCGCTGGACTGCGGCCATTACGCGCACGTGCTCCTCCGGAGTAAGATCCATAGCGGTAGCAAAATAGTTTGGCAGTTGTTGCCCGGGATTTTTTTCCAACCAGTCTTGGGCGATTTTTATTCGTTCCTCGTGTACTCCGAGTCGTGATTTACGATAATACGACCAGGAATAAAATGGTTCAATACCGGTCGAGGTGCCTACCATGGTACCGATGGTGCCGGTTGGGGCTTGGGTTAATATAGTTACATTACGGATTCCGTCTTTGCGTACTTTTTCTCGAATCGTTTCCGGCATGGCTTTCATAAATCCGCTTTGCAGGAATTTTTCCGCGTCAAATTGCGGAAAACTGCCTTTTTCACGAGCTAATTCGACGGAAGTCTCATAGGCTACCGTGCTGATAAATTTGTAGAGCTCATCAATAAACGCGACCGACTCGGATGAGCCATAGCGCAAACCTTTGTAGATCAACATTTCCGCGAGACCGATGGTTCCCATGCCGACTCGGCGCTCGGACATTTGTTGTTTTTTGTTCTCGTCAAAAAAGTAAGGAGTCGCGTCGATAATATTATCCTGAAAACGAACAGCGGTGCTCACCGTCTCTCTCAACTTGTCCCAATAAACTTCTCCGGAATTTTGATTGATGTGTTTGGAAAGATTAACGTGACCCAGATTGCAAACCCCCCAGGCAGGCAAGGGCTGTTCGCCGCAAGGATTGGTGCAAGGCAACTGCGCAAAATACCAAGAATTGGAAAAATAATTAGCTCGGTCAATAAAGTACAGTCCCGGCTCGGCCGAAGCCCAGGCGGAGGTGATAATATTGTCCCACATCTCGGCGGCTTTGATGGTTTTGTGTTTGATGACCTTGCCCCCGAGACTTTTCCACTTTGCCAAATCCCCATCCCAAAGCTCTCCGTATTTCGGATCGGAAGTATCGGGAAATACCAAATCCCAGTCACGGTTTTCCTTGACCGCTTCCATAAAATCATCAGTCACCCCCACGGAAATATTGGCGTTGGTAATTTTCCCCGCTTCTTTTTTGGAATTAATAAAATCAATAATATCCGGATGCCAGGCATTAAGGATCAGCATCAGCGCTCCACGCCTGGAGCCACCCTGCTCGATAAGTCCCGTGACAAAGCTGTAAAGCGAGGCCCAGGAGACCGAGCCGGAGCTACGGCCGTTGACCCCCTTAACATAAGCGTAGCGAGGCCGCAGGGAAGAAACATTGATCCCCACTCCGCCACCGCGCGACATAATCTCGGCCATCTGTCCCAAGGTTTCCAAAATTCCACCCCGACTGTCATGCGGGTCCGGGATAACAAAGCAATTATAAAATGTTAAATTCTGACCGGTACCGGCGCCGGTAAAAATTCTTCCGGCGGGAACATACTTCCAGTCATTCATTAGTTCTCGAAACTTGCCCTCCCATTCTCTCTGTTTAGCGGGCGTTGGCTCTACGCTCGCTATATGGCGGGCGATGCGCTCAAACATTTGTTCGGGTACGGTTTCTATGGGCTTGTCGATATGCTCTAGCGCGTGTTGCTCAAGGCGACCGTCGCGCAATTTGACTGAAACCTGCTTGGTTGCCGTATCCATCGCTTCAACAGTGCCAATTTCTCTTTGTCCGGTTTTTAAATTAACGCAAACCACCACCGTATCCCCTACGGCGAGAGATTCTTTTTTGGTGTCTTTGATAGCATAACGATCCAAAAAAATCTTTTCGCCAAGCTCTGAAAGCGCGTTAATGTTCCTCCCCTGCAATTTTTCTTTTATCTGCATTTTTTTTTCAATGCGATCCCAATCTACAAATCACATCCCAATTATCCTAATGAATTGGATTAGGATCATTCGGATCAATTCGTAATTTCGGATCGGTTTTATAATTTTTTTAACTCTCTTTTGAATTCTTCGGCGTCCTTGAACTGACGATAGACCGAAGCGAAACGAATATAGGCTACCTGATCCACTTTTTTCAGACTTTTCATCACAATCTCTCCCACCTTGTCAGACGTGATCTCTCCACCCGAGTTGCTATTAGAAATTTCCTGCTCTATTGAAGCTAATAATTTTTTGAAAGTGTTCTGGGTGATAGATCTTTTCTCCAAAGCTCTTTTCAAGCCTCCTTCCAGTTTTTCTTTAGAGTAAGGCTCGCGTTCTCCGTTCCTTTTAACAACTATCAGATCCAAAATCTCCATTTGCTCCAAAGTTGAAAACCGAAATTTGCATTTGATGCATTCCCGACGTCTTCTTATAGAATACCCTTCGGTTGCTACTCGCGAATCCAATACTTTAGTGTCATCATGTAAACATTTAGGGCACTGCATTTAGAAACACTTAACATTTAACGTTTGACCATTGACTCAATCACCAATTGTTTTGCTGTTAAATGTCAATTGTCAGATGTAAAAAGTCAATTTTTTAGTCACAATAATAAGCGGCTTGAAAATTTACCACAATTGACCGCTTATTGAATCCAAATCTATTTAACTATACCACTCCCAAACAAAACGGCAAAATGTGTTGTTTTTTTGTTTTTATTTCACCCCGCATAGTAGCGAGACCTCCAGAAAACACTATATGTAGTGCTCCTACAGGTAATTGTATCACAATATACAGCTTGAGTCAATACCCCCTATTTTATTAGTTTTTACTATTTATACAAAATTTATCCACAAATTATCATTGTTTCAAATCACTTTATGAAACAAAAATCTCCGACCTGAGCCGGAGGGAAAAACTATGATGTCAAGTTTTAAAAATGACCACTATTTCATCTTCTTGCGGATGAAG
>Ga0209542_10006924_pt1 | contig 21826 bp, 25 predicted proteins | sample RifCSPhighO2_01_FD_184028 | JGI IMG/M metagenome (GOLD analysis project Ga0209542, IMG submission 184028) | Soil microbial communities from Rifle, Colorado - Rifle CSP2_plank highO2_0.1 (SPAdes) (version 2) | ecosystem: Environmental > Terrestrial > Deep subsurface > Rock core/Sediment ... | reverse complement strand
TGAAGGCGGCCCCGCATGCCTTTATATTGTTGTGGTCTTCGTGATCATGCGTCGAGAGCACGATATCCGCCTCTAGGCTCGGCATTTTCAATCCAATGGATGGATCAAAAGGGTCAATCACGATTTTCACCTGCTCATGGCCCGATCCTTGAGCTATAATGTGAAAACAGGCTTGTCCCTTCCAGGAAATTTGCATAATGATATGAGTATATCGTAAAAGCCGCTATTCTGCAAATTTTCTGCGCTTTTGCGGCTAGAGTTGTAGAAAAGAATTGTCTTAATATTTCAGTATATACGTAATTATTAAGACTGTGATTTAGTACAGTTTTTGCGACGGGTGCAAAAGATGTCTGAAAAAAGACCCTTGCTGCTAAATTTGCGGCAAGGGCTTGTGGCTAGTACGAATGCACACTTGTTTCGATGCTATTGTTCCCACTACGTTTAAAAATCGCAATGTGGGCGATTTGAGGAGGAGGCATTTCTTCGTTCCATAGGCGTACCACTTCCTCGTCTGGCATAGTTTCCAGTTCGGGATTGAAACTTTTCAAGGCGTCAGCATCCTCAAGAAGAAAGGGTTGTTCCTGGCTCGTTTTGAGGCGTTCTGCGATCGACGCTTCGAAAAGGGATGTGAGTGTCCCGAACGCGGCAGAAGGTTGTAGAAGAGATGGTAGGTTCTGTCTGAATTCGGAGAATCTCTTCATAGCTTGCGCCTGTACTTCTCTTTGATATGCCATGTAAAATATGCAAGTAAGAGCGCCATTTCTCATAAAAAGAAAAGCTGTGCCCTCTACTTCTTGAATTTCAAAGAGCTTTTGGACGAATTCGTCCACCGCAGAAAAGAAAGAGCCCGTATCGTACTTGGCCAACTCTCGCAATAGATCATCTTCACCATGCGTATGCCACTCCTTAACTGCTGTAAGAAATTCTCCAACAGCATTCCGAAGCTCTACAGTCGCAATACTCACTGCCTATTCCTCCCTTATAGAGTTATTTCAGTATACCATAGCTGACTTGCAAAAAAATAAAAGATCCTGTAGGGTAGAAGAGATGTTAGAAACAGCGACTCTAGACAAGCCAAAATTCGAGGTTATCAAACCCTTCAGAGCGGGAGATCTTGTGGAAGGCACGGTCATTGGCATTGGCCGATCGTGCGTGTATTTGAACTTGGGCCCGCAAGGCACCGGTATTATCTACGGCCGTGAGTTTTTGGAAGAAAAAACCGCGCTCAAAGAAGTAAAACAAGGAGAAAGGGTGGTGGCGAAAATTGTGGAATTGGAAAATGACGATGGATATGTTGAACTTTCATTGAGGCAGGCAGGAAAAGAGCTTACCTGGGATCGCTTAAAAGAAAAGAAAGAAAAAGAAGAGATACTTAAGGTAAAAATTGTCGGGGCGAACAAGGGAGGTCTCTTGGCGGACTTATACGGCACCCAGGCGTTCTTGCCTGTTTCCCAGCTTGCCCAAGAGCATTATCCCCGCGTGGAAGATGGAGATTCTTCGAAAATCCTCCGCGCCCTGCAAGCCTTTATGGGCCAAGAGCTGGAGGTACAGATTTTTGATTTGGATCCCAGAGAAGGAAAAATCATTCTGTCTGAACGATCCAAAGAAAGAGCAAAAGTAAGAGAGCAGCTTGCCAAATTCCAGGTGGGCGATGTGATCGAAGGCGAAATCACCGGCGTGGTTGATTTCGGAGCGTTCATCAGATTCCCGATCAATGACTCTGGAACAGAGCCAATCGAGGGTTTAATCCATATCTCTGAAATCGACTGGCAGATTATCGAAGACCCGTCACAGGTGTTAAAAGTTGGAGACAAGGTCAAAGCAAAAATCGTAGATCTTTCCCAGGGCAGAGCTTCTCTTTCCCTTAAAGCTCTCAAAGAAGATCCTTGGAAAGAAGTTGAAAAACGCCACAACAAACTTGATGTGGTGCAGGGAAAAGTTACGAAGTTAAATCCGTTTGGCGCGTTTGTGGAAATCGAAGAGAAAATTCAGGGGCTGTGCCATATTTCAGAGTTTGGCACCAAGTCAAAAATGGAAGAGACGCTAAAGCCGGGGGAAACGTATCCCTTCCAGATTTTGGAGCTTAATCCCGCAGAGCATCGGATGAGTCTTCGCTTGGCGACGGGGAACGAAGCAAATACCGCCGCAACAGCAGAACCCCAACAGCCGAAAGAAGAGCAACCAGGAACGAGCGTATAAATACGGTGTCGATGATTGTTTGAAAGAAAGAAGACCATAACGGGTCTTTTTTTGCTAGATCTTGTTTTTGTTCAACAGAATCGAGTTTCAAAAAGGCCTCTTTGCCAAACACGCTGTTTTGAGCTTTTGGCGTTCCGCCCGCGTCTTGGCTCGATCCCCAGTTTTCCGGGTCTGCAGCCTCCCGATCAAAAAATCTCCGCTCCATGGTAAGCTTCAAATCATTATCTCCCGCAAACCAGCTCTTCGAGTCTGAGGACTCTTCAGAGTCTGAACGACCTTGCTGGGTGTCAATCTCTTCTACCACAAGGCCAGCGGCATCTTTTAGAACAACACGCTGGCCGCTGTTTTTGAGCTTTCCGCTTAATGTCGCATAGTTTACATTGAGTCCTGGAATTTTATCGGAAGCCCCGACAAGAAAATATTCTTTTACAGGAAGAACACCATGAAGCAAAATCGTGAATTCGAGAATTTCGCCATTCCGCAACTCCACCTTCCACCCTTGAAGAGAAACCTCTTGCTCACCTGCGTTATACAACTCCAAAAACTCATACCGCCACCATTGTTTAGCGTCCACTCCATCTACCGGGATCCCCATCCACGCAATTTCGTTGATCACCACCTGCGCCAAAACCCCTCCCGGCGCCAAAAGAATTATACAAGCTCCAAATATCCACCATCTCATTCTCCTACTATACCCCCATCGCAAAAACTTGACAAATTATTAAAACAATAGTATAAGGTAATCAGATTCGGGGCCAGCGCGCTTCGAAGATTTCATACATGCAGGAGGATCTATGGGCTCGATCCCTGGAGTCTGCAAGGCAACCCTATTATTCGGCGGCGGGAATCTGCGACGGGAATTTGAGAATATCCCCGAAAACTCGTGTGTCCGCTTGGGTAAGTTCGCCCCCGGAGGACAAATTCGAATAATACTCGAGCTTGCACCTTCCCCCGTGTTTGCGTTCGTGGTTGACGGGAGGAAAAATCCCTATCTTCTGCGAACCGACGATACAGCCACGGAGATACGCCGCGCCAGAAAAGACGTGAGCATTCAGAAGAGCGGGGCTGGTGTGGCCTACGCAAGCTATCCCGAGAACCATCTTCGGATCGTGGAAGTTACTGAAACCCGTATCCGGATGTGGGAACTTGCCATCATTTCCCAGGATGGCGAGTTCTTCTTCACCTCCCAGAACACATTCGATCTTGCGCTCCGCCGAATGACCCCAGAGTTTGAAGAAAGACTATGCTTCGAGCAAGATCGGCTCAAAGCGTGGCCACAAATGGTAGAGTTCCTGGAAAAACTCCTCGGGCAACCCCTCTTCGTACTCAAAGAGAATGAGGAGGAAAAGAAACCTACCATTCCGGGCACGGTACTCTGGTGGAACTTTGCCCAAGGCCTGGGCGCCATTCAGACCAAAAATGGCGCAGCACGTGCCCACTGGAGTCAAGTTATCCAAGGTAACCGGAAATTCCGATACCTCGTCAAGGATGAGCGAGTCTCCTGTGAGTTAATACCGATACCCAAACCAACCCAAGAAGATAGGGTTCGCCCCACCGCATTCGAACGGGAGGCGAGAAACATTAAGACTCGCACCTAAATCCACAAGGACGCCATGCCCCCTCATGTATCCAACAGCCGGTTGGAACGAGGGGGCTTTTTTATAAAAAAGTCTATTGAAGTTTCAAGAATTTCTGGTACAATTACATTGATGAAAAAACTTTCAAAGAATTTTCTTTTTGTTGTTTTGATCCTCTTGACGATCTCGGCGCTGTTCGCGTTTTTTTCCGATCCCTTCCAACAAGTACCTCGGGTTTCTCTTTCGGAACTTGCCCAAAGCATTGCCGAAGAACAGATAGAGAAGATTGTCATCTCCGGCAACAAACTTACGATCTCCTACAAAGATGGCGCGACTAAAGAATCCACGAAAGAGGCACAAGGAGTTCTCCCAGAAACATTGCTCCAACTTGGCGTTGCCCAAGAAAAACTGAACAAAGTGAACATGGAACCCAGAGAAGAAAGCGGTTTTGCTGCGTTCATTGGCCCTCTCACGTTTGTGCTTCTGCCCCTCTTGATTTTCTTTTTGTTTTTCTGGATGATGTTTCGCCAGGCAAAGAGCGGCATTGGCCAAGCGTTTGACTTTACCAAAGCAAGAGCAAGGCTGTTTGGCGCGGAAGGCCAGCTCAAGCAAAAAGTAAGCTTCAAAGACGTGGCAGGACTAAAAGAAGCAAAAGAAGAGGTGCAAGAAGTTGTTGACTTTTTAAAGTTCCCGAAAAAATATCTGGAGATGGGCGCGAAAATCCCCCGGGGAGTTTTGCTCGTGGGGCCGCCGGGAACAGGAAAAACTCTTTTGGCAAAAGCGGTCGCTAGCGAAGCCGGCGTGCCATTCTTTTCCGCTTCAGGATCTGAATTTATAGAAATGTTCGTAGGAGTAGGGTCTTCAGTCACAGGTGATACCCCCGTGCTTATTCGAACGAAAGAAAAAACAACGCTTATGCCGATCGCTGAATTTATTGATCAATACTATCCGGAAGGAAAAGAAAATTACGTTGTGCCTATCTCCCAAGTACAAACACTTGGATATGACAAAGAAACGTCAAACTTCAGGGGCACAAAAAGCGGCTCGCACAGCTACTTTGGCAATAGCGCATGGAAAAATGTGAAGGCAGTCTTGCGTCACAGAGTGAATGAAATTTACGAAATCCGGTATCGCGGCGGAGTTATCCGCACAACCGGCGACCACAGTATCTTTGTTCGCCATCGCAATCTTGTCGTTTCCAAGCGAGCAGACGCGCTCAAGATCGGTGATATTCTTGTGAATCTGCCATTCAAAGTTCGGAGTGCATTTGTGCCCGGCATTGGCACAACCCATCGCGTAAAAGCTCATCAATTTAACGAAACACAAGTTGCCTTGGAACTCCCCGTGTGGAATGAAGAAAATGAATGGGGAGTTTGGCAAGAAAATTACGCATTCGCACTCGCGCAACAAGGCGTTATGAACCAGAAAGCAATTGGTGCCCATATAGGGGTTTCTCAAGCTACGGTCGGATTGTGGCAAAGAGGAATCAGCAAGCCAAGATTCTTTGATACCGCGCAAAGAAATGAAAGAAAACAGATTCCCCAAAAAGTTACTGCTACCCCTCAACTCTTAAAAATTCTCGGATACTACACTGCCGAGGGACGAACAACGGAATACTATACTCAATTTGTGTTCGGCTCGCACGAAACTGACCTTCACAAAGATTGCACAGAAGCAATGAAGCAAGTGTTTGGCCTTGAAGCCAATCTTGTTTATACAGAGGACAATGCTTTGCGCATCACTTATCACTCCAAGCATCTTAGCCAATTCTTTGAAAAACACTGCGGTAATGGGAGCCATCGCAAACACATCCCTGAATTCTTATGGAATCTGCCAAAGGAATATTTCCTTGCATATCTCCAAGGATACACGAGGGGAGACGGGTTCACAACGAAAGAAGGAAGACTCTGCGCTAGCTCCGTAAGCAAACAATTGATCCGAGAACTTGCATGGATTTCTGCAATGCATGGAATTCAAGTCGGGGTTTCAAAAGGAACACTGAAGGAGGGAAGAATCATCAAAAACAAACCCTTACCTGCGAGTGAGTACTGGACTATTAAATTTGGAAAAACTTCACACCCATTTGCCGAGGCGTCGAAACATCCAAACCAATTCAAAAAGCCAACTATTACGAAGATTGAAAGAAAGTCATACGACGGATACGTATACGATCTATGCGGATGCGAAAATGAAGCATTTTTCGGAGGAGAAAAACCAACATTGCTCCACAATAGCCGCGTAAGGGACTTGTTCCAGACGGCGAGAAAAGCGGGGCGCGCCATTATCTTTATCGACGAACTCGACGCGATCGGCCGAACGCGTGGATTTGGATTCGGCGGCGGCCACGACGAGCGAGAACAAACGCTCAATCAAATTCTCGTGGAAATGGACGGCTTCGACCGTGATGACACCCAGATAGTGATGGGCGCAACCAATAGACCCGACGTCTTGGACCCCGCGCTTTTGCGTCCAGGGCGTTTCGACCGCACCATTATTTTAGACCTTCCGGACGTAAACGACCGCGAGGCAATCTTAAAAATTCACTCGGAAGGCAAACCGTTCGCAGAAAACGTCAAGCTTCGAGAAATCGCCGAACGCACTCCAGGATTTTCAGGGGCAGATTTGGCAAACTTAATGAATGAAGCTGCGATTTTGGCCGCGAGAAGAAACAAAACGCAGATTTTCCAGTTCGAATTATTAGAATCAATTGACAAGGTATTGCTTGGCCCTGAACGCAAAAGCCATGTGCTTTCGAAGAAAGAAAAAGAAATTACCGCGTACCACGAGGCAGGCCACGCGTTGGTAGCTTCGTCGTTGAAGCACGTGGATCCAGTGCGGAAAATTTCCATCATCTCGCGCGGCAGAGCCGGCGGATACACCTTGAAACTTCCATCAGAAGACAAACATATGAAGTCGCGCGCGGAGTTTCTCGACGAGCTCGCGGTTTTGCTCGGCGGCTATACCGCAGAAAAAATGGTGTTTGGCGACGTTACCACAGGCCCAAGCAATGATCTGGAAAAGGCTTCTGAAATCGCGCGCAGTATCGTGAAAGATTTTGGAATGTCTGAAAAATTGGGGCCAGTTACGTTTGGCGAGAAAGAACATATGCCATTTTTGGGCCGCGATATGGAATCCGCGAAAAACTATTCAGAATCCACAGCGCTCGAAATCGACAAAGAAGTCAGTGTGCTCATTGAAAACGCAAGGAAAGTCGCGGAAAAAGTGCTTGCGCAAAAACGCAAAACGCTGGACAAAATAGCCAAAGTTCTGGTAGAAAAGGAGACAATCGAGCGCGAGGAGTTTGAGCAGCTCGTCAAGAAGGGCACGTAGCTCAGTTGGTTAGAGCTCGGAGCTTATACCTCCGCGGTCCCTGGTTCGAGTCCAGGCGTGCCCACACTTCGACTCGCTTCGCTCGCTCAGTGCGAGCGCCAGGGCGGTTAGCTCAATTGGCCAGAGCGTCACATTGACATTGTGAAGGTAACAGGTTCGATCCCTGTACCGCCCACAGAAGAATAGTACAAACGAAGAAGTAGAGACAATCTTCTACGAAAAGCGTCTCACCGATTAAGTTCTTAAGGCGGTTGAACCTCCTGGAGGGGGACCGCAGGCACTGCTTTTTGTGTAGGTTGTGTTGAAAAAGGCTTGTTGAGTTTTGTGAACAGCATCTTAAACTTTACCGTTTTAGATCCTTCGGAAACTGTTGTAGTTATAATCGTTAAGTTAAGCTCAAGTTTTTCATCAATGACGGCCCAAGTGCCATTCACTAGGACGCTATTCGGTTGGGGAAAAGAAAGTGTATTATCCGAAACAGTAAGGGGAACATAGTTTGTGCACGGTTTCGGGGCGCCTTCCGCGTCAAGGTTGCCCTCAAGACATAGTTGATTTTCCTTAAACTCGGTGTATCTCTCTTTTTGCGACGGTTGGAGCACCTCTTCCTTCCAGCCTCCCTTCTCATCGGTGACATATAATGTTTCTATTTTCCATAAACCATACAATGCGGGTTCAACGAGATGAACCACGGGAAGAGTCGGCAAAGAGGGTGGCGCAGAAGAGCGACGCGAAAAAATTGAAAACATTCTTGAGAAAAATGACGATATCGTGCTTCTTACTTTGCTGAAGAAACTCTTGGTAGGCGGTTGGGACGGAGGTGGAGGCGGAAGTATTTGCGGAGATGAAGGAATGTTCTCTTGATACGATGGAGCGGCCGGGGGAATTGTTTCTTCTCGTTGTTGCGCGGCTTTCGCTTGCATAAAGCATTTTTCTCTGATCGTCTCAACTGGAATGCCTTCCTCTGGCGCGCGACCCTCAATAATCGCATCGGTATATCCTTCGCGACTGCAGCGAATTTTATACGGCGTATCTCGGAGAAGTTTTTTGGAAACTGGAGTAGACCCCAAGAGAGTATCGTTTATGTACACCGTCGCTTGAAGTTCAGAGGATACCTCGAGCATTACCTCTTTCTGGGGGATATACTCGCCGTCAAAAGTAACTGACGATTTCGGCTCAAGGGTTTTTGTTATTTGAGTCGGCGTTTCATATCCTTCGACAGCGCTGAAGGACACCGTGTACATCCCGGAAGGCGCACTAAACCAATGATACGGCGACCCCTTGCTCGTTACGATTTTTACTCCATCGGGCCCATGGATAGTAAAAGTGTATTGAACGGAGAACAAAAGAGGGTTTGGCTGTATAGTGATATTGCCGAAACTCTTTGGATTAAGATCGCTGTAATTTCCGGCAAAAATAACTGAACCTTTTGCGTCGGTTGTTTTCGTTTCTGGCGGCGGAGTTCCACAACCCGCGACCGAACCCCATGTGACAGCATACGTGCCTGGCGGAATATTTTGTTCCGCGAGTAGCCCTCCGCTTCCGCTATAGGTTTTTGGCCCAGTAATAGTGAAACTTGCTTGCAGCGAGTTTGCAACCACAAGCAAAACTCCCGGTTGAGCTTGGGACGTATCAGTTATAGAAACAGTGCCCGAACACGGCGATTGCGTTTGCGCAAAAACAGCGACTGGCAACGCGAACAGTGCGACAGCAAAAAATATGGGAGAAATTATTTTCATTGCATTAAGGGCATGAAACAAAATCAGCCCAACGGAAAGGAGCTGTGCCGGGTGCTCCTTGTGCCCATCCTTCTTCTGAGATTACATCTTTAACAACCCAGTAGTCTGGCCGTCCGTCCGATACATATGGATAAACAGTGCCTTCGTCATCTATTGCTCGAATCTTGTCTCCCGCCTTAAATATGGCTGGGCTTTGTATGGCGTAAACGAAGGCTTCTCCGGAATCGAAAGTCAAGTCGGTAATGCTGGGGAACCTGCCAAAGGAAATTATACTTGCAGATTGACCATTTATCTCGATAGAGAGATATGAATTGATTGACTTACCACCGTTGTGTTTTAAACACACACCCGAACTACTTACTTTAACCAACGCAAGCGTGGCTTGTTCCGATTGAATCGTCTTCTGATTAGTTGCGCCCGGCGGGAACACCGTCTCTTTTTGAAAAGATGGTTGGGGAGAAGGCGATGGAGTGGCTTCTGGGGTTTTATTCTTCGAAACCAATATAAAACCGCCCGCTCCTACGCCAAGCAGAGCAACCACTACGATAATAATTGCAATTGGCGCGATGCCTTTATTCGCCTTACCGGGCCGACACGGAAATTGTTTGTGACGTTGCTTCATTTTCTTCATTCAACTCACGGCAAAAGGACGCGGATCTTAGAAATTACCAATAAAAGAGTTTGTACAAGATAGGCGCCGCCGTCACCACCCGCATCAAAGGCCGACTTTGCCCGCCCCCACTGATCAGCAACCTGATCATCGTTTAACGCGCTAATCGTGTCATCAATAATTTTCAAGTTCGAATGAGGGGAATTCGGAAACGAGGGGGCAAGATTTTGATCAATCGCGGCTACGACATCTGCGTACAGCCTAATTTTAAACATCGTGGCATCAAGCGGTGTAATCTTTTTCTCTACTGCCGCAAGATCTACTTCCATATTTTTTAGCTTGAGACGCGAGAGTTCTACCTCTTTGGCAATATCGCTTGCCTTGAGTACGGCAAGTTCCTGTTCACTCCTGGCTTTCTCGGTTTTGAGCTCATCAATATTTGCGTTTTTCTCGGCAAGTTTGCTTTGTAAGTCGCTTTTTTCAGCCAGCAAAGACTGCTTCTCCGTATACAAAAACCATGTCCCGCCTGATCCAAGCGCGGCAATTAATATGATAATAATGATTATTGGCGCAAAACCTTTTTGTGAATTCATGTTTAAGATGCAAGGCCGCGGATTTCAGAAATTATCAAGAAGAAGGTATGCGAAATCCCGTTAACGCCCCAACTCCCGCGGCTAACATCAATGTCCGCTTTGGCTTCTTTCCATTGAGCGGTAATTTGACTGTCGCCTAACGCGCTAATCTTGACATCGATATTTTTCAAATTTGCTTCAGTCATCGGCCCGCTAAAGAAATGGTCAATGGCATCGAGAGCGTCTGCGTACGGCTTCGTTTTGCTTAGATTCGTTTCAAGTTTTATGGACTTTTTTTCCGCCGCCGCAAGGTCGCTTTCCGCGTTTTTAATCTTGAACCGCAAAAGCTCTGCTTCTTTTTCAAGGTCGATTGTCTTCAATACGGCAAGCTCCGTCTCAATTTTTGTTTTTTCGTCTTTAAGATCGGTAATTTCTTTCTCGCTCCCTTTGATTTCTCCTTGCAGATCGCCATTTTCAACCACAAGCGACTGCCTCTCCATATACAAAAAACCTGTTCCGCCGAGACCAAGGATTGCAACAATGATAAGGATAATTGTGAGCGGTTTCATAAATCCCAGTATACCACAATCGCACCCCGTACTATTGAACAGTGATGTGGATAACTTTTCTGCTACTATGAAGTATAATGAAAAAAGTCGAACCAAAAAGGTTTAATTTCTATTGAATAAAAAAATATGAATCCAATGTTATTACGTTTAGCAGGTGTTTTGCTCGCCGCGGCTATTGCCGGCGCGGGCGGCGGTTATTTAGCGGCGAATAACAAAACTGATCGACCTGCGCCGTCATCGGGAACAACAGTTGCGATCCCTGCGCAGCCGTTTCCCGGCCAAGGAATACCAGCTACTCCTGCCACTCCAGCCATACCGCTGGTGCGTGGCACAGAGCCAAATTCAGCACCCGTTCTTACGAGCGTTGATCCGAGTTTCGTTCCCTATAAACCAAAGGGTAATTTGGTAAATGCAGGCCAATTCGCAGTTATTAACGGTTCTAACTTCGTAAGCAAACATAACACTATTTTCTGGGATGGAAAGGAGTTAATAAATGATCGTGATGCGTATCTTTACGAAAGCGCCGAGGGTATTGGTTTTACCGCTCCGGCAGATGCCAAGCCCGGCAGTATTCACGCAGTAGCCGTAAAAACTCAACATGGCATGAGCAATACTATCAATGTGCAAGTCGTTGAGTACTTTCAGATGGAGTTAGGGGCACTACCCTCTTTCTGTGGCGTCAGCCCTTATACTGGTGCCGTTGGCGCCAAAGTCCGTGTATGCGCAACACAGCCATCATCTCCGTATCAATATACGACAGAGAAGTTATATATGGATTTTATAGTACCCGCGAGTTTGGTTAAGGCAGATGAAACTGGCGGCATACGCGTAGCTGCTCCGGTGGCCCTTCAGAAAATCGAGGGCGAGGCTAATGTATATTCCTTCGTTATCCCAGAAGAAGCAGTTTATTGTCCTTCCTTCATTCCATTCTGGGGAGATAGGCCAGATGGCGGTTGTCCACTTGCTCCCCGCGATACGAAAGTCAAATTAACCGCTGGGTCTTATCCGGTGTATCTCTGGTACATATATCAATATCCCTACTCAATGTGGACTAGTATGAGTCATCAATCATGGTATATGGGTAGCGAACCGTATGGTAGCTGGCATCGCATCTTTACAATCACTCCATAACCGCAGAAAACATGATCAAGAAAAGACGGCTTGGAATGAGCCGTCTTTTCGCATCACGTCATTTTTTATAAATCCAGACATCCAACGGCAATTTTCTAAATTCGAGCGTATTGGCATCAAGATAGGTAACGAACCATAGCAGGGGGGCTGGAGTTCCTAAAAGTGGAACAATCGGCCCCGGCTCATGTATCAATAGAGTCTTCTTGGCGCCAACCTCAAAAGGATAGAGCGCCGTATTGCATGATCCGGCTTCCGATCCGATTACCACACCTTCGGGACAAATCGTATCTTTACGGAATTCGACGTAACGCCCGAATCCCTTACCGTCCGGCGGTTCTCCTTCCTTGTAAAGAGAACTTTGATTCTGCGCGGCCATAAATTTGCTTAACTTCCACACGCCCTGCAATTTGCTTGCGTCAATATCCGGAGACCATTTTCTCATAATGTACTTCAAGGGTAACGACGAATCATCAATAACTACAAGGTTGATGCCATCAATAAATAATTCCCACACAACTATTCCCGTAGGATCTTTAATCGTCAGTGTATTGCCGAAAAGCGCGTACGGATAGTAATTGAAACACGGCTCCATGATCGGATAAGTTCCCCCCGCCCGGCATACTTCATTTCCTTTCACAACAAAATAAAGACTGCCGCCCATACCGCCTCCATCAAGATCTTCCCATTGGTTGGCAGTATTGAGCATAGAGAGTCCCTGCCACTCCCGCTTAGTCCATGTTCCTTGAAGTTCCGCGACAGTCGGCGCCCTTCCCGATGGTATCGGAAACGAAGTGGTTGGGAGCGGTTGAGAATTTTCTTGAGGGAGCGCTTGTTCTTCCAAAAGAGGCGGCGAGATATACTCAGCTCGCGTGTGAATCCACTTAGCCGCCGGCTTCCATGTATCACCATCAGGAAACTCGGCAACTAATTCAAGTTTTCCTTCTTTTATGCTCCATATATAACGCTGTGGAGCCGCACCGCCGCCTTTTGCGGTTGTTACTGTAAACATGTCCCCGCTCACTTCATAAGTACCAGATTCCATGCAACTAGGACTCGGGGTAATCGTCAATTTATAGCACATTGTCCCATCGCTTTTAAACTCAATGTATGCATTATCCTCTGACGAATTCTCCTTCCACTGGCCCTCAGTGAAGCTAAAGAACTTCTCTACCTTCCAGAAACCGATTAGAGAGTCGGACGAACTAATCCCTGTTTTTTGTTCTGTTTCAACTTTTTTCTCTAATACTTCCCCGATTGCTTCACGAGCGCGAACGTTAGTTTCTTTAACAACCTCAAGCGCTCGGAGAAGGCCGATGTTTTCTGCTTTATCGCCCCATTGTTTTTTAGCATTTTCAAAAATCAGGGCGTGACTATACGTAAGATCGGCAATGGTTTTTCCGAGCGAAGAGACATCTTTTCCTTCCTGCTCTGCATTCTTAAAATAAAGCCCCGCGTTCTTGATGCGCTTTTGATACGCCGTAAGGCCATTTTTGAAAAAAGCGTCAAGCGAATCGTCCTTGGGCGCGTTGGTACTCAAATCCTGAAAAATTGCCTCGGCTTTTTTAATGTTTCTTTCGGCCTTGGCAATATCGCCAAAAGTAAACACATCACCGAACCATTCTCCAATTCCTTCCAAAAAAGTTGGGGCGGCCGGACTTGCTTTTACATGTGGGACAACACCAGTTCCAAGGACCAAAGTCACAGCAAAAATTGCGATTAAAACACTCCTCGTTTTATGCATTTATTTTCATTGCATTAGGGACATGAGGCAAGACCACCAATAAGAACTGGGGCAGATTCTCTAACTACCTTTTCGATAACCCAGGGACCGCCAATGATTTGGCCGCTTTGGGTGTCCACCATTTCAACTTTACTACCAACCTTAAATGAGGCGGGAGATTGCACGGCGAAGACGAAAAACTCCCCGGCGTCAAAAATATAATCAACAAATACCGGGAATTGTTGCAATGAAATGAAGCCGGCGGTCTGATCGTCTATTTTGATACCAAGTTGGACATAAGAAATCGAATCACCCCCTTCATGAGCCAAACAAATACCGCCCTCGCCAACTTTGACGAATTTAAGATTGGGTTTAGGGCTCTCCGCCATTCCTTCTCTTGTAATCGCCGGGGCTGTAATTTTACCCGTTGAGGTTGGCGGCCCGATATTTTTATGTAACGCTTTGCCGAAAACCCGCCCCTTTGAATCTTTGGAAGTAAGCTCAAGCCGGCCATCGATAATCCTCCATTCATAAAAATTGGATGATCCCTCCAAGCTAATTTTATTTCCACTGACCGAGTATATAATGTTGTTTGCACAGGTGAATTTCGCCGAATACTGTGTGCAGAAATATGTATCAGTAAATTCTCTTTGAAAAGGAAACGCCTGGGAATCTTTCTTTAATTGGCCTGTATTAAAATCGAGTGACCATGATTCTACTTCTTCCCACCAGCCAAGCAGTTCTCTGGGATTTTCAGCAGTTGAGGATGGAGTCTCGATTTTTGGAATCTGGTTTGACGGAGAAGGCGATGGAAAAGATGAAGTTTTATTCTTTGAAACCAACACAAACCCGCCCGCTCCTACGCCAAGCAGAATAACCACCGCAAGAATAATGACAATGGGCGCAAAACCTTTCTTTGGATTCATAAAATTGTTTATCATTGAATTTTCTCCGCGGCTTCGCGCGCAAGGGGCGGGAATACTTGATACTCATACTTTTCGCCGCTAAATATAAAATATTCTAAAAAGTTATTTTTCACAAAAACAATTACATAGCTTGAGTATCTTCCATCCTGCGATTGCATTTTAAATGCCTTACTTTTCTCTCCGACTGCGGGATCCGGCAGTTCCTGAAACGATACTTGGTCCTTGACGTCAAGTTTGGAAAGATTTTCCACGTTCATATCCTCAAAAGCTTTTGATATCTTATTTGTCGGGAAAACAAGGATATATTGCTCAAGACGGCCCCACCGATCCCATGATAGATCGCCGGGCCCCATAAGCGTGGTTATCGTTTCATATATAGCCAAAGCTCCCTGATTCTGTAATGGTGGCCAAACATATGACTCACCAACCAGATCGTGAGCCCACTGCACCCAAGAAGTCTTCTCGCTCGGAGTAGTTCCCTGATGCGGAGGCGGAAAATCACTTGGCTTTAGGGCAAGCTTGGCGAGTTCCGGCCCGCTCGAAGTTGGGTTGTAACAATCAACAGGACAAGAATTAAAATTTTCACCTTCTTCGCAAATAGTATTTCCGCATCCAGAGGCAAGCTGTTTTTGGACATTTGAGAAAGTGGTTGGCGCCGATACATTCTGGCGCAAAACAAAATACCAATATGCTCCTCCTCCAAGGATAAGAAGCATCACAATGCCTAACATGATTTTTTTCATTTATAGTTTCGTGAAAACAAACTTAACTTTTTGTGTTTTGCCCCCCTCTCCGGCAGGGAGTTCGAGCGTAAGCTCAAGATTTCCGGAAACAATTTTCCAGCCCACCGTCATTGGTTGAGAAGGATCTTCAAGTGTAATGTTGTCGCCCGACACCGAAAAGAGCTGGTACTTGGCACAAGGATATGGCTTCCGCTCTGGATCGAGCTGACCTCCCGTACAAAACTCATCTCCCTTGAACTCTACATAAGAATTGGCTTCACCTCCGGCCGGTTGCAACTTGAATTCGCCCGTCGCGGGATCTGCAATGTAAGTTTCTTTAAAAGCCCAAAAGCCTTGGAGCGACCGTTCTGACGATAAAAGCGCTGGGATATTCGGCAATGATGGCAAAGACGATGGATTACTTTGATTCAAAACAAAATACCAATATGCTCCTCCGCCAACAATGGCAAGTACTACAATGCCTAAAATTATTTTTTTCATATCACAAAGTCAGTATATCACGTGTCAACTCTTTCTTTATCCACACCTCTTTCTTTTCTCAAGCATTTTTGATAAAGTATGGATACGATATGCAAAACATTCAACAATATTTCACCAAACGAACAGTTCTTTTTATCGCGGTTTTCGCGGTGGTGGGGTTTGCGGCGCTCCAAATCCCCGTAACCCAGCTTGAAGGGTCTGGAGCAAAATTCACGGTATTTGACGCCTTTGCTCCTTTGGCAGGAGCCTTCATTGGGAGCATCCCTGGCATCGTTGCCGTGCTCTTGATGCAGATCTTTAATTTCCTATTTCACGGCGCGCATATCCAAGACGCAGGCACCATCATTCGTTTCTTCCCCATGCTGTTCGCAGTGCTGTACTTTGCAAAGAAAGGAAAGCTAAATCTTATCATTCCCCTTGCTGCCATTGCGGCTTTTGTGGCGCACCCCATTGGCCGTGAAGTTTGGTACTTTTCTTTGTTCTGGACCATCCCTATAATCTGCTATTTCCTGCGCGACCGATTTTTGATCGCGCGCGCGCTTGGCGCAACATTTTCAGCTCATGCCGTGGGCGGCGCTGCCTGGATCTGGGCATTTTCTTTGCCCGCCCCAGTATGGAATTCTCTCATCCCCGTGGTTGTGGCGGAGCGCCTGCTTTTCGCGCTTGGAATCGCGGCAAGCTATATTCTCCTTAACAACCTCTTATACGTCCTCGAACAAAAGCGGGTCCTCAAGCTTAGGCTTTTCATTGATCACAAATATATTTTACCCTGGAAACTCGCATCTTAAATGGACTTGAAAATTATCTACGAAGATGATAGGCTTATAGTCGTTGACAAACCTGCTGGATTTACGGTCTGGAAAGAAGGAATGTCGCAAGAAGAAACCATTGTGAGCCTTCTCTTGGGGCAGTTCCCCGAGTTGGAATCGCTTGGCGAAGAAAGACGATACGGCATTGTGCATCGGCTCGATAAAGACACTTCTGGGATTCTTTTGGCGGCAAAAACAAAAGAGGCGTTTGAACAGTTCCAAGAACAGTTTGCCGCGAGAGAGGTAGAAAAACGTTACATCTGCCTTGCGGAAGGCATCCTAAAAGAAGAAGGCGGGATCATCCACACACTTCTTGGCAGATCCCCAGCAGACCGAAGGAAACAACGAGCGTATCCACTCGACCAGCCAGAAAGCGGGAAACGAGAAGCGATTACTGAGTGGAAAGTACTTAAACGCTTTGAGCATTACACCCTGCTTGAAGTAACTCCCAAGACAGGAAGAAAGCACCAAATCAGGGCCCACATGGCTTCACTCGGCTACCCCATATCAGGAGACAAACTCTATGGATTCAAAAATCAACGTGTTCCCCAAGGCTTGGAACGACACTTTCTCCACGCGAGTTTCCTGAAGATAGAAGGAAAAGAATTTGCTTCTCCTCTCCCTCAAGATTTACAGAATGTATTAGAAAAATTATCATAATCACAATGACAACAATAACTGAATTATCGGTAAAAGATTATTTGAAAGAAGGAATCCCGGATATTCGGCCTGGCGATACTATTCGGGTACACCAAAGAATCAAAGAGGGAGAAAAGGAGCGTATCCAGATTTTTGAGGGCGTCGTATTGGCAAAAAAACACGGCAAAGGTATTAGTGGCACGGTTACCGTAAGGAAAATAAGCCTGGGAGTCGGGGTAGAGCGCATTTTCCCCATTCATGCCCCATTCATTCAGAAAATCGAGGTTGCAAAGCGGGCAAAAGTGCGCAAAGCAAAGCTCTACTATCTGCGAGACGCGAAGGGTAAGAAAGCACGTTTGAAAGCAAAGGCGTTTGGCGTGGCAGTCGCAGAGCCAGAAAAGCCAAAGACGCAAGAACCTGTTGCCCAAGAAGAACCCAAAGAATCATGAAGTATACGCGCGGGTGGTGAAATTGGTAAACACGCTAGCTCGAGGGGCTAGTGCCGCAAGGCTTGGAGGTTCAAGTCCTCTTCCGCGCACACATACTGGACGCGTAGCTCAATTGGCCAGAGCGACTGCTTTACACGCAGTAGGTTCCCTGTTCGAGTCAGGGCGCGTCCACTCGCCAATATCATGTCAGAAAAAAGAGAACATCAAACTTTTCACGTAGGATTCAAGGCATTTATCGCAGATGGAGAGAAACTCTTGATTCTCCAAGATGGCGAAGGACTATGGGAACTCCCTGGGGGAAGAACGGAAAAACAGGAAATTTTCAAACCCTCGCATGAGATCCTTGCGCGGGAAACCGCGGAAGAGCTTGGAGAGCAGTTTGAGTACACACCCGGGCCAATCTTCCACGCCTGGATCCGGAAACCCAATGAACTTAATGAATACAAAGATAAAAAGGATTTTTGCCTTTTTCTTGTCGGTATTCGCTGTACATACAAAAGCGGGGATGTCGTTTTGAGCCCGGAGCACACGGGTTTCCGATGGATCACGAAAGATGAAATAGAAAGCCTCCTATTTGAAAATACATACAAAGAGGCGATAGAGAAGTATTTTGAGAATTCGTTATAGACTTTTCAGTAATGAGATGCATTATTCATGAAACTTCCTCAAGGAGGACAACTTCAAAGAAAAGTACAAATAAAATGGTCTTCTAATTTCGCTTATGCAATTGGTTTAATTACCTCTGATGGTAACCTAAATTCTGATGGAAGACACATTACGTTCGTATCGAAAGATGTTGAGTTAGCAAAAAATTTCAAAACAGCTCTTGGGATAGACAACAAAATAACGCGAGTTGGACGTGGTGGGGAAACTATAAAAAAGTACTACGGCGTGAATTTTGGAGACAAGGTATTCTACAAATTCTTGAATACTACTGGTTTAACCGAGAAGAAATCAAAAACTATACAATCCGTGAACGTTTCAAAGGAATTTTTTGCTGACTTCTTACGAGGACTGTTCGATGGCGATGGAACCTTTTACACTTTTTGGGATACTCGATGGCCAAATAGTTTCTGTTTCAAATTATCCTTTGCTTCCGCAAGTAAAGATTTTATAGAATGGCTTAAAGCAGAACTCTCAAGGTTATATGGGGTAACTGGCTATTTTCATAAAGGAGCGGGCGTTATAAATCTTGAGTATACAAAAGGAGACAGCAAGAAGCTTTTTTCTATAATGTACTATCAGAACGATCTCTTGTTTTTGATGCGTAAGTATACTAAGATAAAAAATGCTTTTGAAAAAGACGGAACGTATGGACTTCCTGTTTTACAGAAACAAAGGATTGGCGAGAAAAGAAATCATGTTCCTGCCTGGGTAGCTCAGCGGTAGTAGCGCTTCCCTGAAGAGGAAGATGTCGGGTGTTCGATTCACCCCCCAGGCACAGGAAATAAGCGGGCGTGGTATAGTGGCTATTACACGTCCTTGCCAAGGACGAGATGGGGGTTCGATTCCCCTCGCCCGCTCAAAACGAACACGGAGAAAAAAAGAGGTAACTTTTGCCCCTCTTTTTTTTATTTTTGTTTTCTGATATACTAAAAACAAATAATTTTAGCTCTTTGGAGGCGGAAAAGTGGAAACTCCAGAACTTAAGATTGTTTTGAGTGGCTCACTCCACGAACCAAATCTGCATCAGTTCATAGAAATCTACGCGCAGTTTGAACGACTAGGCGCCCAGATCCTTTCACCTCGAGGAAAAACTCCTATCGATCCCAAGGCAGAAGTGGTTCGATTTTTCGAAGAACCACAAAATTGGTCGGATGAACGCGTACAAGAATATCATCTCGAGGCGATTGAATTTTGCACAATTCATTACACCGTGATTACCAACGGCTATGTGGGCCCACAAACCCGAAAGGAGATAGACCGAGCATTCCGACTCAGCAAACCTCGTTTCTGCTCAGGACAGCCGAGCGATCCGCTGCTTCGTAGCATCACAGGGTGGCCCGCCACGCCAGAAGAGGTGGCAAAAGTCCCTTGGCAAATTGGCCTCGACGGCAAGTTTACCGACGCTCGAGAACTTCAACGCCCCACAAGCAGAAAGCCTCCTATCACGCATTAGGAGGCTCTTTTTTTATTGAGGATTGGAACCAAGAGAGGTTACCGATAAATACGGTGATCTCCAATATCAATAAAGAATACCTTGTACTCGCTCAAAAAACGAAAAGCGATGCGATCGGAATAAGTGATCGAAAAGGCCCAATAATCTTGTAATTTCCCTCCCAGCTTGTGCGTTTCGAGTCTTGCGTCAAATGGATTCTTTTGAAAAATGAGCAAGCGGCTCTTCAGTTTTTGGCGTTCTTTCTCCGATAATCTTCCTTTGTACTTCTCGAATTTCTTCTCAAACCCGCGGTCAAAAACAATCTCACGAATTTGAGAAGAAGCCATGTGCTAGATGTTTTCTACAAATTTTCGAAAGGACACTGTTTTTGTTTTTCCCGTTTGCAAATTCTCTTCCGCCTCAAAAATCCGCAATAAAGCAACCTGTTTTTTGAACTGGTCGTAAACCGCCCTTAAAAGATTATATTCTCGGGCAGAAACCTCAATTTTCTTATCCAAAAAAACTCTGTCCATAGTATTCTTATACTACAAAATATGATTTCTCATGTCAAACTACTGGGGGTTGAAACCCAGAGGGGTTTCGGGAGATTCGGCTTCTTGGATTTTGCCGAACTTGCCTTCGTACTTCTCAATATTATCTTGCAAAGCCTTGATCATACGCTTTAGATGCCCCGGGCTTAATATGACCCTGCTCGCGAGCGTGCCTTGCGGAGGAATCACCAAGAAAAAATCGAGCACAAACTCTTCTTGCGTGTGCGTAATCTGCATCAAGTTGGAATACTTGCCCTTCAAGTCTTCGTCTTGCGCCTTAATTTGAATTTGCTGCGGCTTTGGCTGTTGCTGGTTGTCCATAATGGTATTTATATCTTAAACTTGTAGCAAACTCATATATACCAAAGAAAAGAAAAACATAGAAGAGGTCGCCGAGAAGGGTGAATTTGAAGAAGGGGAGACCCATGTAATAAGAAAACATTAACCCATCGAGGGTTGGGGCGTACATTCCCGAAAACGCCCAGACGGCAAAGTTGGTGGTGAGATAAAAAAGCACGGATCCCGAGACCGCAGCCAATATAACCGCGTAAAATGTGTGAAACCTGGTTTCACACATCCGCGTCAGAAGGCCGATTAAACCGATCGCGAAAAAGCTGGCGTACACCACTGCCATTGTTTGCCATTCGTAAAAGCCCACAAATAGGTCGGAAACCAGCATTGCCCCCAAAGGTAGAAGAAGATACCACTTAGAAACCTTCGCGGCGTACACGCCCGCGAAAAGCGCCAAGGCTGCCATAGGCGTAAAATTCGCCGGATGCGGCAGTAGTCTAGCAGCTACACTGATTGCGGTTGCGAAGAGTAAAAAAGTAACGAGGAATTTTTTATTCATACTTTGGCTTTAGCTCTTTGATTTTTGCTTTGAACACTTCGAACCTTGCCAAGGCGTACAAATAGCTCGACAAACGGTTCATATATGTGAGAACTTCGGGCGGGAGAGGGTGCTTCTTATGGAGCGTGTCTATTCTTCGCTCTGTGCGCCTTGCAACAGCGCGGACGTAATCGAGTTGAGCCGCAACTTGCTCTTCTCCTGGAATAATGAAGCCGCGTTCCGGCTTGATCCTTTCTTCCATGTCATCAATCTCTTTTTCCATGTTCTCGATGCGCTTTGCGGAAAGCTCTTTGGCCTTGTATTCCGGAAACATAATCCAGGCCACCCGCGCCTGGATTATGAATAACACTTCTTGGATCTGTCGCAACTTTTCTTTCAGCCCTTTGTCTTGCAAGTTGCTCCTCGTAAGTCCGATCAGGCTGTTTAACTCATCGAGATCTCCCAAAGCCTCAATCACAGGAGAATCTTTGGGAATTTTCTTTTTCCCGACTTGCGAAGTTCCCGCGTCTCCTTTGCCCGTATAGAATAATCCCATAATGAAACGATCACATACAACGGCTGAATCCGCAAGACTTACAGCTGATGCATCCTTCAGACATGACGAGCTGCGTTCCGCAATCAGGGCATCCTGGCATAAATCCAAAATCTGCCACCGAACGATTTTCTTCTTTTGGGCTAAACGCAAATACTTCCTGCTTCTCCGGTTGCGCGATTAAGTCTTCAATCTGCCTCACTCCCGTCATATGTTCTTCCAAAACCCTTCCGATCGCGTCAGGAAGAGAAAGTACGGTGCCTTTTTCCGTAAATATGGGCATAGGACCTCGAATTCCCTTCAGG
>Ga0209542_10006923_pt1 | contig 21829 bp, 22 predicted proteins | sample RifCSPhighO2_01_FD_184028 | JGI IMG/M metagenome (GOLD analysis project Ga0209542, IMG submission 184028) | Soil microbial communities from Rifle, Colorado - Rifle CSP2_plank highO2_0.1 (SPAdes) (version 2) | ecosystem: Environmental > Terrestrial > Deep subsurface > Rock core/Sediment ... | reverse complement strand
GAAATAATCCGCACCCCTCAGGATGTCGCCAAAATGCTGGATGACCCTCACAACATCTTTGCCGTAGCCAGTGAAAGTGGCCGGATTATTTCCGCAGGCATCGCCGAACAAGCCGAAATTCCCTTCCCTGGGGGGCATCTCCACATAGCTGAAATAACCGAGGCCGCCACCGAGGAAGGCTACGGAAACATGGGTGTATATACAGCTGTTTCTACCAAACTCCTCATGGAGTTGGCTTTCCAGTCCTACCATCGCCAAAAAGGTTACGAACTGGATCTGGTTTTCGGTGAATGCAATGCTCTATCTGCGGGTGTATTGATTGTGGCCGCCGCCCAAGGGCGTACTTTTTCTGCCGACGTTTGTTCTGATTATGGCTTTCCCGGCCGGGGATTGTTAAAGCAACAGGTGGAAATCGCCGGACCGGTAAAGCACACCAAATACAACGATTTGCTTCCCGCCTTTTTAACCCCCTCAGTCTTGTATGGACGTTACCTTACTTAAAAAACTGGTCTCCTTCGATTCATCCGCTGTCAATGAGGATAAAATTGGCCGGTTTCTCGCCTCTTACCTTAGCCGTTTGGGATTTAAGATGTTCCGGCAGCCTGTCTCCCAAGGCCGTTTTAACATCCTGGCCTCTCGAGGCTCGGGCCGGCATTCTCTTATGTTTTATGGCCACCTCGACACCACGGCTACTAAAACACTTCCCGGTTGGAAATCACCTCCCCTGGAGTTGACTCCCAAAAGGGACAGGCTGTATGGACTGGGTGCGTATGATATGAAGGGCGGAATTTTTGCCTTCTTGTCAGCCGTCAGTGAGGCCCCCGCCTACACCAAAATTTTTCTCGCCGTCGACGAGGAAAATATCTCCTCGGGAGCCTGGATGGCCGTTCAAAAAACTCCATCGTTCTTTACGGACGTTTCTTTAATTGTTTCCGCAGAGCCAAATTTTGGTTACGGCGATAACAGCGTCACCATTGGCCGGACCGGCCGGTTTGTCTTCCAATTAGTTTTTACCGGTCTGTCAGCTCACATTGCCAGGTATCAAGCCGGCCTCGATGCCATAGACCTGTCTGCTCGGTTTGTGACCCAATTTTACCGCCGCCGGACGACTTGTTTTTCCTCGCCCCACACCATCGCCCAGGTCAGGAAAATTTCCGGAGAGTCAATTGGTATGAGTGTCTGCGACCGGGTAACTTTGGAGGTAGAAATTCTTCCCGGACCTCTGGATTCAGTGGGAAACTGTCTGACCCTGCTGAGAGACATGTCCCATGCCCGGGTTTCTCTGAAGCCCCGGTCCACTCCTTATTTACCAGGGTATTCATTCGACAGTTTTCCTTATCAGGCCGAAATACACACCACCATCAGAAAACACCTTGGCCGCCCAATGACTTTAATAACCCGCAGCTCGGTCGGGGACGATAATGTCCTGGCTACCCTGAAAATACCCGTGATTACCTGGGGCCCGTCAGGCGACCACGCCCATAACGCCAACGAGTATGTTTCTCAAAGGAGTTTGGCAGTTTTTATCGCCATGTACTCTGACCTGCTCCGGGCACATCTTCTGTTAGAATAAAGCCATGAGTAACTCGCGCCTCGAGGAAATCCGCCAAGCCCGCCTGGCCAAACTCCAAAAACTGCGCGACTTGGGCATCGACCCCTATCCCGCCAAGTATTCCCGCGCCCATATCTCTATATCCTCCGCTCGTGACCAGGTCGGCCAGACCGTCTCCGTCGCCGGCCGGCTGTGGCGGCTTCGCGAGCACGGCAATGTGGTCTTCGCCGATTTGCGGGATCCTGCTGGCCAGATCCAGTTGTTGTTTCAAAAAAAGACACTCGTCGATAAATTTTCTCTCTTGAAACTTCTGGACGTCGGCGATTTTCTGGGAGTCGAGGGCTCAGTTATCACCACCTCTGCCGGAGAAATCACCGTCGATGTGTCTTACTTTGAAATATTGGGTAAGTCTATCAGACCCCTCCCCGACGAATGGCACGGTCTGAAAGACGTCGAGGAGCGCTTTAGAAAAAGATACCTCGACCTGCTGCTTAATCCGGACGTAAAAAAACGTTTCGATGTTCGCACCATTGTCATCCGTGAAACCCGCAATTACCTTGATGATTTAGGATTTTTTGAGGTAGAGACCCCCATGTTCCATCCCCTGTACGGCGGCGCCAATGCCCGTCCCTTTACTACACATATGCATGCCCTGGATACCGATTTTTATCTGCGGATCGCCTTTGAGCTGTACTTAAAACGCCTGGTAGTCGGCGGTTATGACAAAGTCTACGAAATCGGTCGCGACTTTCGAAACGAGGGGCTGGATCATTCCCACAACCCCGAATTCACCATGATCGAATGGTACGAGGCCAACGCCGATTATCACCGGGTCATGGACGTTACCGAAGGCTTGTTTAAGCACCTGGCCCAAAAAATTTATGGCACTACAGCCATGCAGGTGGACGCCGCTACGGTGGAAATCGGGTCCAGTTGGCCCAGAATTCCCATGACGGACTTAATCGCCAAGCACCTGTCAATAAACGTCCAAGATCTGTCCCAAAAAGAGCTGGTCGATTACTGCCGTAAAAATGCCGTCGAAGTCTTAGGGGGTGAAACTTCCGGCCAGCTCATTTTTGATATTTTCGACAAAAAAGTCGCCAAAGATCTCATCGAGCCTACCTGGGTCATCGACTATCCGGGCGACGTCAGCCCTCTGTCCAAACCCCATCGGACCAAACCCGGCTTCGTCGAGCGTTTCGAAGGTTACATTGGCGGCCGGGAAATCTGCGACGGCTGGTCGGAGCTGACTGACCCCGCAGTTCAAAGAGCCCGCTGGGAATTTGACACGCAGGCCGTAAGGCGGGACAAAGCCGAGGCCCAATCAGTCGACGAAGATTTTCTGGAAGCCATGGAATACGGTCTGCCCCCCTTGGGGGGCATCGGCATCGGTATGGACCGCCTGACCATGTTTTTCACCAATACCTGGTCCATCAAAGAAGTCATCCTCTTTCCTACCCTCCGCCCGGAATCCGCCCAGGCATCAACCAAATCGCGGCAGGATTTCACTCAAAAGTTAGTCGTAGTCATCAATCCGGACCTGCCCGCCTGGCAAGTCATGAATACCTCTGCTCATATTGCCGCGTTTTTAGGCAACAAGATGTCCGCCGACTTTGACACCGGTAAGTACTTCACCACCAAAGACGGCGCCAACTTGCCCCGCAATACCCAATATCCCATTGTTACTCTGACCGCATCCCCAAGTCAGCTCAAACATTTGATGGCCGAAGTTAGAAAAACCAACTTACTGTATATAGGATACGTCCCCGAAATGATGGTCACTACTGACGACAAAAAACTAGCCGGTTTACTGGCCGCCAAAGATGATTTCGAAATCGATTATGCCGGCATCGGCCTTTTTGGGCCCAAAAATGAAGTTGATGCTCTAACCCAAAAATACCCTCTCTGGGGTCAGGAAAAGAACCATGACTAAAGCTCACGGCCTGGCTCACGTCACTTTAACGGTATCGGATGTTACCAAAACCAAAGCCTTCTACGAGACCCTTTTTGCCACCCCCCTGCCCATGGATAACCCGCATAGTTTCAGTTTACTGAATGTGGGTATTCCCTGCTGGTTTGTCCAGTGGGAAAAAAACACTCCCGACAGGTTCAACGAAAAACGGGTCGGCCTGGATCATATAGCTTTCAAGCTGGAAACCCTTGCGGAATTAGAAAAAATAACCGCAAAACTCACCGAAATGGGCGTTCCTACCGCCGGCCTGGAAAGATTCGCTGGCATTTACCCCTACGTTTGTTTTCGCGACCCTGATAATATTCAGACAGAGTTTTTCATTCCCAAACAACTATGATCACCCGCGATCAGGCCTGGACCCTGCTTACCGCCAAGATGCAAAACCAGAACTTGCGTCGGCATTGTTTGTCCGTCGAGGCGGTAATGCGAGCGCTGGCGCAGCACTTCGAAGCTTCAGCGGAGAAGTGGGGGATTGTCGGACTTCTCCACGACGGGGATTACGAAATCAGCAAAGACGATCCCAAAAAACACACTCTCCTCATGGCTGGTTGGCTAAAAGAAATGGGGGAGACCGATCCCGAGCTCACTTCTGCCATTCTCTCTCACAACTACGCCCACACCGGACAGCATCCGCCAAAAAACAAACTCGAGTGGTCCTTAAACTGCTGTGACGAGCTCACCGGTCTGATTGTCGCCGTGGCCCTGGTTCAGCCCAGCAAAAAACTGGCTGACGTTACCGTGGATGCCGTTATGAAAAAAATTCCCCAGCGGGCCTTTGCCGCCGGCGTTCATCGGGAGCAGATCGCCCAGTGCGAGGAGCAGTTAGACATCAAGCTCCCCGAATTTATCCAGATTGCCCTCACCGCCATGCAGTCCATAGCCCAGGATATTGGTTTGTAGTAAAATCCCCTCATGTCTTTCCGTGAAGACTCTCCGGATAAGGACTACCACGTCGAAACTTATTACATTCGGGATCCGGATAAATTAGGATGTCTTCTTAGTTATCTCCCTCAACGTGCCAGAGCCGCCCTCGCCCGTGCCTTTTGGTCTACCCCGCAGGGGAGCCTCGGCACTGAGGTACCGGGATTTGGTATGTCCTTGGACATGGCCCGAGAATGGGCGACCGATGAAAAGAGGCGCCGTCAGGCCCCGCCCGGCCTGGTATTCGTAGCAGAACCGGTTGAAAACAGAGAAGACCTTGACGATTTTTAACCCCCCCTTTGCTAAATTCTCCAAAACAGGTATAATCAAGTCAGTTTCCAAAAGCGTTTGAGATCGAATTCCATCGATCAAGCTGGTGGGGGTAACTAACCCATCCGGGACAGCCCGTAACAGCCAATAAATAAGTACAACTTCAGGTGGCACCTCCCTCTTCAGGGGCCGGAAGTAGATTCAAAATATGGCCAGAATTTTTTTGGTTCGCCACGCTGAATCGGTAGCCAATACCCGGGGAATTTTCCAGGGCCAGACCTATGACACTGACTTATCGCCCTTAGGCCGCCGCCAAGCCGCCGCTTTAGCCCATCGCTTTGCCGGGGAGAGGTTTGATGCCGTCTACACCAGCCCTTTAAAGCGCACACGCCAGACCGCCCTTCCTTTGGGCGCCGCCATCGACGAGCCGGCTCTTTTGGAAACCAACCACGGTGCCTGGGAAAGCCGATCCAAAACCGCCATTCAATCCCGCTGGCCGGACCTGTATGCCCAGTGGCTCTCCCACCCTGGCACGGTCGAGTTTCCCAAGGGCGAGCTTTTTTCAGCCACCCGGGACCGGGTCGTCACCTGGTTTGACCGCCTGTCAACCACCGATCAGACTATCGTCGCTGTCACCCACAGTAACGTCATCATGGCTCTCTTAACTCATGTGTTTGATAAGCCGCTGGACGCCATGTGGCAGTACGCCATGCAGCCCACTGCCGTGACGTTGATCGAATCCCACAGTCCGGCCAAAATAATCTATCTAAATGACATTTCCCATCTGAACGGGTTACAATCAGATTTAGCTACCCACGCTTTATGATCGATATCAAACTTATCCGGGAGAATCCGGAATTAATCAAAAAAGGTGTTTCTGCCAAGGGCTACCCTGGCCAGTTGGTAGACGAAGTCGCCGGGCTGGACAAAGCCCACCGCAGCCTGATAGCCCGGGTGGAAGAACTGCGCGCCACCAGGAACCGGCTCACCAAAGACCAGATAGCCGAAGGGAAGCAAATCAAAGTTCAGCTCAAGGCTTTGCAGTCCCAGCTGGACGAGGCCGAAAAGGCAGTGTTTACCAAGCTTAACGAAGTTCCCAACCCCCCCTTGGACACGGTTCCTCCTGGCACCAGCGATGCCGACAATGTCGAAGTTAGAAAATGGGGCACTCCTCGAAAGTTCGATTTTCCCGTCAAAGATCACCTGGAGTTAGGTGAGCGTCTGGGCATCCTCGACTTTGCCACCGGGGCCAAAGTTACCGGCTCCCAGTTTTATTTTCTGTATGGCGACGGCGCCCGCCTGGAAATCGCCCTGGTCCAGTTCGCCTTCGACTTATTGGAAAAGGAGGGTTTTAGGCCGGTCATCACTCCCGACCTGGCTAAATCCCGCTATTATTTAGGCACCGGCTATCTGCCTAAAGGCCAAGAAGCCCAGACATATACTTTGGAAAGCGAAGATTTGGGTCTCATAGCGACGGCCGAAGTTACTCTGGCCGGCTCGCACGCCGACGAGGTGCTGGCCGAAAGTGAGCTCCCCTTAAAGTATATCGGTTATTCCCACTGCTTCCGCCAGGAGGCCGGGGCCTATGGCAAGTACTCCAAAGGCTTGTATCGGGTTCATGAATTCACCAAGGCCGAGATGTTTGTCTACTGTCTCCCGGAGGAGTCCGACCGCATGCACCAGCTGATTCTGGCCATGGAGGAAAAGATCTATCAAACCCTGGGCATTCCCTACCGGGTTTTGGAAATGTGCACCGGCGACCTGGGCGCTATGGCCGCCAAAAAGTTTGATATCGAAGCCTGGATGCCCAGCCGGAACGAATATGGTGAAGTCACCTCGACTTCCAATTGCACCGACTATCAGGCCCGAAACTTAAACATCCGCTTCAAAAGAAAAACCGGGGCTCTGGAATTTGTGCACATGCTGAACGGCACCGCCATCGCTACCTCCCGGACTCCCCTGGCCATTTTAGAAAACTTCCAGAATGCCGACGGCTCGGTCACCGTCCCGGAAGCTCTCCGCCCCTACCTGGGCAAAGACAAAATTGTCCCTCATGCCTAAACCGGCGGTAATTTATCACGCTTCACCGGATACCAATTTGCGAGTGCTTGAGCCCCGGTCAGTAAAACGCCCTCATGATTTCACCGACCGTCCCGTCGTCTGGGGCACCCCCAGTCTCTGTTTTGCTACCGAATTCTTAGTCGACTGTGACGACCGGCTTACCGTAGGTGGCGCCTTTAATGAAACCTGCTATCTCATTATCGGCGACAAGGAGAAATATCTCAGACAGGACCATGGCGGTGCAGTTTATGTTTTACCTTCCGCAAGTTTTCAGCCATTTCGCGGCCACGAATGGTACAGTCGTCAGCCCGTTACTCCCCAAAGCAAGATCGTATATCCCTCCGGCCTCGAAGCCATGCTGGAAACCGGCGTTCAGGTCTATTTTATCGACAACCCGCTGGTTTTTGCTCAGTTTAAGGCCGGGGCTGATCACCTGGAGCTGATCCGCCGGTTGCACTTGCCGTCAGAAAACCAACGCCGCGGTCAAAACTACATCCCTCTCTGACAAAATCTCCCAGAAAGTCTAGAATTAAGTTAACACATGGTAAAGACATTGAGTTACGGGTTTATGGCCTTAAAGATTGCTTGGGCGGCAAACGGGTTCTACTCCATTTTTTCAATCTTTAGCAAGGTGTACGACAGCACCATCTTTCCTTTTATCCAAGTCTTTCTGTTGTCCAGGTTGCTAGACTTGTTAGCTAGCGGGCAACACCCAACTTTTTCAAGTCTGTCTTGGATGATTGCTTTCTATCTAGGAGCATCTGTAGTGAGGTTACTTTTGGTAAATTATCTCCAAACCAAAGATTTAGTTTACGCCTATAACCTGAATGACTATCTGGAACTACAAATTGAGAAGAAGTTAAGTGGACTGGATCCTGCAGTTTTCGAAAAACCGGAGTTTCAAAATCTGCTCGTGCAGATGTATGACGTTAAACACAACGTCGATGATTTTCTAACCAGGGTTGTGGGCTTAATCGACGCCACATTTAAAACTCTCACCGCAATATCAATTTTGTTTACGGCGTTTCCAATTTTTATCCCTATTATATTAATCGCTACGATCCCTTCACTCTTCTCACTAAATAAATTCAGGGAAGTGATTTACCCGTATTTTTATGAGAAAAGATCAGCAGCAAACAGAATTTATTCTTACATTCAAAAACTACTTTCCGAGGATTCTACTTCTAAGGAAATCGCTATATTTAAAAACGGGAACTACTTAATATCTAAGTTCACAAGTGTTCAAAGAGAATACTTCAAGAACTTTTCAAAAGCGATGGATTCCACTACTTACCAGATATTTTTTGCTGATCTATTTCAATTTATCGCCTTTGTCGTAACCCAGGCAGTTAACCTAGCATCGGTTTTGGCGGGGAGGTTGAGCATTGGTCAGTTCAGTCTGTATTTTCAGCAAACTCTGGCATTGGCATCCGGGTCGGAGTTAATGCTGGATCACTATTCCGCGGCCAATACCCGGGTGAAGTACATGGAAAGGTACGAAGAATTTTTTAACTATCCAAGAGCGATCAACTCGCCAGCAAAGTCTAAACCTATTCCAAGTCATCCCTTTCCTCCGACCATTGAATTCAACAATGTGTCCTTTTGCTATCCGGGTACTGATCGGCTGATTTTAGATAAGTTTAATTTGTCCATCACATCGGGCGAGAAGATCGCTCTGGTCGGGGAAAACGGTGCAGGCAAGACGACTCTTATTAAACTCCTGCTTCGCTTTTATGACGTTTCCGCCGGAGACATCCTAATTAACGGCGTCAATATAAAACACATCGATTTGGAAAAATGGCGGGCACAGGTGGGTGCCTTATTCCAGGACTTTATAAAATACCAATTCTCTCTCAAAGAGAACGTCTTCTTTGGAGACTTATCTAAAGGGTCAAATTTGGACTTTTTAAAAGAGGCCGTGAAGAAATCCGGAGCCGATGGTTTTATCGCTGATCTGCCTGGTAAATATGACCAGACGGTCGGCAAGATGTTTGACGGCGGTATCGATCTGTCCGGCGGCCAATGGCAAAAACTGGCTCTCGCCAGAGCATTTTACCGCGACGCCCCTATTTTGATTCTGGACGAGCCGACCAGTGCCATCGACGCCAAGGCCGAGTACGAAATCTTCGAGCGGGTGCAGCAGCTGCAGCAGGATAAAACTGTCATCATTATCTCGCACCGTTTCTCCACCGTCCGCAATGCCGACCGCATCCTGGTTCTTGATGAGGGAAGAATTATAGAAGAGGGTAACCATGAAAAACTCATGTCAGGGCATGGCCTATACGCAGAATTATTTAATTTGCAGGCCCAGGGGTACAAATGAAGAAGAATTTTTCAGCCTTGGGTCAGATCGGCTTTATTCTGAAGTTTGCCGCCAGGTTCCTGTGGGCCACGGATAAAAAAAGTCTGATCATCGTAATTCTCGCCAACTGCCTCTTCAGCGCGGTCATCGTCCCCAATCTGATACTCGACAAGATCTTTTTGGATACCCTGGTCACCAACATCCAAAGCCCCGACCCCCTAAACGCCTTCCGCCTCATTTTGATCGTGGTAGCCGCCCGGTTTGGCCTTCAGGCCCTGCGCACTTTGGCCAACCGCCTCTCCGGATATTACGCCCGCATCCTGTTTTGGGAGCAGAACCAGCGCGCCGAAGTTCTGATCGGCACCAAATACGCCACCATCTCCGTACCTACCCTGGAAGATCCCCAGTTTAAAGACCGCTATCAAAAAATAGAGCGGGAGAGTCTAAACCGCCTTCAGCGAATTACCGAAAACTTTGTTCGTATTCCCCAGCACATCACCGGGATTATCTCGTCGTTATCTATTTTTGTCTTCTCCCTGCCTCTGGTAGTCGTTGTGTCTCTCGTTTCACTACTGCCTTCCATCATCGTGGAAAGAATATTTATCAAAAAGGATTACGAACTGGACACCCAGGTTTCTGTCCTTCATCGCCTGCGCGGCATGTATTACTACTTTTTGGGCCGCTCCCGCTCCTACCTGGAACTGCGCCTCTTAAACATCCACGCCTATCTGGGCCAAAAGATTCATGGGTATTGGCAGGAAATCATTGATAACCGGAAAAAATTGCATAAATCCAGACGTACCTGGGGTTTTCTGGCCGGGCTGGTTGATGATGTAGTCTCCTATTCCTTCGACGCCTACTTTGCCTTCCAGATCATCATGGGCTGGATAACCATCGGTACCGGCCAGGCCTATGTGCGGGCCGTCAGCAGCTTCAAACAAAGCGTCTCCAATCTCACCGCCGCCACACTCGAACTCTATGAGAATTATTTATATCTGGTGGACCTGGTCTGGTTTTTGGACCTGGAAAACCCCTACTTCAACACCGCCGGGTTAAAGGTGACCCTGCCCCTTAAAAAGGGTATCCGATTTGATAATGTGTGGTTTAAATATCCCGGCACCGACAGTTGGGTTCTCAAGGGGGTCACTTTTGACATTCTTCCCCGGCAAAATATTGCCATCGTCGGCAAAAACGGCGCCGGCAAAACCACCCTCGTTAAGTTGCTGTGTGGATTTTACACGCCTGTAAAGGGCCGGATCCTGGTGGATGGAGTCGAGGTTGGTAAGTTAAATAAACCGGACTATTGGGCCAAACTCTCCGTCCTTTTTCAGGAATTCGAGGGCTACAACGTCACCGCCCGGGAGAGTATTGCCGCCAGCCATATTTCCCGGGTTAATGACACCCCTCTCATCCGCCATTATGCGAAGATGTCAGACATCGACTCCTGGATCAGCTCCTTGCCCAAGGGTTACGACAATGCCCTCTCCCGGGACTTTGAAGGCGGAATCACGCCCTCTACCGGCCAGTGGCAGAGAATCGGCATCGCCCGGGTCCTGTTTAAAGATCCCGCCATTCTGATTTTGGATGAACCGACTAGTAACGTTGACCCAGAGGCCGAGGAACAGATTTTCAACCAGGTGCTCCGCTTTGGCAAACAAAAAATGATCATTTTCATTTCCCACCGCTTTTCGACAGTTCGCCGGGCCGACAAAATCATCGTCCTGGAAGACGGTGCGGTATCAGAATCAGGCGCCCACGCAGATCTCATGGCCAAAAAAGGCATCTACGCCAAGTTGTTCACCCTCCAGGCCAAAAACTACCAATAATCATTTCTTCTGACCGTCTCGCCAAAGCAGATAAATTAACAACAAGGCCAGAGATATAGCTACCACAGCCAGAGGATTCATTTTTTCTTGACTTTTTTGTGTAAATTTCTAATAACCAAAAAATATACTCCCAAGCCAAACAACATACTAATTATCCCCGCAAAGTAGTAAGTATTCTCAAAGTTCCACTCGATCATAAATCTTTTAATAAGTGGTTAGATAAAAACAAAAACCCCACTGAAAATAGTATACCAGCAATCGCAAGTAATAAAGCCGGTACCGTACCTCGCTCATTGGTAAATAAAGGCGAAACAGTTGCAGCCGTAAACCATGCCGCCGCAACCGTGTTGAAAAATCCCGCCAAGTTCTTAAGTTGTTCAGGATTATTGATACTGATCATCACCACCTCATTGTATCACCGTGGTGTAAAATGGCCTCATGACCGACGTGACCGTAATTACCGGCAGTCAGATAACTGACCAACTTGTAAAACAACTCAATGACCAGCATGAGCAGGCCGCCCCGGACACAGATGTTTTGGAAGGAACAATAGTCGACGAGTTTCCCCGCCCTTCGGCATCGGGCAATCCTGCCCATAGCGATACTCCCGAGCGGGAACTCAGAGCCCGGATCGAATCCGGCGAGTGGGACAATCTGGATGACCTGCCGGCCTTTCGGGCTCGCACTCCCGAAGGCCAGCTTATGGCCCGGACGGAGGCCATAGACTGCCGTATCCGCCAGCTGGAACAGCGCCTGCCCATGCTCTTAAATCAGCATCTCCACGACGCCTACATCCAGGTATTAAAAAAGATCCACGCCCTTAGAAAAACCAAAGGTGCTCTCTTCTACTTTGCTTATAAAAACGAAGGCCAGCGCGATCTGCCGGGAAAATGAGCATCTTCGGCCCCAAAATTCTCGAGGAACATCAGTCGAAATACAGCGGGCCAGTCCGCCTTATGCAGGGCTGGGGTTATAAATACGTGTCCACCGGCATTTTGACCCAGAGTGGGGGGGTGGTGGAGGACGTCTGGCGCCCCGTCCTGAAAAAAATCGGCCGGACGCATAAAACCTGGCTTATCTTGGGCCTGGGCTGCGGCACGGTCGCCAAAATGATCTCTGCCAGGCTGTCCCCGACGGCCATTACCGGGGTGGACATCGATCCCCTGATGCTGGATCTGGGCCGTCGCCACTTCGCCCTGGAGCACATTCCCGGCTTAACAGTTATCCGGGGCGACGCCAGCCGGTTTGTCGCCCGTACCCGGAGTAAGTTTGACTTCATCCTGGTGGATCTGTATTTGGGCGATAAACTGCCGGCCTTTGTCTACACAGCCAAGTTTTTGGATCGCCTGCGGGCTTTGGGCCGGTCGGTCGTCTTTAACCACCTTTTCTACGACGATTCTAAGCGCCAGGCCGCCGGAAGATTGGTAGCCAAAGTGGGGAAAATTTTTCCCCGGGTGGAATTGGTTCGCAGTCTGACCAATATATTGATAGTAGCGAGGGCGAAGCCCGAAGATAATATATGAAAGGATCCACAAGCGTGAGCGAGTGGTAGGTCTCCTTTCATATAATTTGCCTGATTAATTAGGTATAATTACCCCTCAGCTTTATGTTTAAGTTTCTTAGTCGTTTTTTAGACCTAAATCAAAAGGAAATAGACCGCCTAACAATCCGCGTTGACCAGGTAAACCGGTTTACGGACCAGTTCACCAAACTCAAAAAACCTGAGGATTTTGTCGCCACCACCGCCGACTTCAAACACCGCCTGGCCGAAGGCTCCCTCCTTGACGATCTTCTCCCGGAAGCCATGGCCTGTGTCCGTGAGGCGAGCGAGCGGGCCATTGGCCTTCGCCCTTACGACGTTCAGTTGCAGGCCGCGGCCGCTTTTCATGAAGGCAAGGTAGCGGAGCAGAAAACCGGCGAAGGCAAGACCTTGTCTGCCATACCGGCCTTGTACTTAAATGCCCTTACCGGCCGGGGGGCCCATCTGGTTACTGTCAACGACTATCTGGCCCGGAGAGACGCCGGCTGGAATGGTCCCACTTTCCATCTCTTAGGCCTGTCGGTCGGGGTGATTGTTCACGATCAGTCCTTTCTTTACGATCCCGTCCATTTTGATTCTATTCACGGTGACGACCGCTTGGCCCACCTTAAGCCCGTCAGCCGCAAAGAAGCCTATGCCGCCGATATAACTTACGGCACTAATAACGAATTTGGTTTCGACTATTTGCGCGACAATATGGTCGGCCGGTTGGAGGACATGGTCCAGCGCGGCCATCATTTTGCCATAGTCGATGAGGTGGATTCCATTCTCATTGACGAGGCCAGAACGCCGTTGATTATTTCTGCCCCCGATACCGAGCCCACCCAAAAGTATTACGAGTTTGCCAAATTGGTCGATCGTCTATCGTCCGACACTGACTACGTCATTGACGAAAAGCATCGCACAGCCACCCTGACAGAACACGGGCTCGCCAAGGTGGAAAAAATGCTGGGCACCACCAATCTCTACGAGAAAGACTTCGATACCATCCACCACATGGAAAACGCTCTTAAAGCCCGCACCTTGTTTATTAAAGACAAAGAATACATCATTCGGGATAACCAGGTAGTCATCGTCGACGAGTTCACCGGTCGCCTTATGCCCGGCCGCCGCTGGTCCGAGGGTATCCACCAGGCTGTGGAAGCCAAAGAAAACGTTCCCATTCAGCAGGAGTCCAAGACTTTGGCCACCATCTCCTTCCAAAACTATTTCCGCATGTACCAAAAGCTGGCTGGCATGACCGGCACAGCCGCTACAGAAGCCGAGGAACTTCGGAAAATTTACAGTTTGGAAACCGTCGTCATTCCCACTAATAAACCCATGGTGAGGCTCGATAATCCGGACATTATCTACAAAACCACCCGGGCCAAGTATACCGCCCTGGCCGAGGAAATAAGCCAAAAGCACAAAATCGGCCAACCAATTTTGGTCGGCACTACTTCCATCGACAAAAATGAAGTTGTCTCCGAACTTCTGAAAAGAAAAGGCGTTCCCCACGCTGTTTTAAACGCCAAAAACCACGAAAAAGAAGCCTCTATTATTGCTGAAGCCGGCCGCCTGGGTGCCGTGACCATTGCCACCAATATCGCCGGCCGCGGCGTGGACATTATTTTAGGCGGCACGCCCCCACCCAACCCCAAGTTCGTTTTAGGGCAGGATAAACTCACCGATAAGCAGTACGCCACGGCCCTGAAAGACTGGCAAACAAGTCACGATGCCGTCATTGCCGCCGGCGGCCTGCACGTTATCGGCACCGAGCGGCACGAGTCCCGCCGTATCGATAACCAGTTAAGAGGCCGCTCCGGCCGCCAGGGCGACCCCGGTTCCACCCGTTTTTACCTAGGGCTGGACGACGATATCATGCGTATTTTCGGCGGAGACCAGGTGGCCAAGGTCATGAATTTTCTGAAAATTCCCGAGGACGAACCCATCGAGCACAATATGGTCAGCAAAGCTATCGAGCAGGCCCAGGTCAAAGTCGAAGGCTTCAATTTTGACGCCCGAAAGCATGTGGTCGAGTACGACGACGTCATGAACAAACAGCGGGAGATAATTTACGGCCTGCGGAAAAAAGTCCTTCACGGGGAAGTTACCGATACCGAGATTATTGCCAATCTTACCCGCCAGCTGGCCAGTGTGGTCAGCACCTACGCTCCCCGCGGCATCGTTGAATCCGAGATTGCTCCCATCACCACCGCCCTGGTCGAAATAGTGCCTTTTGACGACTCTTCTCAGAAGAATCTGGCCAAGGAATTCAAAAAACTGGGTACGGCAGCTGAAATAAATCAATTAATCAGCCGCATTCTGACAGACGCTTTTGTCAAAAGAAAAGACCAGGTCGGCCCGGCCGTTTGGCAGGACATGGTCAAGTACGCTTACTTATCTTCCATCGACAACCTGTGGATCGAGCACTTGGACGCCATCGACGATCTGCGGGCCGGCATTGGCCTGCGGGGTTACGGCCAGCGGGATCCCCTGGTGGAATACAAAGGCGAAGCCTTCTCCATGTTTGAGCGCCTGGTTACCCAAGTCGATTCCGAATTCGGCAAGCGCCTGTTTAGAATCCAGATGGCCGGGCCCGGCACCCCTCCGCCTACACCCATCCAGGTCATGTCCGAACAAGCTCAAGCCGTCAAGCCCGAAGTCTCGGCAGCCCAACTGGCGGAGAGCCAAGGCTCTTCATCTGTAGCTGCCACTCCCGCCTCCGATGCCTTTCTCTCTGCCATGCAAGGCCTCCAAAAAACCTCCACCACCAACCCCCACAAAGACCTAGGTCGTAACGACCCTTGTTGGTGTGGTAGTGGCAAAAAATACAAAAAATGCCACTTTCCCAACTAACAACTCCAGATCTGTTTAACCCCCCACATCCTTTTTGGCACCAGACCACACTTGACAGACTTCCGTCAACATTAAAGGTATTAGGATCTGGCCTTAGAAAAGACAAACCATGCGGCTCAGACCTCTTAGTTAAACTTTACCAACCCGGCATAATAGAAATTCATCAGTCATAAGCATAGAATCAATCTATGACTCCCGGGCGGTGGAAGTTATTACTGGGCATCTGTCTGTTGGTTACATTAGGCCTTCTTATAATTAATTTGTCAGGTATCGACCTTAACTCCTTATGCAGAGACTGCGGCTGGGGGCCATGATGCAGTTGAAAAAATCACCTTTAATCATTTTTTGGGGGTCGGTGTTGCTCGCCCTGACCGGTTTTATGCCTGTCCGGGCTACGGTCATGGTGGGCGATGTAACCAGCTATGGGAAAACTTATATCAACTACTTTATGAACCATGGCTACCTCGAGCGTGATAAGCCTTATTTGTACGAGTACTCGGTCAAGGCCTTAGAAAGAGTCAGACAGCAGTTGGTCAAAGAAGGAAAAATCACAGACATTTGGGTGGTTTTAAAGGTTCCATCCACCGTCTTTAAACTCGATTCAGAAAAGTCGGTCCTCGAAAAGAAAGCCACATGTAATCTGGGCTATGGGGATACAGTCGGTAATCCTCCGGCCCCGGAGCTGGATAATTGCTACTCGATATACTTTGTAGGAGAACCCAACTACCAAAACTTCCTGACCATGTTATTGGCTCTGCCACAGGTAACCGAGCAACAGCCCTCAGTTGTCATAGATAACCTGGAGGAGTTAACAAAATCCTTCAGTGTCCGGGCGTCAACTTACTCAGGCGGAGCCTATTTCTCAAAACCGGTTTGGTCTCCAAATTCAGACTTAGTCGCTTTCGGAATCTGGAAGGATGGCCTATTTAATTACGAAATATATGACGTCAAAGAGGATAAGTATTTCCAAACAGCTGCTTTAAATCACCACGTTGCCGCCGAACCAATCTGGTCACCCAATAGTCGTTATCTTGTCTTTGCTTCACTCTCGGACATAAATATATTTGACACATCTTCCGGGCAAACCCGACGGCTGGATATCAGCGGCGAAACTAACGGGAAAAATTTTGAAACTCTTCTGTCATTTGACATAGTTGAGAACAAGCTTCTATACGCCTTTGATAAAAATCTATTAACAGACTACGCCATTTACGAGCTTGATCCAAAAGCTACCGTACCCGGACTGAGAGCTCAAGATGTCAGCTATCTTAGCTGGGGCAGACCTGGCGGTGACGGCTTTAAACAAGTAACCAGTCCCGACGGCAGATTCGAGGCTAAGGTAGTAGACACCGTGCAGGGCAGCACCCGAAGCGTTAACAAACTGATACAGACCAATCCACCCCCCTCAGCCGGCCGGAGCCAGCCGCCTGAATTGCCGTCGGACCGGAAAGGCCTCCAGGCTATTGTGTGGCCATCGTTGGGTGTAATAGGTGGAATAATGGTGTTTTGGGTGGGCTGGTTGCTGGGAGCCAGGCACGCCCGGACGCAGCTTTCCGCCACTCATTCGGGAAGCCCAAACCAATAAATGGTACGCCGATAAGCATGGCCGACTTAACCTTTCCGCTTTAATGACGACGGCCAAAAGAAATTGTGTTCATCGGCATCGACAAGCAGCATTCTGGTGGAGTTCAGGCCGGGGATGCCATTGACATGCCGCTCATTGATGTCTTTAAGTATTAACCAGCCTCAAAAACCCGGGACCTGTCTGTCGAACTGAACTACACCAATTTTCCCGGCGATACCAACGGCAGCCTACTGGCCGAATATCAGGTCGATGAAGTCGGCATCCACTATGTTTCCCTGGACAAGTCCCGGTTTAACTGGACCCCAAACTAGCCTTCCCCACCTGGAGTGTGATCCATGTTTATAATCGCCGTCTACCACATGGTATCATTGGGCCGTGATCGACTCACAACTTATAACCACACCAGTTAGTGTTGGGTGGACGGAAGTGTTATCAGATTGGTTCAGAGATGATACTGAAGGCTTGAAGAGACTAAGCTCTTACACAAAGATTGATAATTGGCTGAAATTACTAAACCCCAAAACCCGCTGGGGATACATAATTTTGGATAATAAAACACCAATGGGATTTATTGATTTAGAAAGAATTGGTGAAAAAAGAGGAGGATTTTCCTTTTATACCGCCCCACTGTTTAGGGGAAAAGGTTACTGTAGAAAAATAATACAGACTCTTATAACACTCGCCTTACAGAAAAACTTAGATATTCTTTACTGTGGAGTGGAAAAAGACAACCAAGTCAGCATCAAGTGCCTTATATCAATTGGATTCAAACACTTCGGAATAGATAAAGACAACATGCTTGAATATGAGCTAAAGCTTACACCAGTGTTATAATTTCACCATGCCCAAAAATCTCAAGAAAAACTATCAAAAATACAAAAAAAGAACAAATGGGGGTAAAACACCCCTAGGGTTCCTACGTGTTTTTATGCCCGAAATTCTTTTTCGGACCACAAAGCTTGAGGGTGAACCAGTGACCAGAAAAATGGTTAAATCTATATTTGGATGAAAAAGTCTTCAACTAAACCTAAAGGTGCAACAACTTACAAAGAAACTGCATTTGGAATAATACCCAGATCTAAGTTACTTAGACTAGAGCTAGAAGGAACAAAGAAAGGGCTTGAACTCATTGCTAAAATATCCAAGCAGCAAATTACTTCTGGATTAATCTTAGCTATTCATAAAGAGGCTTTTGGCTGGGTATTTCCCAGCTGGGCAGGTAACTATCGCACGATCAGAGTTGAATTTTCTGGCAAAGAAGCTGTTCTGCCTCACCAAATCGCTGAATTAATAACTAATTTATGTGCAGATTTAAGTGAAAGGTTTAATCACCTTGATCCTCGAGAAGAGAATTACATCAACCATGTAGTAGAGTTGCTAGCTTGGTTTCAACACCGTTTCGTCTGGATTCACCCATTTCAGGACTACAACGGCCGTGTCGCCCGCATGCTTACCATTTTAATTTTGCTGAAATTACGTCTGCCTCCGATCGAAATACAAGCCGAAACCGGAGTTGACCGAAAGAAATATCTGGAAGCAATGTATTCAGCCGACGAAGGTAATTACGAGAAACTGGAAAATCTAATAGGATCAGCCCTCAGTGAATCGTTAGTCAAAATAAATCAGAAAGGCTAATTTCTGTGTGGTACCCTATTTAGATAGTACTTTAAACGTTGCCATTATTCTAATTAAGGGCTATATACAGGCATAAGTATGCAATATGCAGAATTACTTACAATACGACGACTCTAACGATTCGGAGATTTTTCTGGAACAAGAAGTTTACGATTTAAACTTGCGTCTAAGTACCTGCACGGTTGCCAATTCTGACGGTAAGCCAAATGAAGACGCGTTCGCGTCAGCAAGAGTTAATGACCAGATTTGGCTAGCAGTTTTTGACGGCACCACTAGTTTAAAATCAATACCAGCGTTAGGTGATACGTCAGGAGCTAGGTTTGCCTCACATTTTCTCAAGGATAAATTTACGGCTTCCTTCACTGACGCACAAAAGTCTCCACGTGATTTGTTACTGTACTTGAACGAACTGCTTCTCCAACAAACAGGCGAGCTTGGGGGTAGTTTGTCTGACACCCATTCACTTCCAGCTTCAATGGCCACAGTGGTAAAAATTGATTTGGCCACCAACATACTATCGTTTGCACATGTCGGTGATACTTATGGGATTATTTTCCATAACGACTGTAGTTCCTTAGTATTTACTGATGACAAAAATAATAAATTTGACCAGGGAATGTTTGATTTGATAAGAAAAATCGCAATTGAGAACAGTATTACCAATAGACAAGCCCGACAGAACGATGAGGTTAAAAAAGCCTTATATGAGATGTTTATCAAAAGAAACAATAATCCTGATGGTACAGGCTCAGGGTTAGTAAATGGAGATCCGTATATGGTTAAATATCTCCATACTGGAGAATTCTCAATATCAGATATCAAGGCAGTTCTTCTAGCTACCGACGGGCTTGAAGTCCAGGGGCAGGGCATTCTAGATGATAAGTTTCGGTCATACTTACTATCGGAATTCAAAGATACAGGATTCCTCGGAGTAATAAAACTGAAAAAAGAAAGCGAGGATGCTGATCCAGACTGGAACAACATCCGCTATAAACATTCTGACGACGCGACTGGAATAATGATAGAATTTAATCAATGAGCGATACAAACAAATGGAAACTTTTAGGGAAAAAGCCTATTTTTACGTCAAAATGGCTTTCTGTTGAAGATAGATCATACGAATTGCCCAACGGAAAAGTTGTTGATGGTTATTATCACCTTCTTCGCCCTGATTATGTTTTAGTTGTTGCAGTCAATTCTCATGATCAATTGGTGTTAGAAAAACAGTACCGACGGGGAGTAGAAGATTTTGTATATGAGCTTCCGGCCGGTTGGGTTGAAGCCGGGGAGACACCGCTCACCGCAGCTGAACGAGAGCTGAAAGAAGAAACAGGATTTATTGGAAAGGCTAAGTGGTCGCAAGAAATATTCCCGCAACCAGGATTTAGTTCCATGAAAGCAAACGTCGTTTTTGTAGAGATCTCTGAACAAGTCAGCTATTCTCAAGATGAAGACGAGTCGATTAAGTATCAACTGGTCGATTTAACCGAAATTCAGAAAATGATCTCAGAGGGGATAATAAAGGATATGGGTTTTCTGTCTGCTCTGTCAGTTTTTAAAAGCCGATCATAAGCATTATTTTGTGGTATCCATTTCTGATGACATCTCAAAAAATTCCACCATTCAAACTGAAAAATAACTAACTATGGCAATAAGAAGACGAACTTCATTAGGTGATCCCAGGCTAAAAGCCCAAAACAAGGCGATTTCCGACTTCAAAGATCCCCAAATTGACCAAGTCATCCAGGATCTCATTGACACTATGCATCAGGTAGATCTGATCGGCATTGCCGCTCCTCAGATTGGTGAAAATTATCAAATTTTTGTTACCGAACCCCGCAAAACTGCTGCCCGCCCAGGTGATCAAACCGATGAGCTAAGGGTATATATTAATCCTCAGCTGGTTTACTCATCACCTGAGAAAACAGTCATTTATGAAGGCTGTGGCAGTGTTCCTGGCAATATCTTTGGCCCGGTAGAACGACCCAAAATTATTGCCATTGAGGCCCATGACCAACACGGGCGCACATTTCGCCTCAAGTGCGACGGCATCCTGGCTCGGGTCATCCAGCATGAGTTAGATCATTTGCACGGTATCGAATTTATCGAAAAAGTCCATGATTATAAAAAATTACTTAATAAAAAGTACTATTATAAAAATGTTAAATACTCTCCCGCCCAAACCCATGCTTCACAAGTCACATTAAAAGAGTTCCAATGGATATAGTCCTTCACACACCGGGAGTGTGATCCCATGTTCAAACCATATTCAGATAACGTAATTTTTCTAGACTCTGAGTTTTCCAGCCTAGACCCCTATAAAGGAGAAGTCCTATCCATAGGCTTGGTCAAGCTAAACGGCGACGAACTGTATCTCGAACTGGAATATACCGGTCCGGTCGATCCTTGGGTGTCGGAACACATTATTCCGGATCTTAAGGCCCCCAAAATAAGTCGTCCGGAAGCGGTAGTCAGAATAACTGAGTTTGTAGGCGCCCAAAAACCGTATATTATCACCTATGTCACTCCGTACGATGTTATTTACATCCGCAAACTTTTTGGGTCTGAGGCCAGTCCCTTCTTTTGGTTACCCGTCGATTTCAGCTCTATTTTATTTGGCTACGGCATCGACCCGGAAGCCTATTACCTCGGAGATAAAAAGAACTTTTTTAAAGATATCGGTATAGACACCTCAAAATACCGCGAGCACCACGCCCTGGACGACGCCAGGTTATTAAGGGAAGTTTATTTAAAGATGTCCGCATGATCACACCAGTCTATTTCAATGTGGAGTAATCAAGCTTGATTTCTCTGGTAAAATCTGTGAATGGAATTTCTGAATGCATTTACCGATGTTGTTGGTGCCCCCTGTTCCGGATACTCCCTCGATACAGTCAGAGGAAGCAGAAAATTAATGTTCGAAGACCCTGTTTTCCTGCAAAGTTTGGGTCTCGATCAAGACCAAATAATAGCGGGAAGTAAGCAGCTCAGGGCCCGGGAAAACTTTTTCATGTTTACTGCTTCTGTCGAAGTGCTTTTACCATGGGCCGTCCTATTGGGAAGCGTGGCGCTTGCTCTCATGAAAGACGGTTCGATTATTGGCGACGAAATGCAGATAACTGCCGGCTCGTTGGCGGTCCTCATAGCAAAAATTGGCTTATATAGACTGATAAATCCTCGGGGCTGGGGAAAATTGAGAATCTAAAAACTACTGGTGTGCAGGCAGATTAGCTCATCCGTGTTTTTATCGGCCGGACCGTTTAAAAGAGGCGGCGGGCACTCGATCGGCCCCCTTGGCCTAATAGGTATCACCGTTACTTCCGGGAA
>Ga0209542_10006922_pt1 | contig 21830 bp, 18 predicted proteins | sample RifCSPhighO2_01_FD_184028 | JGI IMG/M metagenome (GOLD analysis project Ga0209542, IMG submission 184028) | Soil microbial communities from Rifle, Colorado - Rifle CSP2_plank highO2_0.1 (SPAdes) (version 2) | ecosystem: Environmental > Terrestrial > Deep subsurface > Rock core/Sediment ... | reverse complement strand
CTGCACGGCAATTTAATGATATTTTTGTGCGTGCTTATGTTTGTTTAAAACACCTTTTAAAAATTATTGACTTAAATTGCCAATACGACGGAATGAAATTTATTGAAATGTTAAAAAAAAGCATAGCTGAGGAAGAATTAAAAAAAGTTGATGGTGTGTTAAAGATAGGCTAAAATAATTAAGTTTTTAAAAGGTTAAACTTCTATTTTTTATTAAGCAGGGGTGCCGGAGCGGTCAAACGGGCTAGAGATTATCCTAGAAATCAGCTATGCTAAGGTATCGGCTTTGCTTAGGTTATCCGATAGAAGAAACCTAGTGGCTCAGTGCCTACCAAGGTTCAAATCCTTGCCCCTGCAATACTAATTATTTAATTTCAGCTTGCAAAATAAATTCTAAATACATTCAAAATAGATAAAGAAACTAAAGAGGCAAATATTGTTAATAAAATAGAATTAGGATTAATCTTTAATATAAAAATAAATAATAAACCAGATGCAAAAGCTGTAATAATCAATAAAATAAAATAAAAATATCTCTTAAAAATTCTCTTTTGTAATAAATTTAAAGAATCTTTTAATGAATTTTTATTGATTAATCTGTATAATTCAAATTTAATAACAATTATAATTAAGCATATTAATGATAATAATGAAATAATTAAAAACTCCATAGAATTGAATACAGCTTCAAACCAGTAATCTAAAATAAAAACTTTCAATTTTACAATTATCTTGAAAATTAAATAGCTTAAAATTAAAAATCCAGGAATGTTTATTATTGTAAATTTTTTTAAATAATTTTTATAATTTCTTAGTTTAAATTCATTTAAAGCCAAGTTCCAGTTTATAGACTGTGATATATTGTATAATAAAAAAGAAACTAATCCAAGCAATAAAAGTAATAATAAAATATTTGATGAAAGCTGCGATATTAATTCTAAATTCCCACCTAAGGCATTCATGTCAAATAAAGATGAATTTTGCTGCAGTACAAATCCAAACTGGTCTATTTGTGGTGTTAAATTCTGGATTATCTGGTAATATTCCCTTATTGTTCTAATCACATATTTAGTAAAAAAATAAAACAAACTGAAAGTTATAAAATCTATTAATACTAAAATTGGTAATTTTTTAAAATCAAGATTTCTCATCTTTTAATTTTTGTAAGTATTTGTTCAATATTATCAAATGAGTCTACTTTTGTACATTCTGTTGAAATAAAACAAGAAAGCTCACTTGCTGGAAATTCTGTTAAATGTGTCTTAATTATTTCTGCACTACTTCTTAAATCATTTTTACCTTTTAATGAATCAATTAATAAGGCGAAGGCATATCTATAATTACTAATTTCTAAAACATTTAATTCATTAATTTTTTTGTAATTTGTATCAGAATTATCTCTAACATACCATTCCTTATTCTCAAATTTTAAAGTGTAAACAGATGTCCCTACGCTATATTTTAAAATCTTTGAATTTTCAGTACTTCCTTCTTGTTTTTCTGGAGACTTAGTTTGTTGTTGATTTTGTTGTTGAGATTGAATCGGATTTATTGTTGATGTTTTTCCACCAATCAGATCTTTAATTTTATTCTTTAGATCATTTAAGTCTTTTAAATCACTTAAGTCTTTTAATAAAGCTTCTTTATTCTCAGCACTTGTTGCATCTAAATAATATTCAGCTAATATTATCAATCCTTCTTTAGTCAATCCTTCTTTAGCTAAATCTTCATTTGTAATTTTATTTAATTCATCAAATGTTCCCTGATAATCTTTTGTATACCTTAGTCTTAATAATCCAAGAAGATACATTGTATTATCTTTATCAAGTATTTTCTTTTCAATCAAAACCTCAATAGCTTCATGACCTCCAGCATTTTTTAAAATTCTTTCAAAATCTTCTTTGCTCATTCCTGCCTTCGCAGCATCAAAAATTACTTTTGCTATCTTTATTTGTTTATCATCAAATTTATTTATAGCCTCTTCAATTTTCTCATCAAGCTTAGGATAAATTATCTCACATCCATCTTTATTTGAACAGCATTGTCTTATTCCAAGGCTTCCAACAGATTCTTTGAAAAAAGGTATTTGAGGGCTTTCTGCTTTAATATTAAACTCGCCAATAATAGCTCCATTTATACATTTCTGATTAATCTCGCATAATTTTGCATTTTGATTTTCTTCGCAGCTGTCTTTGAAAACATTGGCTTGAATACTTGGATACCTTTCTAAATTAGCATGCTCCCAGCACTTTCCTAAACTTCCCCTGTCAGTCCCGCATTCTCCTATTGGATACCACTCACTTTCTTTTGCTTTTCCTAATCCTAGGTAAGGATTGCTTGCAGCACAAACTCTTTCAGCAGCAGCTGTAGGAATATATCCAGATCCATAGCTTGCTAATCCACCTTTATTAGAAGGTACACATTCTTCAGCTTTTGTAACTTTATTAGCTAAATCCTCAGCAAAATACTTGTTTGCTAATTTATTAATTCCAAAGCTTGAAGAAACTATTTTTCCAAACCCGCATTGTGCTTTTCCATTTATGCTTATACAAACTTCTTGATATCCTTGTGGTGCTAAAAAATCTTTAGATTCGTCAGCAAATTCACCAGCTTTCAAATTTCCTCTAGCAATAGCAATATCTTGTAAACCTTGCTTTCTTAAAAATACAAAATAATTAATTATTTGTTGGGGTGAAGACTGCCTAGGAGTGCCAGCATAAACATGATAAAACACATTATATCTGGACTTTCCTAGTGTCGGGCTATAGTCATGCTCCTCAAAATAGGCTGTAAATTGAGGGGGGTCTTCTGGTTGAGAAATCTCATTTACTAATTCACCTAAATTCGGGAAAGCACCTCCTATAGCAGACTTGCAGACCTCTGCTCCTATCTGTTCAGTAGTTTTTCCTTTGTAAGCAGCAAAAATTGTAGTAGCATAGCTGTTAGTGAAAAAATCAACTGTTTTCTTTAAATTTTCAACTCTTCCTTTAACTCCTAGGTAATCACTTACAGAACCTCCGCCACCTATTTTCTTGACAATAAAATTCAATACTCCTCCTCTGGCATTTAATAAAGTCAGAGCTTCTTTCCATACTATCTCACACATAAATAAAGATCTTATTTTGTCGCAGATTCCAATTACCTTGTCATCTGCCTTTGCAGTAATTAAACATTGTTTGAAAGCTTGTAAATGTGACCTTATGTTTTTCAAAGAAGCCAATACTCCTGAAATGCAAATCGGAACAGCAACCTCTCCAAAATTAGGCGCACATAAAATTAATGAACCAATTAATCCAGATTGTATTACATTATCATCAGGAACTTCATATTCTCCGCCTAAATTGCATCTTGAGGCAGGACACATTACAGGATCACAGGCATTATACATCAATTGGCATTGTGCTGGCCCCAAGACTTCCTCACATTTGATTGCAGAAGGTCTTAATTTTTTTGTTGTTTCTAACTTATAATTTTCCCCAAATAATCTTAATTCAGAATCTCCTCTTTTCTGGGCTAAGCTTAAAGGTCTTATAACTTTTTGTTCAATTTCTAAATAAACTCTTCCACTATCAGTTCCTTTAATATAACTATCAATATATTTATCATATTCTAAATCAATTTCTGTACTTTCTGCAACTCTGACATCAACTCTTTGATTTTCACGATAAACTAAATAATATCTTCCAGTTGCCGTTCCATGTAATTGTTCCCATTGTTCTCTATACTGTATTGCTATAACACTTGACATGGCTGCTAATTGAGATTCTGATTTAATTGGAATTATAGCAATATTTGTCTGGTCTTCATCAATTAATGTCTTAATATCTCCCTCTCTTAAGTTTATTCTAGAAATTGGTTCAATTCTTCCTGTTTTGCTATTATATTTATTTGCCTCTCCACTTCCAGCATAGATTACCATATTTGGTATTGCATGACAGCCATCACTTTTTTCTATATAAAAAGGAGTTGCTGATATTTTTTCTCCCTTTTTCACAAAAATAATATTTCTTGTTTCTTTATTTTTAGAATCATAAAATGGTATTCTTTTATAACTTTCTTCTCTGCATTTTTCTCCAATTTGAAATCCTGGTTTTTCATCAACACCAAGTTCTAATTCAGGCTCAATATTACTATCTTCCAAAATATCTTCAATGCTTTTTTCTGTTCCTGTTCTAGTATCTGGAGTTTGCGGACTTGAAAATATAAAATTCCATATTGTAAACACAGCTGTAGTTGCCAAACAAACCTTTGCCCATGTTTCAACAACCTTCTCTAATTTATCTATTGTTTTTGTTAATCTGTCAATTAATTCCTGTGTTGAGTTTATTTTTTTATCAAGACTTCTTGGGGATAATTTAATAGCTCTCTTCTCAATAGGAATATTTAATGTAAATACAGTCTCAGTAACTCCTCTTGTAAAACCAGAAAGCAATGTTACTTCAACAGACTTACTTATTTCCACACTTTCTAATACTATCCCCCCCATGCAAAAACTAGAGCTTACGCTATCTGTAAAATCAGTTGTAGTTGGCAAAAGTACTTCTTCTGACAAATATCTTCTGTCTAAATTTCTTAAAGTTAAAATCTTTGTAACAATATCGCATTTTTTATTTCCAGAAACCAACACAAGATCAGGGTGACTAACTAATACTCTTCCAGGTAGAATATTCTCTAGTTTGCATACATTTTTAGGTGGCTTATCTTGTTCATTTAATGATTTACATTCTGAAGGTCCATTTGTTATCACACCTCCTAATTGCACTTCTTTTATAGCTCCTTCTCCCCCAGTTCTAAATAATGCTCTTGCTCTCTTGCCTTCTTTTATAGCCTCAACTCTAGAATTTGTTCCCCAATCTCTTTGAAGTTTTTGAAAACTATCTTCTAATTTTTTATCATCAATATTTATTGTTTTTTTATTTAGTTCTTTTATTTTTTCTAAATTAAATCCTTTTTCATCAAAAATTATTCTCTCTCCAGTGCCTTCTTTAATTAGCAATATATATTTTACTTTATTTTCTTCTTTACACTCTTCAAGTTTTGTATTTTCAGTCTCGCACTTTACAATAATCTGATCTGCTTTCCAATCCAAAACTCTTGTTCCTCTTACAAAAGTATGGTTTAATCCATCAATTATTATGTTGGCAGAATTTTCAGTTTCATCAATAATTTTATTTAATCTAACTCTTACCTGGTTTTCAGGCAAAGTGCTTCCTCTTACTAAAATTACAGGAGCAGAATCTCTTCCTAAATAAGCTGGAACCTGGCTAATGAATTTTCCTTCACTGTCATAAATTCTGAAACTGGCACTATTTCCAGTAACTTGTGTTAAAACAATATGTCCTTTCCCACCTAAAATATCAGCATTTGGATCATAAATTACATCCTGTAAAGAAGTTATAGGGGTTTCTTTCAATATTTTTATTTGAGCTCCACCAATTAAACTAGAAGTTACATCAGCTTCATATTCTATTCTTGCCTTTAAATCAACTGAAACCTTGTCAGGAACTTTATGCTCTTTTTCTATTTTTCTTAATCTTAATTCAATATTTCCTATGTCTTGCCAGCTCCAAACTCTTGGTTCATAATACCTTACTCCTGCAGTGCTTGACTTGTTTCCTTTTACTTCAGTTATTGTAACTTTCTGTATTCTCGGCAAAGTTGTGCTTGAAGTTGGAGTTGCAGACAAGAAAGCATAAATAGGTACATTTTGCTCTTCCAGTATATTTGAAGTTAAAACAGTTGGCTCATATCTGTTAACAATAATATTTACTTCTGACAACTGTCCTTCTAAAAAATCTTCTCCAGATTCAGGAACAGTAGCACTTAAAAATCCTTCAGTTTCTTCTTTTCCAGATTCCTTTTTCTCAGCTTGTGCAAGAGTAAATGGCATACTAGCTATTAAAAAAATAAGCATTATTCCAATAATCCTTTTATTCAAATCTTGGTTTTTGTACATTTTTCTTTTCAAATGCCTTGTTTAATTGTGATAATGTAGTTGGTTTTCCAATATAGGGCGCAAAAAATACAATTTTATTTTTAGATAAATCAGATTCAGAAACTGAAAATTCAAATTCAGTATACCCTGAAATAATTTTGTTTACAGTAGTTGCAGGAATATTTGTCTTAACACATTTTTTTTCAGTCTGCCCGAATATTGCAGAAACAACTCCTTGCTTAGGAACATCAAAACAAGTTTCAATATTCCTTTCTCTTAATTCAAGGCCTTCTGGAAAATCTGAAATAACATAAACATTTGCTTTATAATCTCCAGTAATTAATTTCAACTTCTTCTGATCAGGATATAAAATAGTTTCAAAATTATCCTTTTCTTCTTCAGAAATTTGTATGTAAACTTGCTCATTTTCATTTACTTTTCCGCTTCCAGCTCTCTCAACTAAAACATCAACATTTAATTCTTTGTAAGGCTCCAAAAACAAAGTTGTAACTCCTTTTTCCAAAGTAGATATTATTTGTTTGCTTGGATGATACCCTTTCTTGGTTCCAATCAAAGCCCCATTCAGGCATTGAGGATATTTTTTAGTTAAAACAGCATCATTTAAAGAATTGAAACTGGTCTCTCCAATATAGCACAATTTGCTTATGCACTTATATTCAATTGTAACATCATCTAAATTATTATTTCTGATATCTTTTGTAAATACAGTTAATTCTTGTTTTCGTGCCTCGCAAATCCTGTTGTCAAAACCTTCAATAGATTTTCCTATGGTTGTGCTTTTTCTCGGTTCATTATTGTTTATTACAACTTGAGTTCCAAATTGGAAAGTATAGTCCTCTTTATTCAAGATAACTAAAACAGGATATTTTACATCCCAGATAAAATGATAAGTACTTGTGCAAACAAAACTCTCAGCCAATCCTCTTAAAGGCCCTAATCTTGATGTAACAGATTGTCCTTTCAATAAACCGCTTTCTTTCGGATTTACATCTATTTCCAAAGGCCAGTTTTCAGAATACAAAAAATTTACATCTAAATTTGAATCTTCTAAATTAGGATCTATTATAAAATAATTATTTTCTTGTTCACTTATTCTGTAATTTGTACCCTTAACTTTTAATACTTGTACATTGGCAGAAATAATCTTCTTAAAATCCTCTCTTACTTTATCAATTGTCCAGACAGGAGGAATGCAGTCATCTGTTGTTCCTGATAAAGGAATCTCATCATAAACAACCATCATAGTTATTGTTTTGTGTTCTAAAATATTCTCTGAATCTAGATTTTCAAATAGTTCTTTTGCTTTTTCATATAGATCTAATAAAGGAGCATTAATTCTCTGGGAAAATTTGTTTATGTCAAATTCAAAATCTTGGATTTTAATCTCAATAGGGAAATCCAATGAAAAGGAAACTTCATTTTTGTTTATAACTGAATTTGCTTTTAAGTTGCCTTGTTTTATCTGGTATTCTGGAAAGTCTTTGAAATTATTCAAGCAATTTACAACATCATTTTCAATAAAAGAGGAAAGCTGTCTTTCCATTTCTATTTTTGTTGGAACTTGCTTGAATTGTACTTTGTTTGGCTGCTCATAAAACCAGTAAGCTGCCTTGTTGTCTCCATAAATTGTTAGTGCATTTGAATCTAAGTTTAATTGGGTCAGGGCATAAGGATTTCTTGGTATATTTATATACCCCCCTTGCTGCCCTAATAGTTTCACCCCTTTTTCCCCAGTTTCTCTTAAACAAGAAAGAATAAAATTTTGGATTGGCCTAACTTTCTCAGGAACTATTATTGATTCTTCTAAATCTCTTTTCAGAATATTTTGGACAACATAATCTTTGGCGTAATAACCTATAATTACAGTAACTAAAGCTACTAAACCAACTATTACAAAAAATGTAACCTGTCCCTTTTTTTTCATTTTTTCTTTAGTTTTTCTTTTAATAATCCATTAATTATCTGCTGAATGGTTTTTTCTTCTATAGCACACACTATTTTCAGTTTCTTGTGAACTTCAGGCTCAATTTCTATGTTTACTCTTCCCATTTCTAAGTTATATAATTAATATAATAAAACTTAGTAATATAAGTTATTTTTAGATATATAAATGTTTTTATTTGTAAGAGAATATTAGAAAAATATAAAAAACACCAAATACTATTAAACCTCAATTGATAAATTAAGAAAATTAAATGCCTTTACATTAAGAATTTTAGGAGCTGTAATTGGTTCTATAGGTTTTTTACTATTAGCTTATCAAAAACAGATCTTAGGAAGAGTATTTATTGGTATAGGCTCTGTTTTAATTGCTGCTGGTGTTGGATAAAATACCAGGTTTTGAATTAGTTGGAATAATGCTTGTATGTGTTTCAATAATTTATTCTTTTTATAAAAAGAAAGATAATGTTGCCTTAAGCTTAATCATTGTTCTTTTAGTACTATTATATTTGCTTGAATATCTCGAACCTATTCCTACAAATTAATTTCTCTTAGAATTTAAGTTAAATAATGGGCCCACCCAGATTCGAATTCCCCAACTTAATTAAGTTTCTGGGGACCTCTTCCACGTTTTCCCAGTATTTTAAAATACTTCAAGGAAACGTCATGGCCATTGTCCACAAAAGGTTCTAGACTATGGGCCCGAAAAAAAAGCCTCGGGAGGGAGTTGCACCCACGACCTGCGGTTCATTCGGATTTAATAATAAAAATCGTACAAAACCGCTGCTATAAGCTACTAAGCTACCGAGGCAATAAAAAAATAGTTTAAAAGAAATTATATAAATCTTATTATTCGCTCACCAAAACCAATATAAACAATACCCAGCAAATTAAATTAATGAAAGTTGTTTTTTTAGGCCCTCCAGGAACAGGAAAAGGAACACAGGCAAAATCAATTTCTGAAATATTAAATATTCCCAATATCTCGACAGGAAATATATTTAGGCAGTTAGCTGAAGAAAATAATCCTTTGGGAATAGAAGCAAGAGACAAATATTGGGGTAAAGGGTGTTTAGTTCCTGATAATATAGTAACAGATTTAGTTAAAGAAAGAATACAAAATCCAGATTGTAAAAGTGGTTTTATTTTAGATGGTTTTCCAAGAACCTTAGCTCAGGCAAAATCATTGGATAAAATAACAAAAATAGACTTAGTTATTTTTATTTGCTCTTATGAAAAAGAGATAATAAGAAGATTTGAAAACAGATTACAGTGTAATAATTGTAACATTGTATATGGTTTAGAAAAAGAACCAAGAAAATCAGGATATTGTGATGAATGCCATAAAAAACTTGTTAAAAGACAAGACGATAATCCAGAGGTTCTAAAGCAAAGATTAAAAATATTTTATAAAAATATTAATCCTATTGTTAAATTTTATGAAGAAAAAGGAATTTTAGTTGAAGTTAATGGGGAACAAGAAATAGAAAAAGTAAAAGAAGAAATCCTAGGTAAAATGCAGTCTAAATAATCTAAAAAATTATATATCTATTATTAAGTTCATATTTAATGTTCAACAATAAAGAGATAGTGTTGGATTTTGTAAAAAGAGAAGGCCCTGTCTTACCAATACAAGTGGCTAAAAAGACAAATTCTAATACTATGTTTGCCGGCGCTATTTTGTCAGAATTAATTGCTCATAAATTAATAAAAATAAGCCATGCAAAAATAGGGGGCAGCCCAATATATTATGTAAACGGCCAGGAAGAAAAACTATCAATCCTTTATGATCATTTGCCTGGAAAAGAAAAAGAAGCATTTGTTTTATTAAAAAATAATAAGGTTTTATTAGATGAATCTCAGGAACCAGCTATAAGATTTGCATTAAGCCAGATAAAAGATTTCTCTGTTTCTTTTTTTGTAAACATAAAAAATACAAATATAAAAGCATGGAAATGGCATCTGATTTCTGAAGAAGAAGCAATCCAAATTGTAAAAAACTTATTTAAAGAGCAGATAATAGGAGTTAAAGAAAACCCCCTAGAACAGAAAATAGAAAAATCTGAAAAGGAAATTCAAAAACCTCTTGAAATAAAGAAGCCCAAGGAAAAAAGCTGGTTTTTTGAGAATGTTTATTCTTTTTTGGAAAAAAATAAAGTCTCTGTTTTAAATGAAGAAATAATAAGAAAAAACAAGGAAATAAATCTGACTGCAAAGATTCATTCTTCTTTAGGGGAGTTGATTTATCTGATTAAGGCAACTGATAAAAAATCTTTAAATGAAAAAGATATAATCTATGCCTTTAATCATGGGAATTTAAAGAAAATGCCAGTTATACTTTTAAGCAGGGGAAAATTAAGTAGAAAAGCAGAAAAATACATAAATGAAAACTTAAAAGGATATTTAACTTTCAAGACTTTAGAATAATTTGTGAACTGCTCATATTCGTAATTCATCTCAAGTTCATAAGATCTAGTTTTCTCAGAAAGAATTATATAATATCTTTCTAACCTAAACATATGAATACTTATTTATTTGTTTTGGGGAGAGATAAAAATCTATCTTTATTGGAATTAGTTTCATATCTTCAAAGAAAAGAATTTAACTATAAGATAATCAGAATTACAGATACTTATGCAGAAATTCATGTCCAAAACTTTAACCCAAATAAGTCAATAAAAGAATTAGGAGGAATAGTAAAAATAGCTGAATTTTTTGATATAAATAAAATAAAAATTGATAAAAACAAAATTTTGTTTGGTTTAACCATTTTTTATAATGATATAAAATTAATAAGCCAGCTGTACGATTTATTTAAAAAAGAAAAAGTAAAGGCAATCCAGAAAAAACCAAGGGAAATCTTTTTTTCCCCGAAAGAATCTAGGAAATTGGATCTTGAATTATTTGTTTTTAAAAATAAAATAGCTAAAGTTGTAGTAAACTCAAATCCATCAGAATTTAAGGAAAGAGATGAGAAAAGACCTTATTTTGACAAATTAAAAGTAACATCTTTAAGATTAAGTAAAATCCTTGTAAATTTATCTCAGGTAAAAGAAGATGAAATCTTGTTGGATCCATTTGTTGGTGCAGGTTCTATTTTACAGGAAGCAATGTTAATGGGGATAAATGTAATTGGAACTGATATTGATAAACAATCAGTTGAAGGGGCAATAAAGAATCTTGGGTGGATAAAAAATAAGTATGGGATTAAAACAAATTTCAAGATTTATAATATTGATAATAAGGAAATAGACACTATCATAAGTAAAGTTGATTGTGTAGCAACTGAGCCTTATTTTGGGCCTTTTTTTCTGAAAATACCCAAATACGAAGAAGTAATAAAAATAATTGATGAAATAGAGAAAATATATTATTGTTTATTATTAAAATTAAAGAAAATTCTGCCAAAAAATAAACTGATAGTTTTTCCAGTTCCAGTATACAAAACAAATAAAGGCAGAATTACAATGGATTTTGAAAATATTGTAAAGGATCTTGGTTTTGAAATTTATTCACCTCTAGATTCTGTTAAAATGCCTGTAAAATACAGTATAAAAGGTAATATTGTAGAAAAACTAATTTACATTTTAAAAAAATAACATTTATAAACTCACTAAAATAAGTTTTTTCTCCATGGGAAGAATAAAAACTTCTATGATCAAGAATCTGACTAAAAAGCTTTATGCAGCTAATAAGCCTTTGTTTAAAGAAGATTTTAATTCTAATAAATTAGTTTTAAATGAATTAATAAAAACAGAATCCAAAAAACTTAGAAATATTATAGCAGGTTATTTGACAAGATTAGTAAAACAAGAGAGATTAGAAGAATAACTCGGAGGCACAAAAAATGACGGAAAATCAGGAACTAAAAGATGAACACACAGTTTTCATAGGAGCAAAGCCTTTTATGAATTATGTTACTGGTGTTGTTATGCAGTTTACAACGCAAAAAGCATCAGAAGTTTTGATAAAAGCAAGAGGCAAGTTCATAACAAGAGCAGTTGATGTAGCAGAAGTTGCATCAAAGAGATTCTTGGAAGGCCAGATAAAAATCAAAGACATAAAAATTGACAGTGAAGGTTTCAAAAACAGGGACGGAAAAGATGTAAGAGTAAGTACAATAGACATTTCGCTTGTAAAAGTTTAATTCTTTTTATTTCTTTTTTAAGATATCAACTATAATATTAATAGATTTGCTAAAACCATAAAAAACTAATTTAAAATTAGTTAAGCTACCAAAATTTTAAATAACTGTAAAAAAAAGTGTATCTTAATTCCTTGCTAAAATTGTTTTTCTTTTTTCTTTTCAGATGAAATTCATTTTTTGATTAAATCTACTAATTCTTCTGCGCAGGATATTTCTGGAGTTACGACAAAATTAGCTCCAGCTTTCTTCATTTTTTTAATATATTCATCTTTATGTGATCTTGCAAATATTTTTAATTTCTTGTTAAGCTCCTTAGCAGTCAGAGTTATCATAATGTTTTTTTCAGATTCAGGTAAAACAGCCATTAAAGCACTAGCTTTTTTTATCCCGACATTTTCCAAAGTCTCTTCTTCTAAAGAGTCGCCTTCATAAACTAAATGTCCTTTTTTCCTAAGTTGATTTATATTAAACTCATTTTTTTCTATAACTACATAAGATTTCTTCTGTTTTTTCATTAGTTCGGCAACATGTTGCCCAACCCTTCCCCCGCCGCATATAATATAATGATTTTTTAATTTTTTAATTTGATTCATGATCCTGACCTCCTGAAAATTATTAATAAACTTGCTTTCAACTATGATATCAAAAGATTCCCACAAGGCAACCCAGAAAAAAACTACTCCAAATAAAGAGAGAAACATTTTTACTGTCTTTGCTCCACCATCTGTTTCCCCCTCATAAGTAAATGAGATAGTTTCTAATGTAATAATAAATCCTTCTTGCAAACTTACATCTTTTGTATAAGAAAACCCAATAGTCCCTAAACCTAAAATAAGAAAAATTAATAAACCTAAAATTATGATCCTTCTTTTACTGTCTAATCCCTCTTTTTTCAGCATCATTTATTTATTAATTAGTATAAATACTATATAAAGATTTTTAATAAAATTAAAGTAGGGAAAGCAAAATTATTTAAACAAATTTCAGTTTATTTAATCAAAAATGAAAACTATTTCAAGAGATACTCCTTTGTCTGAAATAACTCTGAGAAAATATGAAAAACCAGTAAACTTAGATCAGAGAGAATTGACAAGAAAATTATGTTTGTCAGTTGGTTTGTTGCAACCAGGTGACTCAAGAGATGTTGTTGTTGATATTCTCCATGTTTTGTTGCAAAATAAGGAAAAAGAACTGGATTCAGAGCAAATTAAAGAGGAAGTAATTAAATTTAGAAAAAAACAAAAATTACAATTAAAAGGTATAGCTTCATCTAATATAAGAAGACAGTTAAGAAGATTAAGGGGATTGTTCTTGGTAGAAAAAGTAAAAAATAATTATAGAATTACAGAATTTGAAACTCTTATAAATACTTTTGAAGAAAAGATAGAGCAGTTCTATTTAAAATCAATCTTGGAGAGAGTTAGGGAATATTTCAAGGCTATTAAATAATTTTTTTGATTTTTTCTAATAATTCATTCTTTTGTTTTCTGCTTGTATAAGTTTTCCCAAATCTGACTAAAATAGGATTTACACTTATCCAGTATTTTTTAGGAAATAATCTCTTTAAATCTTCTTCAACTTTGTGAGGATTTTTATTTTTGCTCCATCCAAGAAAATTTGAAATATAGTGAACATGGGTGTCTATTCCGAGACCCAGTTTTCCAATTTCAGATAAAAAAACATTAGCAGTTTTCCTTCCTACTCCAGGCAATTCAATCAATTCTTCAATAGATAAAGGAACTTCTCCTTTATATTTTTCATTTAAAATTTTAGCGCAATTCAAAACATTTTTAGATTTATTTTTATAAAAATTAACTGGTTTTATTATTTTAGCAATGTCACTTAATTTAGCTTTTGACAATTTTTCAATAGTGTAATATTTATTAAACAATTTTTCAGCAACAGGAATAGTAACTTCATCCCTGGTTCTTGCAGACATTATCGTTGCTATTAATATTTTCCAGGGTTTGTCCCATTCCTCAGCAGCCAGCCTCATTTTAATTCCTAATTTTTCAAGTTCTTTAAGCTGTTTTAGAATTTTTTTATCCATTTATTTGAATACAGAACCTTCTTCCTTGCTCCAGAATAATAAATCAAGCTCATCCATTGGTATATTCAATTTATTTGAAAATTCTTTAAATTTATTCTCAATTTCCAAATACTTCTTTTTTGTTAATGTTTTTGGTATTTCTTCAATAACTTTTTGTTCAAATAAATTCTTTAAAATATGTCTGTCTAATATTGCCAAATCTCTTTCTCCAATATTCCTCAAGAAATGTCCTGATTCTTTATAAGAAATTCCCTTTATATTTTCAATTAGCCATTCTCTCATCTGAAAAGCATTTAATTTTCTTAAATTTTCAATAATTTCCTTGTATTTATTTTTTGCCTCAATTAAATACTTTGATTTATTATTTTGAAATCTTGTTCTTCCAATTAAAAAAGGTAAGGGATTAATCTCTTTATGTAGAAAATCATTTTTCTTTAAATCCTCAATAGCTTTCCAGCATAATTTTGCTTTGCTTTGGGGTGTCAAAATGCAAAAGCATAATTCATAAAACAAATCCTCTTCTTTTTCTATTTTTTTAAAGTCATCAAGTCTTTGTTTTATAATTTCCTTTTTTTCCTGATAAAAATTAATTAAGTCCATATTCGATTAAAAGATTACTTGTTTAATAAATTATTTACTTCATGCCAAGTGCTGACTCTCGTTATATTCCTATTTAAATTAGCATTTTTATTCCATGGCTGGTTAAATAATAAGACATTGACTCCAAGTTCAGCTAAAGACAAGGCAGAAATAGCATCATCCTCAATAGAGAAACTGCAATTCAATTTTTTGCATAATTCAAATTTCCTTGGTCCCTTTTCTTCTCCAGCTCTGGGATATTGATTGATTAGATAAATCTCTAAAAAGCAGTTTGGAAAATATTTTTCTATCCACTTTTTTGTCCCTTCAAGTAAATTTAATGGCCTTCCAGAAATTAAAATTAATTCATTATTTTTTGCTAAATTTGAAATTATTTTTTGTGAATTTTTAACTGGTTTTATTTTATTAAAAAAATTGCTTTTTTCAAATTCCCTGAAGAAATCTTTATCTTTTTTCATCAAACTACAAATTATTTTATTATAAGCATGATCATTTAATTCTTCTTTATTTATCTTAAACTTGTATTTATGGATCATAAAATCAATAAAAGTAGAGGTAGTGTCAGCAATTGTATCATCAATATCAACATGAATTCTTGCCATCATTTATCAAGGAATATCCTGCTTGCAACAGGTTCTTGTTGTTTATTGTATTTTGATTCTTTTCTTTTATTGTATGGTGTTTCTGAAGGTGAACTTAAAGTGTCAAATGTTAATCTGCACACCCTTGACCCTGGCCACAAGCTTACAGGAATTTTTGAAATATTTGCAATTTCTAAAGTCAAAAGTCCTTCAAACCCAGGATCTACACTTCCAGCAGTTGAATGAATAACAACACCTAACCTTCCTAAAGAACTTCTTCCATCTAGTCTTCCAACCAAATCTTCTGGCATTTTTACATATTCTTTGGTTGATCCTAAAACAAATTCCCCAGGATGTAAAATAAAAGGTTCAGAATCCTTTTTTTCAATAGTCTCCATCATGTCAGCTGGGATGCTTTCTTTTGTGTCTATGTGTGTTACTTGTGTTGTCTTAAATACTTTGAATTTGTTTCCTAACTTTAAGTCTACAGAAGCTAATGTAATCAGATTTAAATCTACTCCATCAATTACTAAAGAACCATCCATAATCCTTTTTTTTATATCCCTATCGCTTAATACAGCCATTTCACCTTGTCTTTAAATTATTCAATATATTTGCTAATTGGTTTTTGCTTTGTTTTAATAAATTTATATCTTCTCTGCTAGTATTATTTTCAACAACAAGTTTTATTTCTTCTTTAGGTTCATTTTCTATCTTTAAAGGTTTTAATTCTAGTTTGTTATCCTGCGTATAATGCAAATTTAATTTAATTGCAATTTCAGCCTTCATTAATTCTAGTCCAATATCTAAAGCATGTGGAACTAAGGAAATTATATTTTCTTTTACTAAAACATCTCTCATTTGTTCAGCAGATTTTGCTTTGTAAATTCCTAAAGTCTCCCTTGTAGTTGAGGTATGCTCAACAACAATTTCATCATCTTCTGTATTGATAATTAAATTCCCTCTCGGATCAAATTCAGATAATAATCCAGCATATCTGGGCAAATACATGTTAACTATTTTCTGGCACCTTTCCCAAGAATCATCATAAATATGTGCTGATTGTGATAAAATAACTAAATTTCCTAGTCTTAAATTAATTTCCTCACCTTTAGCTTTTATTCCATCTTCAACTAGTTTTCTTATTTCTTCTTGTAAAACTCTTAAAGCTAGGGCATTTTCAGGATATCCTTCAAACATATCATGGCTTCTAAATATGCAAGTCATAAATAATTTATTATTATTTATTCTAATCCAAATATGATTTAGGCAAGGACTTCCTCCTAATGTTAAATCTTTAACAGTATCCCATAAACTAATTACAACTGCCCTTGATACTGGTTCTCTAATTAATTTTTCAACAGCTCCATTAACCTGGTCAATACCAAACCAGCTTCTCATTCTGCTTCCATAAGTATATTCACTTTTAGTTGTTCCACCAGGTAAATCTTTTGTCATCCTAGGTATATACTCATTAACATGCTGTTTATCAGATGGGAAAAATTCAGGAACAATTAAATTATTTGGATCCTCATCAGAAATAACAGACATTAAATTAATAATTTCTTTTTGCATGTCGTCATAATGAGTTCCAGATTCCTTGCCAAATTTTAAAATAGTATCCAGAATTTTTAGCCAGGCTTCTGCAACTGTTTTTCCTCTTACAACATAACCAATATATTCACCAGTATATTTCTTGACTTGTTCTTCTTTTTTAATAAATACAAATTTCTCTCTTGTTTTTTGTGGGGCAGTAATTGTGCTAAAATCAAATGTCGAAAGATCAGGAACTTTAATTAAAGTAACAGTTTCTCTGATTAAATTCAAGGTTTCTTCAGGAATGTCCAAGTCAATATATCCCTCATATTCAGAATTTACCCTCCAGCAGGGTTTCTCAGTTGTGTCTGTTTTTCCTTGAAAAAACCCCTTCTCAAAAAAATCTTTTAATACAATTCCAGATTTTGAAAAATCAACTCCTGTTAATAAAAGAACAGTTATTTGGGAATTAGCTAATAAATTTCTTATTAATAAATCAAGACCCCTTTCAGCACTGTATAAAGGACCTAAAACACAATATTTGCTAGAATCTATTTTTTGAGCTAATTCTTTGGGTTTAGTCCATAAAGTTACAATGCCAATATTGCTCTCAGGATTGCCATAAATTAATCTAGTTGCTTTGTAAAGCGCTTGAAACAAATAATATCACCACAAATTTATTTTTACTTTTTCATATATAAAGATTTATATCTTTTATAGTGAGTTTTTTAAATTATTCTCACTTTAACGTGCTGACATGGAATTATCTGATAAAATACAATATCCATTTGAATCTGTTCCAATTGGATATTATCTTCAAAATTTCTCTCGCTTGCCAAGAACTCAATTAAGTTCTATGATGTATATTGATGTATATGGATGTATATTGATGTATATTGATGTATATGGATGTATATAATGTATTATAATGTATATTTATAAATAAAAGAATTTTAGTATTTTTGTGCCGATAAAGGTAAGCGAACTAGAGAAGATCTCTGGAAAAAACTCAATTAGATCGAAAATTCTTGAATTTTTAAGAAAAAACTCAAGTCTGGCCTTTACTTTAAACGAGATTTACAATCACTTTTTAGATCTGGACAAAAAAGAGCACAATTTGTACCAGTTAAAAAAACAAATTTTCTACAGAATGGTCTACAATTATCTGAGGGATTTTGCGATTAAAGAAATTATAGTCCACAAGGGAAATTACTATTTTTACAAAAAAAATGAAAAAGAGAAATAAACTAAAAAAATCAATTGATAAACTTGGAAAGGAAAATATATCTAGAATTATATCCTTATTATTCTTAGTTTTGTTTTCTTTGACTTACTTTTATTTAGATGCTGCTATAACTGGTTTTTCAGTCTTAGATTCAGCCGTAATATTCGAATCAAATAATACTATAATTTTAGATCAGAATATTTCTAGTTTAAGATTATCAGGTACTCTGGAAGGAAATGGTTCAGCTAAAGTTTACTTAAATAATTATTTGGTGCTGGATACAGAATTATTGGGGTTAAGTCAGAACAGGATAATTAGTCAGACTGGTGAGAATTTAAATAATACTACGTCTGACATATTTTCAATTCAGCCAGTATCTAAAAATAGTAGTTTTGAATTTAGTGATATCTGCATTGAAACATGCCAAAATATAGAAGCTGTAAATTCAAGCTTAATTATTGAAATAAATGGAGATTTAATTCTTACAATCTCTGAATTTAATTATACCTTGATATCGCCAGAATTATCTCAGATCGTGGAAGAAAACAAGTCAGAAAAACATGAACAAACTGAAAAAGAGGAATTAATACAACTTAAAGCAGAGATAAACAAGCCAGTTGAATGGAAATTAATTACTAAGAACAAGTCTATTGAATTACCTCTAGAGTCTATAAACATAAAAGTAGAAAAAATAGTTAATGAAACTACTGAAGAAAAAGAACCAGCTAAATTAAAGAATTTATTCTCAACATCTTCTTTACAAAATTCAAAAAAGATAGAAGTAGATGAACTTAATGAAACTAAACTGGAAGTAACATATTATACAAAAGCTCCTTATTCTTTAGAAACAAACTTTTCTGAAAAGTTTGATCAAAATAAATTAACTAAAGAAGTTACAATAAAATCAGATTCTGAATTACATTATCAAAATGTATTGTCTTATACAGAAATTCCTGAATCAAAGACAGACCAGATAAATTTATACCATTATATAAACAATGAAAAAATAGAAGTAACTAACAACCAATTATACAATGTTTCATATCTTGATTTAAATAATAATGGATTAATAGATAAATTAGTTTGGTATGTTCCGCAATTGTCAGAGCAGAACTTCTCAGTTGAAATATCCTTAACAATACTAACATTGCAAAGTTATCCAGTAGTAAACAGCAACTGGACAGTCTTGTTTAACACAACAGGCACAGCAGTCTTGGCAATAAGGGCATCCAATGGCACAACCTGGTCAAATGACTTAAATTCAACTGGTACAGACTTAACTTTCCTTGAATTAAAATGCGGAACTGCAATACAAAACTACCAATGGCTTAATAATTCAGTCCTTATCTCAAATTATCAATGCAATGAAACCAGTCAGGAAATATCAAAAGTTTTGACAATAGGAGTACATACAATAGAATTTACATTTGGAAACATAACTAAATATGCTTACAATCTTGCAAACAGCTTAAATCTGACATTGTTGTCCCCAGCAAACAATACAATAATATCAAACAACTCAGTAACATTAAATATAAGTGTGGAAAATAATGCAACTCAAGTAATAATTTATGCAGGCAATTCTTCAAATTTAGACTACAACAATATAGTTTTCTTGAATAACTCAATATTTGGGGCAGATGCTTATAATTTCACCTACAACTTCACAGCACTTCCAATAAAACCACAAGGAGACGGAAGTGACGGACTAGTATTACTATATCATTTTGACAATATCAGTTCTGTTGGTGAAAATGCAACTAATGGGAGTGTTTTTACAGTAGTTGATTTTAGTTCAAATTCGGCAAGAAATAATGGTACTAGTAATTCTAATTCTTCGAATGGGGGACCACAATTTAATGCTACTGGAGGCAAGTTCGGTGGAGGTTTTGATTTTGACGGCGTATATGACCGTATACGTTCTAATGTTGTTGTTGGAGGAGGTACTACTAATACTGTAACTCTAACAGCCTGGATTAAATTTAAGACTATATCAGCCTATATGGCTATTTTAGAAAATGGTGGAAACAGAAGTGGATTGTTAATAAGCGGTGCTACTGGAAATCCGTTGACTTATTATTGGGAAAATACAATTGATGAGTATGATAATGCTACTGGATTAACACTGACAATTGGTGTCTGGCACTTTGTTGCTCTTGTAATTACACCTACTTCCGCAACTGTTTATCTAGATGGTAAAACTTTTACTAATACTAAAACACATAATGCAGAAACCATAGATGCTAACTGGGATGTTGGAAGTGACTTATCTGTTGAAGATAGGTTCTTCAACGGCACAATAGACGAAGTAGCAATCTGGAACAGGTCATTGTCAGCAAAAGAAATATCAGACTTGTACAATTTAAACAACAGAAGATATTACTGGAAAGCAAATGCAACAGATTCAGCAGGAAATGTTAACAACACAGCAATACAGGAATTTAACATAACTCTCCCACCAAGTAATGCAAACACAACAATAACACCAACAGCAGCATACAAAACAAGTAACATAAATTGTTCATTTACATTTACAGATCCTAATCCAGATGACCCAGGAACAGGAACAATAATCTTTTACAATAACAGCATAGAGCACTTCAGAACAAATATTTCAATCTCAGCACCAGGAAACAACACAATAGTATCTTACACATTGACAAACAACGCAACACACAATTTCATACCAGGAAGCAACATAACATGTGCAGCAAGAACAAATGACTTAATGATAAACTCAGAATCATGGGTAAATGATAGTGTTTTAATTAACCAGTCCCTAAACACAACCTTGCTTCAATTAGCAAACATAACAAATAGAATAAACAATTCAGCAGAATTAAATGTCTCAATAGAAACAGGAGAAAAGAAAGTAACAGAATTATTAATCTACGCAGGAAACACAACTAACTTAAATTACAACAACATAATCTACAGAAACACATCAATATCAAACTTCTCAGAATTCAACATAACCTACAACTTCACAGCACTTCCAATAAAACCACAATCAGATGGAAGTGACAGGTTAGTGTTGTTATATCATTTTGATAATGTAACTGGAGAAAATAGTACTTATGTTTATGATTTTTCTGGAAATGGGAATAATGGAACAATAACAGGTGCAAGTTCTGCTTCTGGAAAATTTGGTAATTCGCTTGATTTTGAAAGTGCAGAAACAGATTTTGTTAATTTATCTGTTCCAGCTATTGCTGGAACTAACAGATTTACATATAGTGCTTGGATTAATATAGAAAGTTTTCCAGGTACTTATCTTACTATAATAAGTCATAGTGTTTGGGATGGATCATTATTTATAAATCAGCCTACCAGTAAACTAGCAGTTCAAACAGGTGGTACATGGAGTGGTGGGGATGGATTAGTGACACTACAAACAGGAAAATGGTATCATGTTGCTGTTACATATGATTCAACTGAGGTTTCTTTGTATATTAATGGTATTTTGGATGATGGATATTTATATTCTTCTGCAATAGATTCAACTACTGGTGTTGTAGTAGGGCGTACTACTTCTGCTTCTGACCCATTTGATGGATTAATTGATGAAGTAGCAATATGGAACAGGTCATTGTCAGCAAAAGAAATAGTAGACTTATACAACTTAAATTACAGAAGATATTACTGGAAAGCAAATGCAACAGATTCAGCAGGAAATGTTAACAACACAGCAATACAGGAATTTAACATAACTCTTCCACCTTCAAACCCAAATACAGCAATAAGCCCAACTTCTCCTATAAAGACAGACAATTTAAATTGTTCATTTACATTTAC
>Ga0209542_10006920_pt1 | contig 21834 bp, 22 predicted proteins | sample RifCSPhighO2_01_FD_184028 | JGI IMG/M metagenome (GOLD analysis project Ga0209542, IMG submission 184028) | Soil microbial communities from Rifle, Colorado - Rifle CSP2_plank highO2_0.1 (SPAdes) (version 2) | ecosystem: Environmental > Terrestrial > Deep subsurface > Rock core/Sediment ... | reverse complement strand
CAATCTTCCTCGATTGATAGCTCGTTTTACCCTCTGTTTTCGCCCTTAAAGTATCCACCAAGCTTTTCTTAGTAAATTTCATAGGCTGATTAAAATCAGCCTTGAGAACTATTTTTCGGATAACACAGATTATTCTATTGAGGTTTGATTTGAGTTTCTTTTTTGAATTTGACGGTAGGTTCTTGCAAGCATAACCATTACATATATGCTTCTTTCTTGTCCAAAAAGTTCTTGCATTTTTGCAGAGTGTTCAGCAATCTTTATAACCCTCATCATTTTTTCGTGATAAGAATCTGAAAAATCATGAAGTTCTCGAGCTATTATTGCATGAGTAGACTTTATTCTTAGTTCTGAATTAGGAAGTGGTGAACCACTTGCAGAAGAGATTAATTGTTTAGTGTATAAATTTAAATCTGTTGGTGTGGGAATTTCTTCTATTCTGGGAGAAGAATATATGTTTGATCTATGATAAGGAATTCCAGTCCAGTTAGAACCTCTTGAGTTGGGAGGAGTTTCCCCAGTCTTTGGCTTTCCCTTTTTTTCTACCCAGTCTCTTCCATTTTTACCTGACTTTCTTCCACCCATTATTCGTTTTCAAAACAGATTAAGTCATGTACTGTTTTGTAGGAATGCAATTCTTTTTTATTGAACCAAAGAGAGATTTCTTTATCTGCGTCTTTTTCAGATTCTGATGCATGAATAAGATTTTTTACCATTATATTTTTATCATTTGCAAAATCTTTCGAGATATGTGCAAAATCTCCACGTATTGTTCCTGCAGGAGATTCATTTGGATATGTTGTGCCAACGATTTTTCTTGTTACTTTGACTGCATCTACCCCTTCTAAAACAATGGCTATTATAGGCCCCTCTTTAATGTATTTAACAAGCTCTGTTCTAACATTTCTCCCATACTTTTTTTCAACTTCTTTATATCTTTCATCTAATTCGGGACCGTAATGTTTTCTTGCAAAATCTTCAGTAGCCCATACCATTTTCATGCCAATTATTTTTAAACCAGAGTCTTCAAAACGCATAATTATTTTTCCTACAAGATTTCTCATTACTCCATCTGGTTTGATTAAAATAAGGGTTTTTTCTCTGCTTACCATTTTCTTTTTATGGAAAAACAGGTTTTAAACATTACTATAGTGAAAGACAAATGTTTTTTACTAATAAGTGAACGACAGAATGGGGAAAAACTAAGGTCGTTGACTATATTCTTGAAACATAGGTTTTCTATAAACTTAAAAACATAAGGTAATTTTATAATATATGGAAACTGATCCAATCGAACTTGCTAAAAGCACAGAGATTTGTAGAAACTGCAAGAATATTGTTATTGGAAAGGGAAATTTAAAGGCAGGAATATTATTTGTTGGAGAATCTCCGGGAAGGAACGAAGATGAACAGGGATTGCCATTTGTAGGGGCTGCTGGAAAGAATCTAGATAAATTATTGAATGAAGTTGGGTTGAGTTTAGAAGATATTTATGTTACAAATATTTTGAAATGTAGACCCCCTGAGAATAGAGATCCCTTGCCTGAGGAGATAAAGGCACATACGCCTTGGCTGATTAAACAAATTCAAGAGATGAAACCTAAGGTCGTATGTTCTTTAGGAAATTATGCTACAAAATTCTTTCTTGCTAATGGAAATGTTGATTTGATGGATAAACAGCCGGGAATCACGAGTGTTCACGGAAAAGTAAAGGAAATGGATTTTTTAGGATTAAAGATTCGACTTATACCTTTGTTTCATCCTGCAGCAATTATTTATAATAGAAGTTTGATTAAAAAATGGGAAGAGGATATGGGGATCGTTAAGAGGGAAATTACACAGAGGAGTTTGTTTTAATGAATGTTTCTTGGACTGAGAAGCAGAAAGAGAATCATGAGAAAGCTGCGAGGATTTTAGAGAGAATCAAAGATAATGCATTTAATTTTATTAGAAAGAATAAAGACATAGACGAGTTAACAGCAAGGAATTTTATTGTTTCTGAGTTTGAGAAAAATGGATTGGTTAGGGATAAAGATCCTCCGATTGTCGCTTTTCATGAAAATACAGGAGAAGTACATTATTTTGCTGATGAAAAGAGAAATAAAAAATTAGGAGATTCTGGCTTAATATTATTGGATATTTGGGCTAAACTTCCTGGAAAGAATGGAATGTTTGCCGATATTACATGGATGGGTTTTAAGGGAAATGAAATTCCAAAGGAAATTAGAGAATCCTGGAATTTTGTTAAGGAAGCTAGAGAATTGGCTTTGGATTTTTTAAGGAATGAACTAAAAAATTGTAGAATTCCCTTAGGAAAGGAAGTTGATGATATTGTTCGGAATTTTTTTAAGAAAAAAGGCGTTTTGGAGAATTTTAAGCACAGTACAGGACACTCATTAGGAGAGGAAGTGCATTGGATTTATCCTTATCTTGATAAAAGGAGTGTTGTGATGCCTCTTTTAAAGAATATGGGATATACAATTGAACCTGGGCTTTATTTTCAGGAAAAATATGGAATAAGAAGTGAAGTTGATTTCTATATTGATGATAAGAATGAATTGATAATTACGAGCGAGATTCAAAGAGATATTGTTAGGATTTGATTTTTCTATTTAAGGGGCTTGCTGTGAGGAGATTTATTATTGGTCAGAGATTTAATTTTAATAAACTTATAGTGTGCTGATTTTGTTTCTTCACCACCAATTTTTTCTTTTAGTGTGTAAATCTTTTTGTTGTTTTTGATATAATAACGGAGTTTCATTTTAATTGATAATTTCTAGGATTGCTTTTTTTTCTTTTGCCCTTTTTTCTATTTCTTGGATAATTGAAAGAACCTTGATATTTGCTTCTTTGAAATCCTTGGCCTTCGCAGTTATTGAAAACTTTGATGAACCAAGATAGTGTATTTCCGTATCTTTGATATTAAGAATCTCTTTTATATCCTTTGTTCCAGAATCTGAAAAGGATTTTATAGAAATTATTTTTTTTACTTCTTTTTCTTTTTCTTTCTTTTCTGAGAGAATCCGAGACATTTTTTCAGTTTCTTCTTTTGAAAAATATTTTTCTATTATCTTAGGATTTTCTTTTGCTTCATCATAGAAATCTGCCAAGTCATAGTCCTTTTTTATTTTTTCCAGAACTTTTTCAGAATCTTTTGATATTGTTTTTGTTAGGCTTATAAAAGTTCTTTCTTTTTGGTACTTGTTCAGAACAGATTCTCTTTCTTTTGCTGTAACTCTTCTTAAACTTAGCTGGGGATGGGAGTCTACAATTCTCAAAACTTTGCAAACAATCTTTTTGTTTGGAGAAACATATTCTCTTAGGTTTCTTATTCTTCCCGCTGCTATTTCTGAAAGAGAAAGGGTGGCTTTTCCATATCCTTCAATTTCAAGGAAAACTGTTGTGCCCTCCATACTTTTTACAGTACATAAGACAAGATCATCTTCTTTTAACATAATATTTCTTTTACTTTAGCCCTTATTATGGCTTTTCCTCCTTTTGGTTTTAACAGTAAATAGTTGCATTTTTCACATTTTACTCTTATAGATGACTTTCCATAAACAATATGCTTGTTTTTGCATCTGGGACATATTATTCTAAGGAATCTTGAATTTACCATAGAGACTAGTGATTAGGGCGTTTTTTAAACTTTTACAAGTTCCAATTCAAGGGTTTTTTTCAGCTCCTGAATGAATATTTCTTCTTTGTCTTTAGATATTAGACATCCTGCTGCTGTTGGATGGCCCCCAACTTCTCCACCCAAAGATACAACTATTTTGTTTAGAACTTCTCTAACATTCTTACCTTCTCTGCCTGCGATTCTGGCTGAAACCTTTATTTTATCCTGGTTGTAAGCCAAGGCGACTATAATAGTACCTTCTTTATAAACTGGGGAGCGGGAAATTATTGAAGCTACCGTGCCTATAATGGTATCTTTTATGTTATCCTTTGCATTTATGATAGTATATTTATTGCCAGATATTTTTTCTGACTCTTCTACATATTTAAGTGCAGATACAAGATGTTTTTTGTAATCTATGTATATTTTTTCTGCATCTTCTTTATCAGATTTATTTCCCAAACAGAATCCAAGAGCCGTAGATGGATAATCCATTCTGCTACACGAATTGATTAATGCAGACATTTCTCTTGCGTCTTCCAATTGATTGAAGAATTTTATTAAATAAAGGTTTCCGATCATCTCCGAGATTTTTTCGTCTTTGCTGCAGCGCAACATTATTGAAGTTGTTAATTTTGACATCTCTTCGTCTGTCAATTCATATAATGCCTTGTATCTATTACTTTCCTTTGAAATTCCAGAATCTCTGAGAAGATTTAAAACTCCAGAGTATGAACCGGTAACTCCGGGAATATAAGGATTTGATGAATATTCCAAAGTCTTATCTAAAGGACGAGTTGAAGGATAAATTAAAAGACCCTTTTTTATTACTGTCTCTGAGTCTTTTAGAATTTCTCCATATACTTTTCCCAGGTTTTTTTCCAAAGAATCTCCGACCATTCCTATAATTGCTAAATTTGCAAGATCTCTGTTTTCTAATGAAAGAGATTTGGCAAAAAGATAACAGATTCCAGCTCCAGAAATTAATTCATGATTAAATTTTAATGGATTGATCATTGTAACATTTTCAGGAATTTCATGAGTTATTTCATGATGATCCAAGATGAATATCTGGGTTTTTTTGTTTTTTAAATGATTCAAACTTCCAGATGCCAGGTCTAAGAAAATTAAAATTTGGTTGTCAGGAAGAGAAGATATATATTCTTCATCTAGGCCTTTAACAATTTCCAGAGAAAAGGTTTTTTTCCATCTTTTCAAGGCCCTGGAAAATATTGCTGCAGAAGTAATTCCGTCAGCATCGTAGTGGCTTATCACTTTTATGGGTCTTTCTTTAGATAAACTATCAATTCTTTCTATTGCTGATTTTATTACTTCTAACATTATCCTCTTTATTAATTTTAAGCTTTATTCAAAACCCAGATTTCCTTTGTTAATGATTTTTTTGCTGAATAATCGTGTTTATTGTTTGATATGTGATTTTCAAGGGTTTTTACCTTTTTTTGGATTATTTCTTTGTCTGTTAAAAAGTTTACTTTATTATCTTCCAGTATTTTTGACAATTTCTTTCCAGTTAATTTTACTTTCGGTATTCCATGTTTGTCTCTTAGAATTAAACCAATTTTTGGACGAGATCTTTCGGATTTCGCTATTTCCAATACAAGAGCTTCTACTTCATTTGATTTCATCTTAATCCAGTCAGGCTTTTCATTATCAGATTTTTTTCCAACCATAAGTTATTTCTGTGATGAGGGTTTTTAAACATTGGGTTTTAAAATAAATTTTGGAAAAGTTTAACAAAGCTAGGTTTTTGCAAATCAAAAAGGTTTAAAAGAGCCTTTTAAAAAGCCTCGGGAAAGTTAAGGGTTTTTGCAAATCAAAAAGGTTTAAAAAGCTGTTTCTTAATTAATTTAAAGCGAAGATCCCAAACTTACTGGTCGGATTTAGGGGAGCTAAATTTTGTGACCTTAATCAAATGAAATTACCAAAGGAAACTAGAAGATATTGTCCTTATTGCAAAGAGCATACAACTCAAGTTTTAGCTACAGCTAAGCAGAAGTCCAGAAGCGTAAGTCATCCTTTATCAAGAGGTTCGGCATCAAGAGTTAAGAAAAGAGGGCTAGAGGGAATAGGAAACTGGGGAAAAAGAAGCAAGAAAGGAGCAAAAGATTGGAAGAGAAAAACAAAGATTACTAAAAGAATTAGTATTTTATATAAATGCAAAAAGTGTGGAAAAATTAAAGGAATAAAGAAAGCTATAAGAAGCTCAAGAATTGAAATAGGAGATAAAGTATCAAAGTAGGAGCAAAAATGGTAAAAGCAAAAAAATCAGTCAAAAAGATTTTCTATGATGTAGATGTGCCCCTGATATCTACTAAAATTTCATTATATGGAGAATCAGCAGATGTGCTTGTTGGAAAAGTTGCTAAAGTTGATTTAACAAGGAGTCTAAAGGGGAAAAGTTTCGAGATCAAATTCAAAATTGGAATGGAAAAGGATAAGCTTGTTGGAAATCCGGAGTCTTTAGAGTTGGCAGGTTCATTTGTTAGAAGAATGATGAGAAAGGGAGTTGATTATGTTGAAGATTCTTTTGTCTTAATGTGCAAGGATGTTAATGTCGTTGTTAAGCCATTTTTAATTACCAGAAATAGAGTTTCAAGAGCAGTTAGAAAAGCTTTAAGGGAAGAGACAAAGAAATTTATAGAATCAAATTTTAAAGCAAGAACTTCAAGGGAAATATTTTCAGAAATACTAGCCAATAAAGTTCAGAAAGAATTGTCCTACAAGCTTAAGAAGATATATCCATTAGCATTGTGTGAAATTCGTGTTTTCAAAATTGTTGAAAAATCTAAGAGAAACGAAAAAAGTGTAGTAGAATCGGCTTCTGCGGCAGCCGCAGCTTAAGTGCTGTTAAAATAAATTTTTTCTAAACAGTGCATGAATTACAAAACAACTCATTCTAAACTATACTGCTATTATCCCAGAAGAAAGGCAGTTATAAAAAGTAGTGGAAGTTTTGTAAAGCCATATTCTGTTTTTATTTCTGGCGAGGATTTGCCGAGAAGATATGATAATATTCATAAGTTATCAGATTTAATAATAAATAATCCTAGGGGTTTGAGGTTTAGTATGGGTGAAAAAGTAAGAGAGGACTTAAGAAATTATTTTGATGATAGAAGGAGAAGAATGAGGATTTGGAAAGAATAGCCCCGCCCGGATTCGAACCGGGGTCTCGGCCGCCAAAGGGCCGAATCCTTGACCACTAGACTACAGGGCTATTATTCTAATGATAGAAATCGGTTTATAAGGATTATGATAAGCAATTAAGCAGCACTCGGACTTTTTACTCTTAATCTTTCAGCTTCTGTTTTTGTTAGATAATTTTCAACATCAGTTCTAAGATCATTATCTTGGTATCTGTAAGTTGCATTCCCGTGTGTTTCTATATAATGGGCTAGTAAGGGAATGGATTGAAATGTTCCCAGAGTTTGTTCTCCTTGAAAAGCTACAAATGGCAAGAGGGAAGAATCTCTTCTTTTTATATCTATAATTGGTTTTTCCCTTTCATTTGATAGGTCGGTTGTTCTTCTTATCATGTTAGTATTGAGCTTTATATCTGCCTCTTTTTTCAACTTTTTCTAGCCTTTTAAGCGTTTCTATATGGTTTTTTGATGACTTGTAGCCATTTATAACAGAAGAGAAAAAGGCCTCGTGTCTTTTGAAATGTTTTGCTTCCAAGGCCTGTTTTATTAAATGTAAATCAACTGCTTTGTCTTCTGCTTTTGAAGATTCAAAGCCGAGGCCAAAATCAATAAAATAAAGTTTTGCTTTTTTCTTATTGTAAATCATATTTGAAGTTGTTAAGTCTCCGTGAATTATATTTGAATCATGGAGTTTTGCAATATCGATTCCTATTTCTTTACATATTTCTAACGCATTTGGTAATTTATCTAGGGATTCTGAGAGTTTTAATCCTTCTATGAACTGCATTCGGATTTTTTCTTTTTCATCTGTTTCTATTAAAGCTGGCACAGGAATCAGTTTTGATGCTTTTTCCAGGAGTTTGGCTTCCTTTTTTGTTCTTGATTTTCTTAATTTGAGGTCTAAGTAAGGAAGACGATACGACTTTTTTATTCTGTCTTTTACTATATTTCCTTGGGATTTTATTAAGATTGCTTCTGCTCCTCTATCGACTATTTGTTTCATGATTTAAGTTACTTTTTTAAATATATATACATTCTTATTAATAATTTAAAATTTCATTTTCTTGCCGAATTTCTTGGCAAGTTTCATCATAGTCTTTTGATCAAGACCTTTTTCAGATATTTGTGATTGGGATTTTATCATTTCCTGTAACATACGATACTGTTTTATTAATGCACGAATATCTGAGACTGAGGTTCCAGAGCCCTTTGCAATTCTTTGCATTCTTGAAGTTTGTTTTTCTAATATCTCAGGGTTTTCTATTTCTTCTTGAGTCATTGAATTGATTGCATGTTTCCAACCTTTGATCCTATCTTGTTGTGATTGCATTTGTTCTTCTGATATCTTTTCCTTGACTTTTCCCAAGCCAGGAACCATTGAAAGAATTTTGTCAAAGGAACCTAGTTCGTTGACAGAGTCAAGTTGAGATTGTAAATCCCGGAGAGTGAATTTACCTTCCTGAAGTTTTTTCTGTTGTTCTTCAATCTGTTTTTTATCCATTACAGAATGGACTTTATCAATTAAAGATTTTAGATCTCCTAAACCTAATAATCTCGATAGGAATGATTCTGGGTCAAATTTTTCTAAGTCTGAGGGTTTTTCCCCAGTTCCTATGAAAATTACGGGAGCTTTGACTTCTGCGCAAGCAGTTAAAGCACCTCCTGCTTTTGCAGTGCTATCCATTCTTGTAATTATGACTCCTGATATTTTACAAGAGTCTTTGAACGCTTGGGCTTGTTTTTTTGCTGTTTGGCCTATATCTGCAGGAAAAACAAGAAATGTTTCACTTGGTTTTACCAAAGAGTTTATTTCTTTTATTTCTTTTATTAATTCAGAATCAAGGGAATCACGACCTGCCGTGTCTACTAGAATAATTTCATATTTGTCTAAGTCTTTTTTAAATGAATTAAATATCTTTTTAGGATTTTTTTCTTCCGGAGAAATAAAGACAGGAATATTAATTTTTGAACAGACTTGTTTTAACTGTTCTGCTGCAGCTGGTCTGTGGACGTCTAAGCCAAGAGCGCAGACGCTATGTCCTCTTTTTGCATAGTATGAAGCTATTTTGGAGATTGTTGTAGTTTTTCCTGAACCATATAGACCAACGAACATGAAAGTATTGTTTTTTTCTAATTTGATTTCTTTTGTAGTTCCAAGAATTGCTAGAAGCTGATCATGAAGGAGTTTAATTATGTGTTCTTTCTTTTCTATACCTTTTATTCTTTCATCTAAAGCCGCTTGTTTTAACTTTTTTGTAATTTCCAAGACAAGGGAAACGTTGACATCTGCCTCAATTAATGCCCTTTGCAAATCTCTGATGATGGAATCAAGGAGGTTTTTGTCAAGAAAGACAGCGTTGGCTATCTTATCTGTTGTTTTTTTCAGAGCTTTTGATAGCGAATCTAGCATGAGAAAGGAAGCCAAGAAAGGGTTAATAAAGTTGTGGTTGTTATTCTTAAAATGAAAGTTAAAAAAATAAGTGCGGGGCTTTTAATGTATAAGATTAAATCAGGAGAAATATGGGTCTTTATTGGACATCATGGAGGACCATTTTATAAAAATAAAGATATCGGATGTTGGGATTTTCCCAAAGGAGAGCTTAATGACGGAGAGGATTTGCTTGAGGCTACAAGGAGGGAGTTTAAAGAGGAAACTGGAATTGATTCTCCTGAAGACAAAGGGGAATATATTTCTTTGGGAAGTGTTTTGAGAAGAGATGGAAAGGAAGTAAATATTTGGGCTTTTGAAGGCGATTGGACTGGGCTTCTTATGGGAAAGAGTTATGTTACATTAGAATGGCCTCCTAAAACTGGAAAAAAGATAAAATTTCCTGAGTTGGATAAAGCGGATTTCTTTCCAATTGAAAAAGCCAGGGAGAAAGTCTGGCCCTATCTTAATGAGTTTTTAGATAGATTGGAAGACTTTTGATTCCATAAATAGTATTTGGTTATTATGATTGCAACCCAAATTACGAAGACTATTAAGACATAAGTTATGCTTGATGCCAGTTTTAAGGCTGATTTACCTAGAAGGTAGACAAGAATTCCCCAGAAGGTATTCCAGATTATGATGCCTATGGCTGAATATATAAGGAATTTTTTAACATCCAGTCTTAAAACTCCTGCAGCAGTTGCAGTTATAGAAGCAAGATTTGGTTCCCAATAACTGAAAATTATTGCATTTAAAGCATGTTTTTTTAATTTCTTTTCTGCTTTTTCAATTGATTTTTTGAAGCCAAGTTTTGCAAATGCCTTGTAAAATCCGTGCCTTCCCAGAAGATAATTAATATAATATGAAATGAAGAAGGCAAGAGAAACAAGAGAAACCACTTTAATGACTAGAGGAATATTTTTGCCTGCGCTTATAACTCCTAGAAATATAACAAACCCTCCTGGAAAATACTGACCAAGAAGAAGAACACCTTCAACTAATGCACTTAGAAAAATAACTATTAAACCGTAAGTGTTGAAAAATGAAGTTACAATATCAACAAGTTCTTCAGGAGATGGCAAGCCAAGAAGTTTCCACAACACAAAGAAAATCAGATAGATAATGAGAAGAATTATTGGAATTGAGAGCAATCCTAGAATCTCCTTTATATGCTCTTTTTTCATTTTTAGATTAATGGAAGAAGATATAATAACTTATTGATTCGTTAGGTAATAAAAATTAAGTTCCTGAAGGAGGAGTTTAGTTTAAGCCCAGGTTTTTTAACACAATATTTTTCTTAAAGGGTTGGAGATCTTCATAAGATTGTCCTGTGCCTAAAAAGTAAATTGGTTTTCCTGTTACAAAACTTACTGAAAGAATTGTTCCTGCCTTTTCGTCTATATCTGCTTTGCTTAAAATCATTCCATCTATACCTGCTGTTTCATTGAATGTTTTGGCTTGTTCTGTGGCGTCATTTCCTGTTATTGATTCACCAACAAAGATTTTTAGATCTGGCTTTGAGACACGAATTATTTTTTCCATTTCTTTTAGAAGATTGGATTTAGTATACATTCTTCCAGCAGTGTCTATTAGAACGCATTTGATTTTATGAGTTTTTGCATAGGAAATTGCATCAAATGCTACAGAAGCTGGATCTGAGCCATAGTCATGAGAGACTATCGGTACTGAAAGACTTTCTGCGTGAGTTTTTAATTGTTCAATGCTTGCGGCTCTGAATGTATCTGCTGCCGCTAAAACACAAGAAATATCGTGTTTTTTTAGCAAATGAGCTAATTTAGCAATACTTGTTGTTTTTCCCGTTCCATTGATACCAAAGAATAAAATTACAAAGGGTTCTTTTTTGTTTCTGATATTTTTTATGATATCAGGAGGTTCTATTAAAACTTCTAAAATTGAATCTTTAAGAGATTGAAGAATTTTTTTATCGATTTCTGATTTTTTGATTTCAATACCTATCAAAGCTTTAGATAAATTAGCTCGTATTTTATCCACTACCGTTAGGGCAACATTATTTTCTAGCAAAGTCAATTCTAATTCCATAAAAATTTCATCAAAATGTTCTTGTGTTAATTTTGTTCCTGAAAATTTACTTATTAGTTTTGAGAAGAAACCTCCTTCTTTTGGTTTTTCTTCTTTTATTTCTTGTTCTTTTTCTAAGGATTCTATTTGAGGAATCGATTTGATTTCTCCAGGTTTTTCTATTTTAATATCTTCTATTACTTTTTCAGTTACTTGTCTTTCTTCTTTTATAACTTGCAGGGATCTTTTTTTCTTTTCTTGTTTTACTTCTTTTACTTTCTCTTTTTTAACAGATTCTTTGGATTTTTTACTAGGTTTTTTCTTTTCTTTTGCTTCTTCATTTTTTCCAAACCATGAAGAAAACTTTTTTTTCAAAGCATTAAACATATAGATGTGAAAAGTAGAAGATTTAAAGACTTTTTGTTATGCCTTTATTTTATAAACAAAGACCTTATCATAGGGAATGAACCATTTTACTACTTGTTTCTTATCTGCTCTTTCTAAAATTTTCCTGAACAAGCGAATTGAATTACCGTGGGCAGAAATTGCCACATTAACTTTTTGTTTTTTCATTAGTTTAATTAGGTCATTTATGAATTTCGAAACACGATTTTCCACCATTGCAAAGGATTCACCATTTTGGGGCGGAACATTATATCCCCGATGAATTAACTTGTACTCTTCTCTTCCCAAAAATTTTTCCAATTCTTTTCTTTTTTTTGGAGAAAAATTTTCTATTGCATCTCCTTCTACATCTAATTTTAATAGTTTTTTCCCAATTTTTTCCATAAACGACTCATGTGTTTTTCCATTGAGATTTCCATAGTTACGCTCTATCATTCTATTGTCTGTTAGAATTTTTTTACATTCTGGATGGTATTTTAAGACTATTTGAAGGGTTTGTTTCGATCTTTTTAATTTTGTTTGGAATGCAATCTGGAATTTTTTGTTTTTCAATTTTTTAGCTACTGTTTTTGCCTGTTTGAATCCTGTGGATGTAAGCCCAGGATTAAGCCAGCCAGTGAATTTTTCGTCTCTGTTAAAAAAAGTTTGCCCGTGTCTAAAGAGATATATATACAGTAGTTTCATTTTATCTTTTTATTACTTAGGGGAGCACAATCATTTTTATAAAGCTTTGTTGAATTGATTTTTAATGCTTAGTTATAATGATTTGTATGAAGTGTTAAGAAAGGAAAAATATAGTGAACTTTTGCAAATTCTGCCTAAAAACTTTTTATTAGATTTTTGTGAATATCTTGTGGACAAAAAAGAACAGAGTTCTAAAGATGATGGGCTTTTTGTAGATTCCGTTATGAAGTCAAGAAAACAGGTTGAAAATTCTTTAGCTATTTTTAAGGAACTTATTTTAAGGAGAAAAAAGAAAATTCTTAATTTGGTTTTTGTTGCTGCTGAAACCGGGATTATGAAGAGAGACTATGAAAATATGCTTCCATTCGAGAAAGAGATTTTTGACAAGTTTTTAAAGGCCTTTGAAGATGGAGAAAAACAATTGTCAAAAATTTTGAATGAAAATCAAAGTTTGGGAAAGGATTCCAATAAAATGGTTATTTTTACTCAAGATGTTGAACAGTTTGTCGATATGAATGGTAATGCCCTGGGGCCATTTAATAAGGGACAATTAGCTAATTTGAATTCTCAGGTTTCAGAGCTGTTTGTTACGTCTGGAAAAGCAAGGTTTGTTGATAATTAGAGTGTCACCCCTCTGGGAGGAGGGGTGTCTCCTATACAGCTTGAATAGAGGGGTTGTTTAGACCCCGAATGTTTTGTCATTTTTTGACCTCCATGTTTTGTTAGTTAAATTTATGAAAGCATATATTAAGGGGTTGTTAAGGAAAACTTAGTAATTAGAATCTAGAGCCAGAATTCATAAGATTTAAAAGAGCTTTTGAGAAATCCTTTTCACTTAAGGGTTAAATGCATTATTTTTTATGTATAGATCTGTCAGGTCTTTTTCAGGAGAGGATTTTGTTTTTCCTATTGCAAAGAAAATTAAAGACAAGAGAGTTGTCGGAATTATTATTGTCAAGAACTTTCCTAATTGCGAGAGATTTGAATAGACTGAACTTGAAGGAAGAAAATATATTGCTGGAGAGCTCCAGATGACTGCACCGATTAGTGCATAATACAAACCAACTCTAACATCTTGTTTTTTTATTTTTGTTATTCCATAGGCGAAGATTGAAAATAATATTGCTGGTGCCATTAGGTTTGTGAGAGATGATTTTGGATCTAGAATGATTGAATTGTAAAGCGAAGATATTGATAAAAGAAGCAAAGGAGAAACTATCCAAAGCAGGAACACAATTAAAGGATATTTGTACCTCTTTTCCATGATTTATATAGGAAAAAGGGATATTTAAGGGTAATCCTACCTAAACTTTTACTAAAGCCTCTAGAGGGATTTGAACCCCCGACCCTTGGTTTGTTTGCTTTTACGATACAAAACCAATGCTCTACCACTGAGCTATAGAGGCACGGGATTAGTGGGAAGGAAACTGTTAAAAAGCTTTTGTTTCTTGTTTTTTGATGGCCCTGTAGTCTAGTGGCAAAACATATCTTTGACGTAGATGGGTCCGCAGTTCGATTCTGCGCAGGGCCATTTTAGAAAAGTTTAAATAGTTCTCTAAAATATATATTATAAACATTATAATGGAAAGGTTATATTTGTTTTTCACTTTGGTCTTTGGAATTTTATTCTTAGCGGGAGTTGTTTCTTCTAATGATATTTTGACTGTCGAAGCAGATATATTTAGTTTTCCTGAAATTGTGATGATAGATGTACAGGATCATATTTATCTTGGGAATGTAACTGTCGGATTTGAGACAAAACCGACAAGCAATGATAAAATATTCATTAAGAATACGGGAACATTTAATGTGAGTGTGCAGCCCAAATTGGTCAATTTTTCTGATTCTGTTTTTGGAAATCTTTATTTCACGAAAAGGTTGAGCGGGGAGGATTATAATTATTCAAGAATTGGACAATTTAAGGTAGATATTCCTTGGAGTGGGGAATTGGATCAATATGAGGAAGAATATATTTATATGAAATTAGATTTAAGAGATATGGAAAACATTGATGAAGATTTAATAGGATATAAGACAGACATTGTTTTTTATGCAACTGCAAATTAAGATAATTTTGGGATTTGTATTTTTTTTCAGTATTTTTATTTGCAGTTTTGTTTCCGGGGCAGAATTTGGAGTGTATCCATCTGCATTTGAATTGAATTTGAATTTAAGTGTGACTGAATGTCATGAAGTCTTTATTATGAGTGGTTTTCCTGGAAAATTGGTTGTTAAAGATTATTGGAGAAAAAATGGTTTTTCGAATAAAATTGATGATTATCAATTGAGTGGGGAAGAAATAGGAATAGATTTCTTTTATTTTGAAGACATTATTCAAAAGGGAGAGAATGAAATTCAAGTGTGTTTTAAGGCAAAAAATGAGGGGCACTATAATGGGGTTTTGTTGTTTTCGGTTCCCGAGAAGAGAGTGGGAATAGGTGTTTGGACAAAAATTAATGTTCTTGGAGATGAATTGTCTTTGAAAAAATTAATAGAGAGTAATGTTGTCGGAGATAGCAATTTAATACTTCTTCTTATGTTTGAAACTGGCTTTTTGGGTTTTCTCACTTTGTTCTTTTTATTTATTGTTATTAAGAAAAAACCTAAATTATGAGATATAGAGAAGAGTATAACTATTCAATTTAAAAGGTCATTGAATATATATACAATTTTTAAGCTGAAGATTTATATATTCCTTTTTATTGAAGATGATATGTTTTTAGAGGTCAAAAAAAGAGGACAATTGGCAATATTTGTAATCATTGCTTTAGTGATTGCGGGAGCAATAATAGGGTATTTTTTATTTAAGGGAAGTTTTGGAATTAATAATGTAAATCCTGAATTAAGGGGTGTTTTTGATTATTATACTCAGTGCATTAAACAAGAAACAGAAAGGGCATTAAGCATAGCAGGAACTCAGGGAGGAAAAGTATATGTTGAAGATTATGCTCCTGGAAGTGAATATGCTCCATTTTCTAGCGAATTAAATTTTCTGGGTTTCCCTGTTCCTTATTGGTATTATGTTTCAGGAAACGGAATAATAAAAGAAAATGTACCTTCAAAAACAGGGATTGAGCGGGAAGTTGGGAGATATGTCGAAGAGAATCTTGGAAGGTGTGATTTTTCAAATTTTTATGAACAGGGTTTTGAAATTGATTTAGGAAATCCAAGTGTAAATGTTAAGATAAATGATTTGAGTGTTGATATCACTGTTAGGTCAGATCTATCTGTTTCCAAAGGAGAGGTTTCTTCAAGGAGGACAGAGCATTCTGTGAATATAGAAAGTAAATTTGGGAAATTTTACGGAATTGCTAAAAACTTGTATGATAAAGAGTTAGAAGATTCTTTTCTTGAAAATTACGCTGTTGATGTTTTAAGATTATATGCTCCTGTTGACGGAGTGGAAATACAATGTTCCCCTAAAATATGGAAAACCCGGGAAGTAATTCAGGAGCTGAAGCAAGGATTGGAAGCTAATATCGGAGCTGTTAAATTTGAAGGAAATTATTATAGTTTAAATGATGAGGAAAATAAATATTTTGTTGTGAATCAGAAAGTTGATGAAAATGTTAATTTGATTTATAGTCCAGATTGGCCCACTAGAATTGAGGTTTATGGAGAAGGAGTTGATTCAGAGATAATGGTTGCTGAGCCGATTGGAAATCAGGAAGGTCTGGGAATCATAGGATTTTGTTATATTCCATATCATTTTGTTTATGACCTCAGTTTTCCAGTGATGTTTCAAATTACTTCAGGAACAGAAGTATTCCAATTTCCTGTTGCAGTCGTGGTTGATAAGAATTTGGCGAGAAACTCTATATTTTCCCAATTTGGAGAAGAGCCAGAAGTCGATGTTTGTAAATATAAAACTTCAGAGCTTTCCGTTAATCTGTATAATATTAATTTGAACAGGGTTGATGCGAATTTAAGTTATATATGCTTTAGCCAGCAATGTAGCTTAGGGGAAAGTAAAAATGGCAAGTTTGAAGGGCAAGCTCCAACATGTCTAAATGGATATTTGTTGGCAAGAGGAGAAGGATATGCCGATAAGAAAGAACTAGTTTCTACTAATGAGGAAAATCAAATCGATTTAATTCTTGACAGAGAATACGATATTGAAGTTAAAATTAATTTGGATGGAAAGCCAATTAATGATAATGCCATGGCTGTGTTTACAAAAGATGATGGAAAAAGCAAGAGTGTATTTCTACCAGATGTTTCCAAAATAAAGTTGAGCGAAGGAAATTACAAGATTAAAGTTTATGTTTATTCTAATTCAAGTATTAACATTCCTGAAAGCAGGAAGACTCAATGTACTGATGTTCCAAGATCAGGAATACTCGGAATATTTGGAGCTACTAAGGAGCAGTGCGTTGATATTATTATTCCTGGAACGAAAATAGACCAAGTTCTAATAGGAGGAGGTCAAAGCGAAGAATTTTTGTTGGAAAGTGAAATTTCAAAGGGAAAGATGGACATTTTTGTTTCTTCTATTGATAAACCGAAGACAATAGAAGAATTGCAAAATGGCTATGCTATCTTTGAAGCTCAAGGATTAGGAGTTGGGTTCCCATGAAAAATAAATTTTTAATTTTTGTTTTGTTTAGTGTTTTTATAGTTTTATTTTTAAATTTAGGATTGGTTTTTGCGGCAGACGCATTCACGCCTGATCAATCAGCTAGTTTTTCTTCAAGTCAAAGAATTTCTGCTCAGGGTCAGTATGGATTTCAAACTTATTATTCCAGTTCTCAAATAAAAGATTATTGGCCTGTTTTGAATGAAGAAAATAAAGAGAGCTGTGAGGCAAGACAAGATATTCTGTTGAATATTGCTCCTCTTGGATGTCAGCCGACTGTTGTTAGGTCTGACTTACTGGCTGAGCAGAATGTTCCTGTGTTTTGTCAGATTGATGCTTTACAGCTTAATCCTTTATTAGATATAAAACAAATTAACAACATCAGATTTTCAGGAAAATATCCTGAGGAAGTTGCAGGAACCGGATTTCATCCTGCAAGAGCAGCTTTATTGACAAGAGATAAATTACTCGGAGATCCATTGATAAATAATATAGGATATATAGTTGTTCTATTAAAGAAACAGCCAGATGAAAGTAAGCTTCCTGAAAGTCTTGAAGTAACATTAAGTGCGCAAATAGATTATGCAAGCGGGAATGCTTTTGGAATTGGAAGAACAGAATTTGTTCTTAAGCCATTAAATGATGAAGAGTGGAAGTCAGAAAAAAACAAACAGGGATTTTGGAATGGAAGATATTTTGTTAGGTTAGAGAGTGTCGATACAAATAAAGCAGTTGTTTCTTTATATTATGGGGACAGGAAGATAAGCACAACAAATGTAGAAAGAGGAAAACAGTCAGGAACAATTTACATGCCTGGAATGTATTGTCAAGCAGGGGTTAATGTTCTTTATACTGGATTTGTTGGAGCTGCCGAGACTGCAAGAATTGAAATTATTACAGGAGACAATCTTGTTGCTTCTGATGTTTACAAAGGAGAAAGATTTTTGAATGACAAATGTACAGTCAGAAATATTAAAGTTGATGCAGGAGGACAAACAGGAAGTCTGGAATTTAGCTGTTCTGGAAGCTCAGAGATTTACACTTTAAGCAAGGGAAGCAAAATTACAGGAAATAATAAAGATTCAGAATTGAAAGATATTTCATTGGTAAGCGGAGATGAAGATTTTATGGCATCAATTAAAGAATATATTGCTGTTGCTGATGATTATCCTGCTGAAGTAAGCAACAATGCTATAAATGAATATTATGGAGAATCTGCTTTGCATGAGGCATTGCTTTTGTTGGAAAAGCCAGAAGTTAATAAGCTAAAAACTAAAAAAGAAGTTCTTGAAAAACTTATAGATAAATATCCTAATTCTATTTATAGAAATGAATATGAGTCAAAATTGCAGGAATTGATTGATTATGATTTAAGCAATACTGCAAGAGAAGTCAATGTTTTGAATAGAGCCAGCATTATTAGACTTGTTTCATTGAAAGGGATTGAGGAAAATCAGAAATCAAGTGCTTCATTTAGTGTTTTGGGAATTTCCAACAGAATTGAAAATGTTTTGGAAGGAAGTGAATATTCTTTAGAAGGAAATACGGCAAATGGAATTCAAAAAATTGTTGTTGAAAGAGTTATTGATGAAAATACTGTAAATACAAGAGTTGTTTGTAAAGATTCCGGAACTGTCAAAGGAGAAGTTAGAGATTTGGTTTTGAAGTTGGGAGAGGAGTATAAGGAAGTTTGTAATTCTAGGGAAAAAATAAGATTAGAAAATGTTGATTTGAAAAAGTTTGCTAAAATTCAGCTTCTTCCCTGGGCGGGTGGAACCACAACAGAGACAAATTTAACAGTCAGAATTGGAATTGAGAAAAGGGCAATTCAACTGAATCCGGGAAAGACGCAGGGAAAAATAGAAAATTTGAATAAATCAATTCAAAAATGGGAAGCAATTTCCAAGAGCTTAGGAAATGTTGTTTCAGGGCTAAAAGCAGCTTGTTTTGCCACGGCTGCTGTTTTAAATGTTAAGAACTTTCTATCTGGGCTGGATGGAAATGCTTTGGCAAGAGAGCAGGCAATGACCGGAAGCAATGGATGGAGTGAGAGATGTAAGAATGCAATTGCAAAAGGATATATTGATTTGAATGGAGATGGAAATCAGAATTCTGGAGAGGAAGCTTCTTATTCAACTCCTACACAGTGCTTCAATGACCAAAAAGTAAAGAGTATGATTGAATCTGAGATAAATGCAAGGAAAGAGGCGATAAAACAAGTTAATGAGGACATAAAGAATGTTGAATCTTCTCCAGGAGTTTCAACAGGAGATTCAGGATTATTAGGTTCTGGAAAGATTGTTGATACTGCAAAAGCAAGAAAAATATTGTATAATAATTTGCAAGCTCAGTATGGAAATGAATTTGAAAGTACTTTTGGAAAGTATTCTGAAAATGAAAATGATGTTCCATTTTCATATAATGATTTAAGAGAATGGGAAATGAATAAGATTCTTCAAGATAAGGGAGTTGGAATTGCTGGTAAAGAACTGGAAAATATAAATAAAAGAGTTGCAGATCAAAAAAGAATTATTTCTGATATTAATAGTGCTAAAAATCAGCAGAGTGTTGATAGTTTAGCTTTGATAACTACAAATGATAAAGCAAAGGATGTTTCAACTTCATTATTGAAAATTGATGGGAATAAAATAGGAAGCTTTACCACTATTGATAATCCGATTAATACGCAATCTGATGGGAATTATGCTGTTATCATTAATGATAATTCTGGAGATGGAGCAACAAACAAGAAATATGTTGTAACTGGAAATGATAATTTAGGAGTTTTTAGGCCTATTTCAGTTTATGAATATAGGGGTTCTTCAAATGGGCAGATAAATGGAGTTGTAAAAGTTTCTGAAGATAATGTTGCTTTAATACAAGGAATTTATAGCAGGAGGAATATAGGAATTATAAAAAGCACAGGGGATTTGCTTGGAAATAAATTTACCAATGACAGAGATAAAGTTGTTAGATATTTTGTAACAGGACCTGATAAGGATTTGCCTGCTCTAGTTCCTTTTGATTTGAATAATGGATGGTATGTGAGAGTTTTATCAGGATTGACTGAGAATACAAGAGCATATGACGGCTCAGGACTGCCTAAGAGATGGAGAATTGCTAATGTTGGAGAAAATGGGCAGATAGATTCTGACGATGAATATCAGGATATTGATCAATTCAATATGGGTTCAACTATTCTTGGCTTAGATGTGCAGACATCTTCTAAACTAGTAAGTGATTCAAGAAGAGCATTATTAGACGCAGCTTCTCAAAGAGGAAAACCAGTTATAAGGATAAACAATTTTGATTTGAAACAAGGAGACCCTGTAAGCAATTATAATGCTGTTGAATGCCAGGAATTCATGAGCATTGATGACTGCAAATTGTTATTTAATGTTTGTGATCCTGTTATTTGTCCTGCAACAAGGTGCAATTTTGGAGGAAAATATCCTGTTGCAGATGTAATTCAAACAGGAATAATTGGCTCAACATTATTATGTCTGCCAAATGCTAAAGAGGGAGTTCTTATTCCTGTGTGTTTGACAGGAATACAGGCAGGAGTTGATAGTTATGTTTCTATTTTGAGAAATCATAGAGATTGTTTGCAGGAAAGTCTTGATTCAGGGCAATTAGTTGGAATTTGCGATGAAATTTATTCTATTTATGCATGCGAATTTTTCTGGAATCAGGTAGCTCCTGTTGCGAATGCTTTACTTCCTAAATTAGTTGAATCTGCTTATGGAAGTTCGGGAGCAAGAGGGGGAGGAGAGTATTCTACTGTAACAACTGCATGGGATAATACAAAGAAATCTGTTGATTATTTTACACAAAGTTATGCTGTGAATTCATTGAAAGCATTTAATTTGAGAAGTACTGGAGAAGCAGGAGGAGAATTTTGTAAGGCATTTATTTCTGCAAGAGCGCCTAATTCCTTTAAGACTCTGATAGAACCAGATTCACCTCCACAATTCTATGCATGGTTCTCTGCGGAAACATTCAGCGATGTAACTGTGCCTGCCACATCACATTATAAAGTATTTTATCACATATTCGCAGGAAATGATGCAGGAGTCACATACAGTGTTTATTTGAAAAATCCTCCACAATCTTCTTATTATTATCAGGCATCTACAATTCAAGTAGCGTCAAGCTTTATTTCTCAGGGACAGTATGCTTCCGAGACCAAGGATTTTACGGCTCCTGATGGTTATAAAGAACTTTGTGTCAGAATAAATGAAGTTGAAAGATGCGGATTTAAACAGGTCTCTACTGATGTTGGAATTAACGTATTGAGAGATGAATTTGTTCAGAATGAGTTGGATAATGTAGATATAAAGACAGAAGAAGAATGCAAGAGCGGAAGTTCAAGTATTGGAAGTTTATTGCAGCCGAATTTGCAGGCAGGGGCTCAAGATGTTTTGAATCCTTCAATCGGGGCAAGGGGAATTGTAAGAATATGCGCAACAAGAGATCCAGGAGCTTCTACAGAACCAGGAAGATATGTCGATGTTGGATATTGCGGAGAACAGAAAGTAAGATGCTGGCTCGATAAAAATAGTGTTAGCAATGCTTTAACAAATGAGAATTTAGGAGCAAAGAATGAAACGTTGTCAGTATTAGAGCAAAGACAGAAAGAGTTATTGGGAGATCAAGGATTATATGTTAGTGATACACAGATTAATAGCATTCTTAGAATCTTAAGCGATGAAGTTGGAAAATTAGTTGGGGATTACAGAAACAAGAGACAAGATCCAGGGGAAAGCGTAAAAAAGATTAAGCTGGAAATTGATACAGCTTTTGGAGTTTTTGGAGAGAAACTGATTTATAATCATCATAAAGCAGAAGTTGCTTTGTTAAGAGCAAGGTTAACTGGATTATTGGGAGAATATAGAGCAGATAATTTACCTAAAGAAGT
>Ga0209542_10006919_pt1 | contig 21838 bp, 17 predicted proteins | sample RifCSPhighO2_01_FD_184028 | JGI IMG/M metagenome (GOLD analysis project Ga0209542, IMG submission 184028) | Soil microbial communities from Rifle, Colorado - Rifle CSP2_plank highO2_0.1 (SPAdes) (version 2) | ecosystem: Environmental > Terrestrial > Deep subsurface > Rock core/Sediment ... | reverse complement strand
ATATTTCCCATCCAATTCGCCGCTCCTTGGATGGGAAATATGCCCGGGTGGCTGATTCCCAACTATTGGCAGTACGAAAATCCGGTACTGGATGAGGTAGGCCAGAAAGTCTTTATGGGCGATTTTTCAAGCCGCCAGGAGCGGGATGACCTTTATCGTCAGGCAACCGGGATGGCTTTGGATGAGTCGGTACGGATTTGGCTGGCGACCACGACTAGCGTATTCCCGGCCTCGCCTAATCTCAACTGCGTAACCGAAGATGTGGTCAGCGGCCCCAAGAGTCTGCTGACGCTTCGCGATGCCTATATCCCCGGCAAGGACACACTTCGCGTCGGCCACTTTTGGGTTTGGACTGCAAGTTCGGTCTGGAATCCGGTAGGCGGATTCGGAGACGTCTTTAGCACGGATATCTGGAAGAACATTTACGACCCGTCTTTGATCAATGATCCTTCTAGCGGCGAACCGATTCCTTTCCGGGCGAGCTTCCAAGTTGAAACCGCCGGATCCAGTGGCAGTAAACTAGCCGTGCCATCTGAAGCAATTAAGTGGGATGCGGACAGCGACCGCTGGGAACCGGTTCCGCAAGGGACGCAGGCAACCAGCAAGGTTGTCTTTGACTTAAGCAAGTATTTCCAGAGTGTTTGGCATAACCAGCGCCCGATCACGATGGCGGATGTTCTTTATAATCTCGCGGCCACGTTTGATCGGGTCTACGATCCAGATAAGTCGCGAGTTGAGTTTGTTTTGTCGGTGACGCAGAAGCCGCTTTTGGATCGTTTCCAGGGCTTTCGAGTCTTGGATGACAACCGGATCGAAGTTTATTTGGACTACTGGCATTTTGACGAGGCCTATATCGCCTCCTATGCCGATGTCATTCCGCTTGCCTTCCCGTGGGAGATCATGGCAGCGAGCGACGAGCTCGTTTACGGCCTCAAGCAAGCGGCTTATAGCCAGGCATCAGCGGCGCGCTACAACGTGCCTTGGCTGAGCTTGGCCGAAAGCCGTGGGGCAGGACTGGTCGCAAGGGTTCTTCGGGGGTTCTCTCGCAACAGTTATGTTCCCAAAGGGTATTTTGCGGTCAATGGTAAAACCTACGTTTCCGTCCAGGATGCGTTGGTGCGCTATAGTGCAACTCTTGCTTGGTTTGATCAGTACAACCACTTGATCATCTCCAACGGTCCCTTCATCCTGGCGCGCTATGACCCGCCGGCGCAGTATGCGGAACTTAAGGCATTTCGGGATCCAACCTATCCGTTTAAGCCGGGCGATTGGTACCGTCCTAAGCCGTAAGTAGTTAGATTCTCAGGGCATCTCTTACTCGATCACAAAGATCGTATGAGGGATGCCTTTTTTGTGTTCGGTTGCCTTTAGGACAAGTTGGGGTTATATTATAGGCAACTTTAATAACTAAAGAAAGCAGAAAGGAGGACAGAAGTGAGAAAGGTCTTGCTGAAAGTTATATCTTACGTAATTGCGTTCGTCTTTCTTCTTCTCTCGCTGCAAATTGTGTTCGGAGCAACCGGATTTTCCGATAAAATCCTTGAAAGCGTGGTCAATGAACAGCTAAGGGGAACTCGGCAGGTTTTGGCCCAAACCATTCGCGATCCAGATGAGTTGGAAAAAGCAGTCGAGGCGGCAAAAGAAGACTTGGATTCCTTGTACGGACTGGACAAGCCGTGGTACACACGCCTTCCTCAAAGCACTCTTCGAGTAATTACGTTTGACTTGGGCGAAGCCCGAACTCTGCGCAGTTTTTCCGGAAGCAATGCCGTTTCGGATATCGTTTTGGAAAGATTGCCCAATACTCTGATTATGATGCTTCCCAGCTTTTTCCTGGTGGCGGTTTTTGGGCTTTCGATTGGTGTTTGGGCAGCGACGCACGTTGGAGGCCGAATTGATCGCTTGCTTTCATTTTTCGCCGTTTCCTCAAATGCGATTCCGGCTTGGTGGATCAGTATGCTGGCAATTGTAGTTTTTGGGGTAGTACTAAATATTTTGCCCACCGGGGGCATGTACAGCGCTCCCCCGCCAGTGGGAGATATTTCCCGTTTTCTCGATTTGGCCAAACATGCAATTTTGCCGATCATGAGCTTAACTTTGGTCTCGATCGGACCATATATGTATGCGATTCGCGCGATGACCATTCGGACTGCTCAACAGCCGTTTGTCGCTTATGCTCGTGCAAGGGGGTTCTCCGAATCTCGGATCCGTTGGCGTTACATTTTGCTTCCGGCGGCTCCTCCCATTTCTACTAGCTTAGTTTTGGGACTAGTCGGCTCGTTCTCTGGAGCAATTCTGACGGAAACGATCTTCAATTGGCAGGGGATGGGGCGGCTTTATTATGATGCCTTAAGCGGAACTCCTGACGAGGGGCTAGTTGTCGCATTGACCGTAATTTATGCCTTGATGTTTATGGTCTCCCGATTTGTTTTGGATGTACTTTACATTCGCCTTGACCCACGAGTCAGGCGGTAGGAAGGGAGGTACGAAAGATGGTCAAAGGAATTATGCGGACTATTTTTAGCTCGTTTTTAGGAAAGGTAGGTTTTTTCCTGCTTTTGGCTTTTGGAATCGCGGCGGTCGTCGTGACCGTTGTTTTCCCTCCTGATTTCGGCCAGCGAATTTGGAACAATCCGGTTTACTGGGCTGATTATCCCAAAACTGCAATCCCTTCTTGGTGGCCGGAGGCGGGCGGCAAAGCCCAGCATCAGGTTCTTATTGCGACTACTCCAACAAATATGACAGAAGAAGGGGCCGGCAAAACATTGGAATACCGGTTCGCCGTTGGTATTTCTTCCCAGTCGGATCCAAAGTTCCTCTCCTTTTCGATTTCGCATCTTCAATTCCAAGACGTTTCTCCAGTAATCGCAGTTTTGATCGAACAAGACGGCCAATTCTTGCCGCTTTACAGCTATGTCGTGCCGGACAGGTTTTCGGGTGAGAAGTCTCCGATATCACGCTACGCGACCGAACCGTTTCGCGTCCAGCTTACCTCGGATTACCAAGCCGAAGGAATGGTTAAGGAGCTTTTGAGCGGCCTCCGCAACCGGGGTCAGGATAGATTTACTGCCGTTGTCCGCCTCAATTTTGCAAGTCGGGAAGATTCGGTCGAAGAGGTCCGGTTTATCGCTGGCGGCGAATCTTTTGGGTGGCTTGGGACCGATGACCTCGGCCGCGATGTTGCCACCGGAATCCTGGCGGGATTGCCGATTGAACTTTTAATCGGGTTCGTGGTTGCTTTTTCCGCCACCGCCCTTGGGGCTGTGATTGGAACAGCTAGCGCGTATTTCGGTGGTTGGGTTGATCTAATTACTCAGCGAGTAATTGATGTTTTAACCATGGTGCCAACTTTGCCGATTGTGATGTTTCTTGTTTTCGCTTTCGGTGCTAACTTGGCTTACATCATCCTATTTTTAATTGTGTTTGGATGGACCGGACTGGCAATCCAGATTCGACCGTGGATCATGCAGATTCAAGCGGAAGGTTTTATCACCATGGCAAAGGCGCGCGGGCTTTCAGACAAGCGCATCATCGTAAGGCACTTGCTGCCGCAGACTCTACCGTTTTTGTTCGTCACTTTTACCTTTTCCATCCCGGGTGCAATTCTCTCCGAAGCAGGATTAAGTTTCTTAGGTCTGGGGGATCCTTCCGTTCCGACGTGGGGCCAGATGCTCCAGCAGGGATTCCGGACCGGAGCTATCTACCTAGGATATTGGTGGTGGATTTTGGCACCTGGACTGGCAATTGTACTCACTTCACTAGCACCAGCTTTAATCGCGCAATCTCTCGAGCCCTATACTGAGCCGCGTCTAAGGAGAGGGTAGGGGAAAAGGAGGTGGATCGAATGCCAAACCCCCCGCTTCTTGAGGTAAGAGATCTTACTTTGTCATACGGGTCAGGCAGTAAAAAGCTTACCGCCCTCGATCGTGTTTCCTTCACAATCAAGCAAGCTGGAGAAGCACTTGCAGTTGTCGGCGAAAGCGGCAGCGGAAAATCCAGCTTAGCAAGCGCAATCATGAAGATACTTCCAAACAACGTTTCTGAATTTTCTGGCTCCGTGCGACTTAACGGTGAAGACATCAAAGAGATGCCCGAATCTCAACTGAGCCGATCAATTCGATGGAAAAGGGTATCTTGGGTTCCCCAAGAAGCCTCTGCCGTGTTTAACCCCATCTATCAAATCGGTAGACAGCTCGAAGAAACGCTAGGAGTGCATGGTGTGCGCGATTCACAAGTCCGCCGCGCCGAAGCGATTCGACTTTTCCAATTGGTGGGGTTGAATAGCGAAAGTGACCTAGCCAAGTATCCGTCTGAACTTTCTGGAGGAATGCGCCAGCGCGCCGCCATTGCGATGGCTCTGGCGCTTAAGCCCTCGTTGGTTATCTTGGACGAGCCAACTTCCGCGCTGGATGTCAGCCTGCAAGGAGGCATTATTAGTCTTCTGCAGGATCTAAGGGATCAATTTGATCTTTCCTACATTTTTATTACGCATGATGTTGTTCTGGCGACAAAACTTTGCAATTCTTTCGTTGTTCTTTACGGCGGAAGAATCGCTGAATATGGTTCAAGAGAAGCAGTAATCGACCGTGCTTCTCACAAATATACCCGGGCGCTTCTTAACTGTGTGCCGACTTTCGAGCCGGGACAGAAGATGTTATCAATCCCAGGCGAACCACCCGATTTGCGAAAAGTCGCTGGCCGCTGCCCCTTCTATCCAAGGCCCGCAATTCGCTGTGACGGTTGTCGAGAAAATGAGCCACCGGTCTTAGTCGAAGTTGAAGAAGGACACTGGGTTGCTCAGCATATCTTAAGTTCTTAAGTTTCCTTGAGGTCCCCTTAATAACCGAAATTAGTTATTAGGGGGCCTTTTTTGTATCCCTCGGCGAGGTTTGACAGCAATTTTTAACCGTGGTAACCTTTTGGCTAAAGCACCCTCAAAAAAAACGGAGAGGAGCGAGATGCGAAAAGTAGCAGCACTTCTTCTGATTCTTGTTTCTGCCACGAGTGTTTCTCCAGCGTTTGCAGACACCCCGGAAGGTGCAGATCCGGCTTTCAGTCCCCTGAGCGATTCGACAACTCACCGGCGGGCTCTCATGCTTTACGAACTCGAGCAGCGGGCGAGCGCCGGAGATACCGATGCTCTAAATACGCTGACCTCGATGGGCAACAAAATCAAGGAAATGTTTCCTAATGGTTCGCTTGTACGGGATGCTTGGAGCAACGCACTTCAGGTCGCGGTAGATGATTGGAGAAACCGCCGAGGCCTAAATGAGTCCGGTTTGCCCCGGGACAACTCTGCTCAACTTCCAGCTGCAGCAGGAGGAGGGCTTGTGCCTTACAGAAATCCTGCGCCTGCTTTCAGCCGCAACATTTTGGTTACGCGCGACGAGGGAACCCCAGTCCAAAACGAGCCTTATCTGTGCGTGGACCCGGAAGATTCAAAGCACCTTATTGTGGTGTCGCACAACTACGGCTACAACGCCGCACCGGCCGAAGTCAGTTTTGATGGCGGAGAAACTTGGACGACCGCACGCCATGTCCCAATTTCGGAACAAGCTATCTTTAGCGGCGATCCCGTCGTCTCCTGCGCTCGTGGAGAAAAGGCATACTACAACTTCATGTCTTTGGGCCAAACAGACTATATGCTCTTGAATCAAGCAGTCTCGATTCTCAGGAGCGACATTGCCGTTTCCGCTTCATGGGATGGGGGAATGGCGTGGCAGCAGCCTTCCGTAGTAGACACCAATCACCTGGGTCTGGAAGAGTATCCTCTTGAGCTCCCAGATGGCTCAGTGATTGATGTTCCGGTTATCGCCGCATCCTTTTTGGACAAACCCTGGATGTCGCTTGGCCCTAACCCAGATGATCCAGAAAAGGACATGCTGTACGTCTCCTACACAAAATTTGTCGACTATTTCTACGTCACGCAGCCTATTCCAGGTATCTACTTGCTGATTTTTTTGCAGGCCACTTCCGAGATCGTAATTCGGAGTTCTGCCGATGGGGGAAAAACCTGGCAGGACACGGCGGCTATGCAGCCAGTACCGGCCATCAGTGATGTTATTGGGACTATCAATGCCGGAGTTGCGGAAATTACCTGGCGGACAATTCAGGGCTCACAGCTTGCAGTTGCAGATGACGGAACTGTTTACGCCGCATGGTACGATTCTCTTGCTGACGGGTACTCAATGGGCAAGGCACGCTACTACGTCGTAGAGTCATCTGACACAGGCAAGACCTGGAGCGAGCCGACTGTGGCGGCCGAAGTTTTGGAGACACAGCGCAATTCGCGTTCAGCGCCGTTTAGGGCTCCCGGTAACCCGGCGATGGCAGCCGGCAGGAATGGCGAAGTGTATTTGGCGTTCCCTGCAAGAACACCAAGCAAGCCCGAGGATGATTCGGACGTGTACTTTGTTCGCGGCGAGGGTAGCAATGGCCGACTGGCTTTTAACGAGCCGGTGCTTATTAATCAGGATGATACCAACAATGTCCAATTCTTCCCGGCGATCACGGTTAGTCCCGATGGAGCGATCCACATGATGTGGGGCGACGCCCGGGATGACCCCGCGGGGTTGAAGTACAACATTTATTACTCGAAGAGTGATAACCGCGGCGACACCTGGGGATTTGATGTTCGTGGTATTCACGAGCCGGACACCCGGGTGACCGACTTTCCGAGCAATCCTAACAAAGGATTTCCCGGCGGAAGGTTCATCGGGGACTATTTTGGAATTGCGGCAACTGACAGCGAGGTTTACATGGTTTGGACTGACACTCGTCTTGGCGAGTACGGCCCATTCAACTCCAAAATTGGTTTTTCGAGACGCCGCGCTATGCAGTCACCGTCGGCTGTTTTGAATCCCTCAAGCGGTCCCGCTGGCAAATCAATTGCCGTCCAAGCATACGGTTTCCAGCCGGACATGTCTGTATTTGTGCAGGTTGGAAGCGACATCGCGTTTTGCGGTAGGACTTCCGACAGCGGCACTGTTGAGTGCAATGCGGTTATGCCGTTTATGGCTCCGGAGCAAAGCCAACAGGTGATTTTGTTTGACGAGTCTGGCAACGTTGCCACAACGTCGTACTTTGTCGAGGGTGACAAGAGCACTGCCGATAGTACCCAAGACAACGCCCTAGCCAACTTTGCTGTAGGCATAGGAATCGGTGCTGTACTCGGTTTAGTGCTTTCTGCATTTATGGTTTTGGTCTTTTTTGTTTTCCGAAGAAGGACTTCAACCTCCTAATCGGTCACAGGTCCTCGTTTCTAACTTTCTAAGTTGGATTCGGGGACCTTTTTTGTCGCTCCTGAAGATTCTGTTATTATATCTCCGTGGCGGAAAAACCGGATCACCGTCGCGTCAAACGCGATCATCGACAAATAGGCAGGGAGCTAGAACTTTTCTTTTTTGATGAAACAGCGCCTGGGGCGCCTTTTTGGCTTCCTAAAGGAATGATTATCTTTAAAGAACTGGAGAGGTTTATCCGCGAGGAAACAGATAGGAGAGGATACGAGGAAACATCAACTCCGATTCTTGTTAAATCAGAACTCTTTAAGCAGTCCGGGCATTGGGAACACTTTGGCGAGCACAATATGTACAACTTAGACATTGATAAGGAATTATTTAGTTTGAAGCCGATGAACTGTCCGGAATCAACGCTGATTTACCGTTTTAAAACCAGAAGTTACCGAGATCTTCCTCTTCGCTTGTCCGAGATCGGTCGCCTTTTTAGAAGGGAGAAATCAGGAACAATCGGCGGAATGTTTAGGGTGACTCAAATGACGATGGACGATGCCCACGTCTATTGCCGGCCGGATCAAATCCAAGAGGAAATTTCCGCAATGCTCGATCTAACCCTTGCTTTTTACAAACAGCTGGGACTGTCAGTCGCCTTTGCTTTAGCAACCCGGCCGGAAAAAGCGATGGGAAAGGTTGAAGATTGGAATGAGGCAGAAAAGCATCTCGCCAAAGCTCTGGAGGTAAGTAAGTTAAAGTACAAAACACTCCCTAAAGAAGGGGCCTTTTACGGGCCAAAAATTCATATTGATGTCACTGATTCACTTGGGAGAACCTGGACATTGGCGACAATTCAATTGGACCTTCAGATGCCCGAGCGCTTTAAGCTAGAGTATATCGATCAGGAGGGGCGATCCCAGCGTCCAGCAATGATTCACCGGGCAGTTTTTGGTACTTTTGAGCGTTTCGTTGGTATTCTGCTTGAGCACTTTGAAGGCGCCTTGCCAGTTTGGCTTTCCCCCGTCCAAGCGGTAGTTGTTCCAGTCTCGGAAAAATCTAATAGTTACGGGGAAAAAGTAAAAGAGGAGATCGGGCGTCAGGCGCCAAACACCAGAGTCGAGACATGGATCGGAGAGGGGACATTACAAGCTAAAATCAGAGACGCTGAGCTGCAAAAAGTGCCTTATGCTCTTGTCGTTGGCGAAAGAGAAGAGAAAGAGAAAGCAGTTGCTGTTCGCTTGCGTGATGGGAAGGATCTTGGACCAAAAAAAATCGATGAGGTGTTAACAAAAATTATTAAAATTTCCGAGAATCGTGCACTAGCTTTATGGTAAAAAGGGTTTCCTACCGAATCAACGAAGCAGTTAAAGCTCCGGAAATTCGACTTATCGGAGAAAAAGGTGAGGAGAGTAAGGTGATGCCAACAAAGGAAGCATTGACCCTTGCCCGTGAGGCGGGACTGGATCTGGTTGAGATCGCCCCAGGTGCAAAACCGCCGGTGGCAAGAATTACTAATTTCCAGCGATTTCTATTCCAGAAGGAAAAGGAGGAAAAAGCATCAAAGAAGGGAGGGAAATCTCAACTGAAAGAATTTAGAATTAGGCCCAATATAGGGGACAATGACTTGGAGATCCGTACGCGTCGAGCTGAGGAATTCTTACGCGCGGGGGATAGGGTAAAATTAACCGTTGTTTTTCGAGGGCGCGAAATTACCCACCCCGAAGTAGGGTTGGAAAAAGTGAGGAGGGTAATCGACCTTCTTAAAGAGGTTGGATCTGCAGAGAAAGATCCCCAGCGCATGGGAAGAACTTATGAAGTTCTGATTAATCCCCTTAAGCGAAGCTAGGGGGTAAACTTAAAAGAAATGGCTAAGGCAAAAATTTCGAAAACAGTAAAAGAAAGGTTTAAGATTACCAGCGGAGGAAAGCTCTTACATAAAAAGGCTGGGGTTAAGCATCGCATGTACAAGGAAAGGGCTTCCTTGCGCACTCGCGGTCGTAGGTTAAAATCTTTAACAGGAAGACAAAGAAACAAGATTAGGAAGTTGCTTGGCATATGACACGAGTTAAAGGCGGTATAACAAGGGTTCGCAGACACAAAAAAATTCTTAAGGCGGCGGCCGGCTATCGGGGAGCAAAGCACCGCCAATATAAACGCGCCCGCGAAGCGGTTTTGCATGCGGGTCAATACGCTTATGTTGGGCGACGTTTACGAAGACGAGATATCCGAACATTATGGATTAAGCGAATAAACGCCGCGCTTACACCCTACGGTATAAGCTACAGCCGCTTCGCCCATCTCTTAAAAGAGGCAAAAATTGATCTTGATCGCAAGATTCTTGCCCAACTTGCTTTGGAAGAACCAGAAATTTTTAAGCAAATCGTCGAAAAAGTTAAAAGTTAAAAGATGAATGCTGCCGATATTAAAGAAAAGGCGTTTGTTGAAATTAAAAAAATTGAATCGACCAGTCAGCTAGAAGAAGCTAGAATTCGTTACCTTGGTAGAGATGGGTTAGTTAATCAACTTTTCGCTGAAATCCCCGAACTTCCTCGGGAAGAGGATCGGAAAAAAGCTGGCATTTATCTCAACGAAATTAAATTGGAGATCGAGGAAGCTTTGGCGCAGCGTGATCGCCAGTTGAAGAAACTTTCTGCCAAAGAGTTGGAAAAAGTGCCGTTTGATATCACCGCTCCTGGGATCCCAATGACCGGCGGGTTGGGGAGTATCCATCCGTTGACTCAATTGCGGCAATTTGTTCTAGATACGTTCTCCAACTTGGGTTTTGAGGAAGTTTCTGCTCCTCATATTGAAACGGATGACTACAATTTTGGCCTTCTTAATGTTCTTGCTGATCATCCTGCTCGAGATCTTTGGGATACGCTTTATCTTGAGGATGGAAGGCTTTTGAGAACCCATACTTCCAATATGCAGGTTCGCGAGATGAAAAAACGCCTGTCTGCGCAGGCAGGCAAACCTCCAATCCGAGTAATGACTTTTGACCGCTGCTTCCGCTATGAAAATCTTGATCCCCAGCACAGCCATACCTTTACCCAGTTTGAAATTTTATATGTAGATCATCATGTTTCAATGGCTAATCTACGTTTCCTCTCCGACTATTTCCTTAAACGCTTTTTTGGAGAAAAAACGAAAACTCGCTTTCGGCCAAAGTATTACCCCTTTGTTGAACCCGGGGTTGGGGTTGATGCTCTTGGCCCAAATGGTTGGATCGAGATTGCCGGGGCCGGTCTAGTTCACCCTCAAGTCCTTCGTAATGGGGGGATTGATCCAAACCAGTACTCCGGCTTAGCTTGGGGTTTTGGTCCTGATCGAATGCTAATGGCAAAACTTGGAATTGATGATATCCGCTCTTTTTATGAAGGTGATCTAAGATTCTTAAAGCAATTTTAAAATATGCACATATGTACATATGACCATATGAACAAATGTTAATACTTTACTCTTGGCTAAAAGATTTTGTCAATCTAAAAAAGCCGGCGGAAGAAATTGCCGAAGCACTATCTTTATCTTCAATTGGGGTAAAAGAAGTTAAAAAAGAAAGTGGAGAAAAAATCCTTAACTTGGACGTTACTTTTAATCGTGGAGATCTGCTTTCAATAGTTGGTGTAGCTCGAGAACTTGCTGCGATCTACAGTCTTAGTACAGACAAGATTGACAGGCTTGAAGAATTTACCCCGTCCAACGAGGGCGATCTCGAACCCTTAAAAATTAAAAGCGAGGAAGATCTAACCAAGATTTATACTTTAACCAAAATCTCTGATCTTGCCCCGCGAAGTACACCTGATCTGATCAAGAAGCGGCTTGAAGCGGCAGGAATGCGTTCGGTTAATCTTTGGGCAGACTTAACCAACTACGTCATGCTTGAATATGGTCAGCCTTTTCATGCATTTGATTTTGGGAAAGTTGCCCGTCGTGACCCGTCGCTCTCTATTGAAGTTCGCAAAGCAAAAAAAGGAGAGGCAATTAAAACTTTAGATGGTTTGGACCACCGCCTATCTGAAAGCGACATTGTGATTGCCGATGGTCGCGGTCCGATCGCTGTTGCTGGAGTAATGGGTGGGGAAGATACAGAAGTCGATGATGGCACTAAAGAAATTCTTCTGGAAGCGGCAATTTTTGATCCTGTTTTAATCCGCCAAACGGCTAGGCGGCTGGGGCTTCGCAGTGAAGCAAGCACCCGTTTTGAGCATTTCCTTTCTTCCAAAAACTTATACATCTCACTTAATAAAATTATTCAACTATTTGAACATCACGGGAGCGGGAAATTGACTAACTTTTCTCAAACAGGGAAAAAAGAAGCTCAGGAATCCACTCCAGTAGTTTTGACCCACGAAAAACTCTCTTCAATATCAGGAGAACTGATTCCTCTGGTTCGTGCACGAGAATATTTGGAGCGGCTTGGTTTTAAAATAATGTCATCGGAGAAAGGACTCCTTTGTTGGGCGCCTTACTTTAGGGGGGATGTAAAACTTCCTGAGGATGTTGCTGAGGAGGTTTTGCGCATCCATGGTTATGAGCGGATTCTTCCCAAACCAATCCAAACTGAGATTTTGGGTGGTGAGGAGGAAAAAACTGAAGTTTGGAGAGAACCAGCTGCTTCTATTCTTTCCGATGGCGGCTTTAACGAAGTTAAGAACTATCCCTTTGTTTCTACCCAAGCATTGTCTCATCTTAAAAGTGAGGAGCTTTTACGCTTGCGCAACCCCATCTCTCCGGAAGCAGAGTACCTGCGGCCAAATTTGCTCTTTTCTCTTTTGGAAAATGCTTCCAAAAATGCACCCCGGGAAGAAATGGGGAGAATTTTTGAATTGGAAAAGGTTTATCCGAAGAAAGGGGAAGTTGTGCATCTGGGTGGATTAAGCTGGGGCGAAAAAGAACCATTCCTTCATTTGAAGGGGGTAGTTGAGGCAATTGCTAGAAAAGCTCACCTAAACTTGAGAATGATTCGTTCAAAAAATGAATATCTGCACCCAACCGCCGCCGGGGAACTTAAAATTGGAGAGGTACCCCTTGGTTTCTTGGGAATTCTTCACCCGCACTTGGCGGTCGCCTTTGGACTTGGCGAAACAGCTGTTTTTGAAATCGACTTTGAGAAATTCAGTGAACTGGCGCAGATGTGGGGGACTTTAAAGCCGGTTTCGTCATTTCCAGAAGTTTATGAAGAGTTTTCCTTTATACTTCCTCAGACGCGCGAGTTAGGTAAACTTATTGAACAAATTGGATCCGCTTCCGAAATTATCCGAGAAGTGAAGTTAGTCGATCGATTTACAAAGGATGAGGAGCGTTCGCTTACAATAAAGGTGATTTTTCAATCCCAAGAAAAAAGTCTTTCTGCGCAGGATATTAAACCCGTCCGGGAGAAAATTCTCTCCCTGATTAAAAAAAGCGGAGGTTCGCCTAGGACTTAAGGAGTAGTACAGACTATATTGATGGGGATATCAAGAGTAGTTAATCCGCCTTTAGTGTCTTGAACTTCAATTTTTAAAGTATAAGGTCCAGGTACACATGGGTCGGTTGTCGGTGTTTCCATCTGGAAAAGAGGAAGCGCTGTACCCGTAGGACCATTTTGCTTGGAAGTGTAGCAGCGATTTCCACAGGTGCTTGTTGTTACCTTCCAATCTTTTATCTCCAAACTTTCTCCTCGGTTACATTCATTGGGGAAAGTTGAACAATCTGGCCCATCTAAGGAGAAGCGAACAAATGCAATCTCTGTCCCTGCTTGAGGAGTAGGCCATGCCCTAACGTCAAAGCTTGCTGAAAGAGCATCTTTAGAAATCGGCACGCTTGTAGCGTAAGTAAAGAAATATATATCTCCCGTGCTAATAAGCGGCCCAGTGCCCGCGGCTGTACAATCGACAACTTCTCCGCTTCCGCTAAAACAAATAGGCGAGACCTCGGTTGGAGGGAAGTATTGCGGCTGTCCTGCGTAGGCACTGGCAACCCACGCATCAACATCATCCTGCCACTCTGCTTTTTCTGCCTTAATCTTGATAAATTGCCTTTTTTCGCTCTTTCCAGCCTTTTTACATGCTTCTGAGGCGAGTTTACCGTCGATAGTGCAGATTTCTAGCTCTGTTCTCCAGTCATCCTGCTGGGTTGGAACAGTTCCTTGGATAAAAAGATCACAGCGCAAGTTTTCTCCTGTGTAAGGTCCTGGAGCTTTCCCGGAAAGGTTATCAACACAACCCTCCACAATTCCTCCCGGGCGATTAAAAGCAACGTTGGGTTTGTCCGATAGATAATGGATCATCGCCTGATTCCAAATCCTCGCTGACCCGGCAAAGAAATTAGGATTCATCGGAGAATTATCGTTATTTCCGATCCAAGCGCCAATGGTAATGGCAACTGGAGAATCAGGATGGGCAGGTGTAAAGCCAAAGGCCCAATTGTCCCGGTTATCGTTGGTTGTTCCGGTCTTGACAGCAACCGTGTGGCCGGGAATATTTAAGCCCAACTGACTTCCTCCTCCAAAGGTAAGCGTACGAGCGTTAAAGTCGGAAATAATATTGGTGACTAGAAAAGCTTCTTGTTCGCTTAGTACCCGAACCCCTTCATTTGGATGGAATTCTTCTAAAACCTGCCCATTGTGGTCTGTAACCTTTAAAATTGCAACTGGGTCGTGACGAATTCCTCCAGTGGCAAAAACGGAAAATGCGGTAATCATGTCAAGCATTTTTACCTCGCCGCCACCCAAGGTAAGAGCGATTCCAAAACGATCCGGATCAGTTAAGGTAGTGATACCCATTTCATGTGCGGTGTTCAAAAGATTAGGAACACCGATTAAAGAGAGCATTTTTACGGCAGGAATATTTTTGGAGTTTCCTAAAGAAGTTCGCACCGAAAGAATTCCATGGTACTTTCCGGCGAAATCTTGAGGTTGATAGGGCGGTTGCCCTGGAGGCATATTAAAAGTAGTTGGTTCATCAATAAGCGTGAATGCGGGAGAGTACCCCTGTTTGAAAGAGGTTGCATACATCAGTGGTTTAATTGATGATCCTGGTTGGCGAGAAGGGGAAGTGGTGACATTAAACTGGCCATCGATATCAGTGGCAAAGTAATCTCTTGATCCTACCATTGCAAGGATTTCACCAGTTTTTGGATTCATTGCGGCAACGGCCCCATTGGAGACTCTAAAGCCGCGATCTCGTTCGATTTCGGAAGCGACGATTTGCTGATACTTATCCTGAAGAGAAAGGTCCAAGCTTGTAGTTACCCTCAGCCCTCCCGTTTCTACTAAGGTATCTCCATAGCGTTCGGCCAAAAGTTCCCGCACATACATGACAAAATGCGGAGCTTTAATCTGGGACCCTTCTGGTTTAAAGGTAAGTTGGACATTTTTTGCTTCTTCCTCCTGCTCGCGGGTTATGTAGCCATCTTCGCGCATCCGTCGCAAAACTTCCCCCTGCCTCCATTTGGCCAGTTCAGGATCACGAAAAGGGGAGTATTTCGAAGGTGCTGGCGTCAAGCCGGCAAGAAGAGAGGCCTCCGCAAGATTCAATTCGGAAGCATTCTTGCCAAAATAGTTTTCGGATGCGGCTTGGATCCCGATAGCTTGTCCACCGTAAGGAGTTTCATTGAAATACATTTGGAGAATCTCGTCTTTGGTGAACCGAGCCTCGATTTGAACTGCCAAAATAAATTCCTTAATCTTGCGCAAAATCGTCCGCTCTTGGGTCAGAAGGGTGTTTTTGACTACCTGTTGAGTAATTGTTGAGCCACCCTGAAGATCTCCTCTGGTGGCAATATTAAAAACTGCTCGAACCATACCTACCGGATCAAAACCTTGATGCGTGTAGAAGTTCTTGTCCTCTATCGCAATAGTCGATTGTTTGACCAAATCCGGCATTTGATCAAGTGTGATTAATGTTCTATTTTCGTCTCCATAGATATCGTAGAGAAGCGCACCATTACGATCGTAGATTTTGGTCGAAAGCGAGACTTGTCTGTCGGTTAATCGGTTTGGCGAGGGTAAATCTTTGGAAAAGATGATAAAAGTTGCCCCGAGTACCACTGAGGAAAAAAGCACCAACATCAGGAGTACTGTAGCTCCTACATTAATCCAATATAGCGGGCTTGCACGTCCTCTTTTTTCCAATTTTCCAAAAAAAGGAATTTTAACGAGAACCGCAAAAAGAAGGTTGTAAACCTTCTGTAAAAAGAATCTAAAAAAAGCAAGAAAAGGTTCAAGTATCTTGCTTGCTAGACCAAAAATTTGCACAAAAATCCCGCCTTTACGTGACGCCCACGAGCGGGACCCAGTTGGCAGGTATCTTCTTGTTTTCACGACGGGAGTATTTTAGCACAGAAACTGCTAAAATTCGGTCGATGATGACGACAAATGAAGTTCTATCTCGCTGGGTTGATCAAGTCTATCCAACTAAAGAAGAATTTCTAACTGCCTTAGAGAAACGAAAGCTTAAGATTTATCTAGGTGTTGATCCAACGGGACCGGACTTGCATTTGGGACATTCAACTAACCTTTTGCTTCTCAAATATTTCCAGGAACTAGGACACAAAATAATTTTTCTGATCGGGGATTTCACCGCCATGATTGGTGACCCTACCGGAAGAGAGGAATCAAGAAAGAAGTTGAGCCAAGAAGAGGTCCGCAAGAACGGGAGAAAATTTAAAGAGCAGGCAGGTAAAATAATCAAATTTTCTGGATCGAACCCAGCTGCTTTAGAATTTAACAGTCGTTGGTGGGGGAAGATGACTTTATCAGAAGGTCTTTCTATTGGTTACAATTTTACTCTCCAACAATTGATCGAAAGGGATATGTTTCAGAAGAGATTAAAGCGCAATGAGCCAATCAGCTTTCCAGAAGCGTTTTACCCCATTCTGCAAGGATACGATTCTGTTGCTCTTGATGTTGATGTCGAAGTTGGAGGAACTGATCAAACTTTCAACATGCTTGCCGGTCGGGAACTTTTGAAAAAGCTTAAAGGCAAAGAAAAATTTGTGATCACAACAACGCTTCTAGAAAACCCTAAAACTGGTAAGAAATTGATGAGCAAAACGGAAGGCAACTACGTCGGCCTTAGCATGCTGCCACAGGATATGTTTGGCGCCGTGATGGCACTTCCAGATGAAGCAGTAGTTCCAGTTTTTGAGCTTTGCACAGAAGTACCATCAGCAAAAATCGCGGAACTCAAAAATTTGCTGGTTTCCGCCCCAGTTAAAGCTAAAAAGACTTTAGCTTTAGAAATTACGAGAATTTACCATGGAGATAAGAGAGCAGAAGAATCACAAAAAGAGTTTGAAGGAGTTTTTAGCAGGGGAGGGACGCCGGAGGATGCCCCAGTTTGGAAAGTAGCTGGGGAAAAAATTGATCTCGTCGATCTTCTTGCGGGAAAAAGGATAGTTGGGAGCAAGTCTGAGGCTAGACGTCTTATCGAACAAGGCGGTGTAACTTTGAACAGGCAGAAACTAACAAACCCCGAACAAATTCTTAGTAAAGGCGTACTTAGAATCGGTAAGAAAACTTTTATCAAGATCGAATAAAACGCGAGAGGCGCTCTTATGTCCGTAGACAAGAGAGCGCCCGTGAGGGATCCGAGAAAAGTGTGGGCGCAGTCACTTTTCTCGGTTAAGATTGCCTTGGCTACCACCGTTCCCCGGCAAAGCCAGTTCCCGATGTAGTCTGCAACCTGGGATCCTCTATCCCATCGGTGTTTTCATCGCGGCCGCCACCACGCGCCACTTTTTTTGCCGGCCGAAGGCACACCGATTGCCTATAACAGTTATTTTGACAGACAAATTTTAATTGTCAATCCCATAGCAATAAGTATGCGTTAAGCTGGTCGAGCTGGGTTGGTCTATAGCTGACCCTGCTGAGACGCGAGGAAAGAGTGCTAAAATCCAAGAGGAAATGAATTTTTTCCAGCGAAATAAGAAAATTTGGATGGTGATTGTCGTTATTGCTTCCCTTAGTTTAGTTCTTTCTTCGTTTTTGCCTTTTATCCTCCGGTGATTTTGGAAGATCCGGTCGAAAAAGTTCCTTATGTTGGCCGCGTTTATGCACGTAAGCTTGGGAATCGGCTGGGAATAAAAACGGTCCGCGATCTTCTTTATCATTTTCCCTTCCGATACGTTGATTATTCAAAAACAAGCAAAATTCGCGATCTTTATCCAGGTCGAGAAGTATCTGTTGAAGGAGAAATTGTCGAAACTGATTTGATCCGAACTAGGTCAAGAATGTTTTTAACCAGAGCGGCCGTCGCTGACACAACTGGCGCAATTGAAGTTGTTTGGTTCAATCAGCCCTATCTTGTCCGCAGCCTAAAAAAAGGCGGAAAAATTAGACTGGCTGGCAAAGTGGATAATTTTGGAGGAAAAACGAGCTTGGTTAATCCCGAATACGAGCTGTTGAAACCGGAAGCGCAACCCATCCACACATCGGGTTTAGTTGCAATTTACCCCGAAACTGCCAGTGTGAGTTCAAAATGGCTCCGGAATCGGATTAAAACTCTCCTAAAAAGCAAACCTGAAGGGTTTGCAGAATTTATTCCAGAAGAAATTCTAGAAAAATCTGAAATAAACAAACCCGAAGGGTTTATTGAACGTTGGGAGGCCTTGAAGATGATTCATTTCCCGGAAACTTTGGCTCAAGCAAGACAGGCTCGCGCACGATTTGCTTTTGAAGAATTGTTTCTCTTTAACCTACGTTCTCTGGAGCAAAGGGAGCTTTGGAAAAAACATCCTTTGGCCAAGGAGTTTAAGATTGTTGAAATGCAAAATAAGATAATGCGATTTATTGCAGGTTTACCATTTGAGCTTACCAGTGCTCAGCGGAAAGCGATTGATGAGATTTTGGCTGATTTAGCCAAAGCCCAGCCAATGAATCGGCTTTTAGAAGGAGATGTTGGGTCGGGGAAAACAGTTGTTGCCGCTGTTGCCGCTTATCTTGCCTATCTTTGCGGTGCCAGAACAATTTTAATGGCGCCGACTGAAGTCCTCGCCGACCAGCACTTCGCCACCCTCAAAACTTTTTTAGAACCCTACGGTGTTAAGATCGCCCTCCACACTGGTTCCCATAAACCAGACCACCAGACCACCAGACCACCAAACGACCAATACGATCTTTGGATCGGTACTCATGCGCTTTTTTACCGCGAAAAAGGTTTTGAAAAGGTTGGTCTTATTGTCATCGATGAACAACATAGATTTGGAGTTGAGCAACGCGCAAAACTCTTAGAAAAGTCCCGAAGCAAAGAGACGCCACATCTCCTCACCCTTACGGCTACCCCTATTCCTCGAACCCTCTCTTTGACTGTTTACGGCGATCTCGATCTTTCTGTTTTGGATGAGATGCCGCCAGGTAGGAAACGAGTTAAAACTTTTGTCGTACCTTCCTCAAAACGCGAGGCAGGTTACCAGTGGATCCAAGAAAAAGTGATGGGTGGGGACCAGGCATTTATTATCTGCCCTTTAATAGAAGAATCAGAAAAAGAGACGATGCAGCAGGTGAAAGCCGTAACTGCTGAGTATGAAAAGGTTCAAAAATTAATGCCAAATGTGTCAGTAGGAATTCTTCATGGAAAAATGTCTTCTACAGAAAAAAATGATCAGATGACTAAATTTAAAAATGGAGAAATTGGAATTTTAGTTTCTACACCTGTTGTTGAGGTCGGGATTGATGTTCCCAACGCCACAATTATGGTTATCGAGGCGGCGGAAAGGTTTGGTCTTGCTTCGCTCCACCAGCTGCGCGGACGGGTGGGAAGAGGAGAAAAGGACTCTTATTGTTTTCTTTTTGTCTCGTCCGACGAGTGTAGCGATTACCGATCGCGTCCAGAAGAAGAAATTCCGCCAGTAATTAGAAGGCTAAAAGCCCTTGAGGGGACATCCTCCGGCTTTGAACTTGCGGAATTAGACCTAAAACTCCGAGGGCCTGGGGAACTTTACGGCACAATGCAGCACGGGCTAGCAGAACTTAAAATTGCAGATTTAACAGATAGCGCAATGCTCAAAATCTCTCGCGACGCTGCCCAAGAGACGATGAGGTCGGACCTTAATTTGGAAAAACATACGCTTTTGGCCAAAGAATTAAAGCGTTTTTCCTCCGCCCTCGTCGAACCGAATTAAATTTTACAACCCCTTCCCACTGTGTTACTATGGGATTAAGAGAAGGAGGTCAGAGATGCTTGCTCGACCAGGCACACCAACAGGAAAGTGGAGGTTGGTTGGCTACGATACCTTTGAAGGTGGGCGTGACGCCTACTACCCGATTGAAGGTGAGTACGACTCAGAAGAGCAGGCCAAGAGAGCGGCGCGAGAACAGCTCGAGCACCTGGAAAAGACTCAGCCTTCAAAGAGTTCTGGTGGACAAAGCGGCGTCCAAGATCAGGTCTTCATTGAGCGTCCTGACGGTTCCGGGTATCGGTTCCTCCAGTAACAATTTGGCCGGTAGATCTAATCCCAATCGGGGAATGTCTACCGGTTTCGTTTTTCCATTTGTTAGCTACAATTCTCTGTTAAACTTATTTCATGCGCGTTGCAGGAGGAAAAGCGAAGGGGCATCAGTTGGTAGTTCCTAAAGCTCGAGATATACGGCCAACTCAAGAAGGAGTTAGGTTGGCGATTTTTAATATTCTTGGCGATCTAGTCAAAGGCAGAAAAACGCTTGATCTTTATGCCGGCTCAGGATCTCTAGGAATTGAGGCCCTTTCCCATGGGGCAAAAGAAGCGATCTTTGTTGAATCAAATAAGAGCGCCTGCGAAGTAATCAAAAAAAATTTAGATCACATTAAACTCCAGGAGAAAGGGAAAGTTATTTGCCGAAGCGTTCATCAAACACTGCTGGAATTGCCAAAGCAAAATTTTGATTTAGTTTTTCTCGACCCTCCATACGCAATTGGAAAATTGGACCACATCTTTGCTGCACTTCTTCCGCATCTTGCAAGGGGAGCGCTTGTTGTTTTTGAACACGCTAAAACAACTGAACCGCCAAGTATTGCGGGCCTACAGATTATTGATCGGAGAATATACGGAGAAACAAAAGTAACATTCCTTACAAAAGTGTAAAAATTAAAGTTTAAAATGCAAAATGACAATGAAAAATGCAAAAATGGAACTGGTATGCTATCTTTGATCTTTGATATTTAAATTCTAATCTAACTACTATGGCACCATTACCAAAAAGAAAATTTTCACATGGAAGAAAGCGCCGCCGATACTATAACAAGCGTCTTAAAGCGGCGGTTACAGTCAAATGCCAACACTGTGGAGTACAAAAACTTCCGCACCGCGCTTGTGGAGAATGCGGGAAGTACTAGAGTAGTGAATAGTGATTAGTGGTTTAGTGTAAGAAAGCAGAGTGTGCGGGGTAAATGACTTTGAGCAGCATCGGATAAAAAACATGGGCGAAGAAAAAGATCCAAGACACGAAGCAAGAAGAATAGCTTTGGCAACGCTATTTGAGCGCGCTTTTCATTCCATAAGTCCCAATGAAAGCATCGCTCGAGTTAGAGAAATTTATCAGGAGGACGTAAAGTCCGCCGCTACAGCGGACCACGTCTCAAGAGGAGAAGTTGATCAAGATCTACTTACCAAATTAATTGAAGGAATAACTGAAAAAGGAGAAGAGATTGATCAGGTTATTTCCGAAACAGCTCCTGCTTGGCCGCCGGATCAAATTAATAAAATTGACCTGATTGCTTTAAGGATTGCTATTTACGAACTTCTCTTTGTCAAAGATGTCCCACCAAAAGTTGCAATTGATGAGTCGATTGAGCTTGCTAAGGAATTTGGCGGCTCATCTTCCGGAGCTTTTGTTAATGGGGTCTTGGGAACCGTGATTGAACGATATATCGAAGGAAAGGTACCACCACCAAAAGATGAGGATATAGAAGAGTAAGATGGAAGCAAAAGTAAGACGCTAAAGCATCATCTTTTTTAAAGATGCCAAAAAATAACACCAAGCAAAAAGTTAAAAAAATCTTGAGCAAGCATCTTGCCGTTCCGGCGAAAGAAATTAAAGACGGAGACTCCTTCGCCAAGGATCTTAATGCGGATCCTCAAGATCTGTCTGAAGCGTTTGAGGAAATTTACGCTATTTTTGAAATCGAAGAACACCGAACTAACTTTGATACAGTCGCTGATCTTATTGAATATGTCAAAGACCACATCGATGAGCTCGAAGCTTAAATTTTCCGCCGCGGGTTGGAAAAATCCAGACTTGCTCCAAAATGCCTTTGTTCATCGTTCATATCTGAACGAAAATCCAGAGTTTCCTTTCCCTTCAAATGAGCGGCTTGAATTCTTAGGCGATGCGGTTCTTGAGCTGGTTGTTTCTAATTTTCTTTACCACAATTTTCCTGCCTTACCGGAAGGCGAGATGACTGCTTTGCGTTCTGCGCTGGTCAAAACCGAATCGCTTGCCCAAGAAGCGCGGCGGATGGAACTTGGGGCACAGCTTCTTCTTTCTAAAGGAGAAGAAGAAAGCGGCGGTCGTGAGAATCCTTATCTTCTTGCCAATACATTTGAAGCTTTAGTTGGTGCACTATATCTTGACCAAGGATTAGAAAAGGTCGAAGAATTTATTCAACAAAATCTCCTTTATCGAACGCAAAGCGCCCTTCATGCCGGCC
>Ga0209542_10006918_pt1 | contig 21845 bp, 20 predicted proteins | sample RifCSPhighO2_01_FD_184028 | JGI IMG/M metagenome (GOLD analysis project Ga0209542, IMG submission 184028) | Soil microbial communities from Rifle, Colorado - Rifle CSP2_plank highO2_0.1 (SPAdes) (version 2) | ecosystem: Environmental > Terrestrial > Deep subsurface > Rock core/Sediment ... | reverse complement strand
AAAATGTGTCCCCGGAGGGATTTGAACCCCCAATAATTGCTTCGAAGGCAATCGTGATATCCGTTTCACCACGGGGACAAGAAAACTTTATATCAACATAATTTAACCAGAGTTTGGACTCAAAATCAAACTAAAAACCCGCTTAAAGCGGGTTTTTAGTTTGATTAGCCACTAAGAGACTATTTCAATTTTTATCTTCTTGAGTCCGAATTCTTTTGCTTGGGCACGGCTTGGAAACCAGACATCTATTTTGTAGAAGTATCTGGAGTTCATACGGTCTTCAACTATGAAGGTCTTGTTGCCGTAGATTTCCGGAATCTTAATCACGGTACCGAAGGGCAAAAAGTTTGAAGCGACAACCCCGTCTCTGACATGGGTACCCATAGCTGTAATGAAGGGTGTGCTATCGGTCTGGTCTATGGTTGAAGAATAGGCCGAAGCCGGGACGATGTAGATTTTGTTTTCTGTTTTTTTAGTTTTTTTGACCGACAGCGGACTATTTGAAGCCATGAGAGAACTTCCTTGCAGCAATTCAAAAGCCGGTGAGTTGTCTTCTTCCATGTCTAGGCTTATGCCCGAATCTTTACCAATTCCAGCAAAGGAAATTATTCTAGAAGAAGCATTTGCTAGCTTTTCGTCTTTTAACCAGTCAAACATAGCCGCATTGGCATTCATTGGCACAAAAGCCAAAACAGTTGAGCTAAAGAGGAAAAGGGCTATTAATTTGTTGATTTTTATATTCATATAAGCAAAAAAGCCTCGCAATAGGCTCTTTTTATAACAAAAATCCCTTTCGGGACCTTATGCTACCATTATATCAAATTTAGGGTAGGCAAGTCAAACTGGGTTTGAAAAAATAAAAGCCAGCAGATTACTGATGGCTTTTGAGAAAGTTAACTGAATCTTGGATGTTTTGAGGAACTGTTACCTCAGCCATGTCACCTTTAGCTGAATATTCTTTAAAACGTTCAAATTCTCGAAAGATTCTTTTCATTCGGTCTGGCGCCAAGTAGGTTTCAACAGGAGATTCAAATGTATGACCAAATACTTCAATTTCCGGAAATTGTTTTTTGAAAGTGGCCAATGATCGGCAACAAAGTGGCGGAATGGGACAAAGGATTAAGCTTCGAGGGTGAAAGTTATGTTTACGACAAGTGTCTATACCGAATAAGATGTTTTCTAGTGTGTTGGTTGACTCATTCTCTACAATGATTGTTTCTTGTGGTATGCCTTCGCGAATTAAAACATCAACATACCATTCTGCTTCTGTTGGGAAACCCATAGGTCCGGATGTTAAGCGCAAAGTATGCTTGCCAGTGCAAATTATCTTTCGGGCCAAACCTTTTTTGAAAAGATTGGCCCCGCTTTTAGGAATTAGGTCTGTTTTGCTTGAACCAAAAAGAAAAATTCCGTCACAAACCGGCAAATTTTCTATTGGCGTAGAAGCTGTTAAAAAATCAAGTATGACACGAAGGTTTTGGATTAATTCGCTAGATACTGTTTGCATTTGATTTCTCCGTTGGAAAGGAGCTTGGAACTGTGGTTCTTGTAACACAAAACAGAGTTAAAACACAAGTTCAAACCCTTTAGAGATTAGACGCAATGAGGTTTTCTTTAATTTTTTCTAAAAAACCTTTGAGTTCTGTCTTGGAGCGGGTAAGGGGAGTCGAACCCCTGTCCTTTGATTGGCAACCAAATGTAATGCCGTTATACGATACCCGCAGTTTTTCTATTTTATACCTTATTTTTTGATCTTAAGCAATAATTTGGCTATTAAACTCGTTTTTGCATAATTCAATCCATTTCAAAAGTTTTTCTTTGTATTTGCGTCCGCCAACACGAATGATTCCGACTCCATATGACAATCTTCTGGTTGGATGCTTGCCTTTAATAAAACTAGATTTGCTGAATTGGCAAGTAGGGATACCTGTTACAGTGCTCCAGAAGTTTTTTTGAACAGAATCAATGAGGTCTGGATACAGAAGTAGGCTAATAGAGATTTTTTCTTTTGGTATTTTCATGGCATTTATCAAAAAAATATAAAAAGTACGAATCATGCCGGGTTCGCTGTTAGATAACCTGATTGCCGAATTAGTTACGTTTTTATCTCCTTCACCCCAGTACAGCATAACACCTGCGGTAAAAAGAGGATTATTTTTTAGTTTAGTAAATTCTTTGATTGCTTCAAGACGATATTCCTCGTGTAATCTGGCGAACTTCTTTTTGGTGGCCGCTACCATTAGTTGCAGTTTGTTTGGGTTAGCCAGAGATTCTTCGCCGGCAAGTTTGTTTTTAATCTCAATAGACCAGGACACATCTCGAAACCAGTCACTTAGGGTGGCTATGGGAATGCCCAGTTCTTTACGAATTGCTTTGTAGCTTTTACCGGTTCGTCTTAATTCTTCTGCTTTTTGTTTGTCTTTACGCATTTGTTGATAAGATTCCGCAATGCTAGTTTGTATTATAGCTTTATTATAGCACGGGGTTCGGATTTTGTTGATATCTTCTGTGGATAAATAAAAACAACCGATAAGTTTCGGTTGTTTTTGTGGGATTTTCTGGTGCCGCGGGGGTGAATCGAACACCCGACGCCAGCCTCTTCAGGGCTGCGCTCTTGCCACTGAGCTACCGCGGCATAACTTATCTTTGGATGAACTCAACCTTGTTACCATCCGGATCCAATATACTAAAATTCTTGCCCCATTCGTAAGTTAGCAATTCCTTATAAACAGGCACTTTATTTTTTAGGTCGTCAAACAATTTTTCAATATCTTTTTCTACGGAAAAAATGACTGTCTGGGCACCAGGTATTTCTCTGTCCGTAGTTTTTCTTTTTATACCCAATCTTGCTCCGTTCGGAAATATAAATGACAGATATCTTTCCTCATCTTTGAATTCCAAAGTTATTCCAAGTATATCCTTGTAAAAATCGAGCACCTTACCTAGGTCATTTGTGTAAAAAACAGCACTATCAAAATTCATAGTGGGCGCGACAGGGTTCGAACCTGTGAACCTTCCGCACGTCAAGCGGACGCTCTAACCAACTGAGCTACGCGCCCCAATACTTTTTTGTAACTTCTTTACAGTACAGATTACTAAGATACATCAGTTTTCGTTGTATGGCAACGTTACTACAAGTGATCACACAAACTCCTTTATAGTTGCTATACGTTTTGCTTCCATATGTTCTTTGGTCAATTGATGTTGCTCCAAAATTTTTTAAAGGAATATTTAATTTATTTGACCAAAATTTTTTTAATTTGTCTGGGTTCTGGTCTGATCTTAAGTGGAGGGCGCATTTTATCTGTTTGATTGGCACATTATAAATTCTTTTGAGAGCAGTAATAAAAAATCTTAAAATTGCAGGGTCTGAATTACCCATGCCTGTTCCAATTGCTTTTTTGAAACCTTCTCCCAAATACAAAATTGCCAGTGCTAAATCCAGGATATTACTGTCATCTAACTTAATATTTTTTAATGTCTCTTGAGCCTGACTTTGAGCCAAACCTAACCGTGTTTGTTTTTGGGCATTATGCCAGATGACAGCTTTTACGCGAGCTTTCACTAAAGCGTTTTTCCATTCATGGTACAACTTCCCTTTTTGTTTTTTTGTTAGTTGTATGTTTTTAAACCAGCCACTTAAGGTTGATCTGGGAATTTTTAAACATTTCTCAACCTTCCTGATTGAAAAGCCTTTTCGACGAAGGAAAACAGCTTTAGGTTTTAGTTTGTACCACTTTGAGACCATAGTATACATGATAGCATGTATGGTACGAGTCATAAAGTAAAAATTATCCACAGTGTTAGTCTTGGTGCGGACGAGAGGAGTCGAACCTCCACGCCCTTACGGGCACACCCACCTCAAGGGTGCGAGTCTGCCATTTCTCCACGTCCGCAATCTAAAAACTATTTTTATTTTGATTCTACCAATTTGTCTTCCGGAGAGGAAGACGGAGTTTCTTTTAGGGCTTTTTTGGCTGGAGCTTGAATAAGCTCTTGAGATTTGATCTTTCTGCGAGTTTCTTTGGCGCTTTTGCCTCTGATGTAGTAAAGCTTGGCCCGCCTAACTTTTGATGATTTTAAAACTTCTATTTTTTCTATGGTTGGCAGATGCAAGGGGAAGATTCTTTCAACGCCGATATCACCACTCATTTTCCGTACGGTAATAGTGGCTCCCTGCTCGGAACCGTGTTTTCGTGCAATGACAATGCCTTCAAAAGCTTGAGTTCGGAACTTTTCTCCTTCTTTTATTTTCTGGTAAACACGGACCGTGTCTCCGGCGCTTATGGCAGGGAGAGGCTTATTGGCTAAGTTTTTGTTGAAAGTCTGTAGGTTCATGATTGTGATATGGTAATTGAATTTAAGAAGTTAGTCAATTCCTTTGGAGGATCAACCTCTAAGAGCAGATGTTGTCCGGAAGGGTCAGTAAATTCAAGTTTTTGAGCATGAAGAAACAATCTGCCAAGTTCCGGTGGGCAATATTTTTTACGGCCACCGTAAATTGAGTCGCAAACTATGGGATGGCCTATTGAATTAAGATGGATTCTGATCTGATGGGTTCTGCCTGTTTTGGGATATACCTCTAACAAGGAATAGTCGACAAATTCTTGAATAACTTTGTATTCTGTTATTGCAGCTCTCTCTTTTAAGTCTTTTTTGCCTTTTATTCTGGTGGTCTGTTTGGTGCCTATCTTGCCTAAGGGTAAGTCAATGGTTCCGGTTTTATTTTTTGGTTTTCCGTAAATTAGAGCAAGGTAGGTTTTTCTAATCAGTCTTTTTTGAAAAAGATCTTTTAAGTACTCAAAACTTTTTTGGTTTTTGGCGACTAGCATCAGGCCGGATGTTTCTTTGTCCAGTCTGTGAACTATGCCAGGACGAAGCGGATCCTCGCCGACATTTTTAATTTCCGGAAACTTTTCCAAAATCAAATCAACCAAAGTTAGGTTTGGGTCGTTGGGACCGGTTTTGTGGACAGAAATTCCGGATGGTTTGTCTGTTACAAAGAAATTCTCGTCCTCGTAAATAATTTTTAAGTTTTTGACTTCCACTTGCTTATTGTTTTAGATTATCCAATAATTTACAAATCATTAAGTTCTTTCTAATTTTTAGGAGAAGTTATGAACCGCAATGACCTTAGAGACAAAGTTTTTTGGCTGGCAACACTTTTACACTCTGTTCTTGGGACTTGCGATAGGCTTCGCACTGCTTCCAGTGCGGAAAAAAACAAGCGACTGATTGGTTTTGGTTATAACGGCTCTTTGCCGGGCAATCAACATTGCGATGAAATCGGCCATTTATTGATTGATGGCCATTGCGAAAGAACCAGACACGGCGAAACAAATTTAAGGATTAATGCTACTACTAGTTTGGAAGGTTCTACCGTTAGAATCATCGGAACGCCTTGTTTGCCTTGTGTTCGTGATGAATTGATTTCTTCGGGCGTAAAGAAAATAGACTACGCAGGCAAATATCCGAACGCCAAAGGAAAAGAACTTATAGAAAGTCTGGCACTAGCAAACAACGTTATGCTTACTCAGAAAGATGTTGATTGGGTGGCAATGCTTCAATCTGTTCTGGATAAACTTTCTGAACCTGGAGGGGTTTTTCATGGCCAAGGTTTCAGACTCAAGGTATTAAAAGAAAAAGTTTAACGGAAATCCGCAAAGTAGGGCGGATTTTTTGTGGGCGCGCCTGGATTCGAACCAGGGATCTTCCGCGTGTAAGGCGGACATTCTGACCGCTGAACTACGCGCCCAGTAAGCTGTCGAAGTCCGAAGTCTCTTCTCTGTCGATATTGCACTGCCGACCTTTAGCAAACTCCGAAGTCTGACAGTTTCTTAATTTTTTCTTGAAGACCATGTCAGTAGGACTCCGACAAAGTTAATCAGGAAGCCAATTAGGATGATAAAGTGATTTAGGGTAACCAAACCTTCAGGAGTTTTTATACCGATGCTAAGATGGTGAAGAATATCTAGTAACATGCCGACAGCCTCAATGCCCGTGCCGACCAAACTAATTTTAATGCCAGTTTTTATGTAAATAGTATATGAATTAATTTTTTACTTGTCTGACTTCTACGACCATACAACCTAAGCTTTCAATATCGGGAATAAAGAGGCCATCTTATTCCACGGACTACTTTGTCGGTCCGCCTGGACTCGAACCAGGAACCCTGCGTGTATAAGACGCATGCTCTAACCATTGAGCTACGGACCGCATAAGCTGTCGAAGTCCACAGACCTTTTACTTCCCGATATTGCAAACCGAGGTTGTGGCAAGCCTGGAAGTTTGACAAGCTCTTTAGAGTTTTAGGCTTTTAGTAAAGCGTAAAACTCTTTCTGCTCCAGAGTTTCTTTTTTAATAAGCTCCTTTGCTACTTTGTGAAGTATATCAATTTTTTTGTTTAAAATCTTTCTAGCCAAAACCAGCGCCTGTGAGATAAACTTTTTCACTTCTTTGTCAATCTGTAAGGCTATGTTTTCCGAGTAGTTTTTTTGAGTGGATATTTCTTTGCCTAAAAACACCATTTCTTCCTTTTCGCCAAATGTTATCGGTCCCAGAACTTCAGACATGCCATATTGTGTCGCCATCTTTCTGGCGATTTCTGAAGCAACGCGCAGGTCGTTGGAGGCGCCAGTGGTGGTTTCTTTAAAAATTATTTTCTCCGCGGCGTAGCCGGCCAAGAGGACACTCAACTCAGCTTCAAACTCCGGTTTGGATTTGAGGTGCTTATCTTCGCTAGGCAATTTTAAAGTATAACCGCCGGCTCGGCCACGCGGTATTATTGATATCTTGTGAACCGGGTCTGATTTAGGCAAAGATGCCGCCAGTAAAGCGTGACCGGCCTCGTGATAGGCGGTGATCTCTTTTTCTTTTTTGGAAAGGGCATGACTTTTTCTTTCCGGACCGAGCATAACTTTTTCAATTGATTGCAGGAGATTTTCTTGGCTGATCTCTGTCTGGTTTTTGCGGACGGCTAAAATTGCCGCTTCGTTCACCAAATTGGCCAAGTCGGCTCCGGAGAAGCCGGAGGTTCTTTCAGAGACGACCCGCAACTGGATGTTTTTGGCAACAGGCTTGCCCTGAAGATGAATTTTTAAAATTTCCTCTCTGTCATTCAAAGAAGGTTCATCTAAGATGATTCTTCTGTCAAATCTTCCGGGTCTTAAGAGTGCGGGATCTAAAATATCAGGCCGGTTGGTGGCGGCCAAGACTATTACCGCATCTTCGGTGTCAAAGCCGTCCATCTCAACCAGGATTTGGTTTAGAGTCTGCTCTCTTTCGTCGTGGCCTCCGCCGAGTCCGGCTCCGCGATGTCGGCCGACAGCGTCTATCTCGTCAACAAAGACGATTGAGGGTGCTGTTTGTTTGGCCAGCTCAAAGGTATCTCGGACTCTGTTGGCGCCGACGCCGACAAACATTTCTACGAACTCTGAACCGGAGACAAAGTAAAAGGGAACATTGGCCTCGTTGGCAACGGCTTTGGCTAAGAGAGTTTTGCCTGTGCCAGGAGCGCCGACAAGCAAGATGCCTCTTGGTATTCTGGCGCCTAACTTATGGAATTTTGCCGGGTCTTTGAGAAAATCAACCACCTCTTCAATTTCTTGCTTGACTTCTTGAAGGCCGGCAACGTCTTTGAAGGTAATTTTTTTCTTGCCGTTTGATACGGCCAGCTTGGCTCTGGATTTGCCAAAACTAAAAGCTTGCATAGAGCCGGCTTTAGCTTGTCGGAACATAAACCAGAATATCAGAGCAACCAGAATAAAAGGCAGAAAGAAGGGGAGGGTGTTAATCAGAAAAAAACCAATGCCGCTTTCTTCTTTCGATGAGACGTCCAGAGCTGAAAGTTTGGCTTTGTCCGCGCCTAAATTAAGCAGAGTCTCAACGGCCGAAACTCCGGTTTCTTTTTTAGATTTAAAAACTTTGACAGTATCACCGTCAGTTGAGTCGCCAGTCTTTATCTCCAGGTTATCGCCTTTGACGATGATTTCCCTAGCCTCGCCGTTGTTGATTTTTTCAACTACTTGAGAGAGAGAAATTGTATCCGTTTGCCCGATTGGTGTCTCAAAAAAGGCCACTAAACCGGATAGCCCCAATAAGACAACGAAGACGATCAAAATGTATTTTGCTAATAATTTCATGTTTTTACTTCAAAACAATCTAACACACCAGAAACTCAAAAGCAAGGTTTTAGCTTGACCCCAGTTTATAAATATGATATTATATTAAGAATAATAGTGCCTTGAAAACGTGGGCTGTGTATAGCCATCTGAATAGAAAATCCAAGGGGTCCCCTTGGATTCAGATGGCTATACACAGAGAGAAAACTCTCGAATCTCGAAAGGAGAAGTGAATGAGAGTAAAGGCTTTGGGCGGCATCAAGCCCAGCATGAATGCTTACGAATTAACTTTTGAGGATGGGTACGGAGTATCCCACCGAATCTTAATTGACTCGGGAGTGGACCCGAGCACTAAGGAGCCACATCTTAAGCCGAGCGGTCTAGTGGAGGGAGTCATTTTAACCCACGCCCACTTTGACCATATTGGCAATGTGCCCTTTACTTTTTATGAAAATCAGGGCGCTTGGCTGATGGCGTCCAGCCCGACGATAGAGCTGGCCAGATTAAACTGGCTAGATACCCTTAACATTCTTGACAGAGAAAACAGGGGTAAAGATATGATTGTTGCCGAATTTTTGTACCGGTTTGCTACCGGTCTCAAAATCGCTAATGAGAATCGAAGGGTTCTAAAAAAAGGCGGTACGACAGAAATTTATCCGGAGGTTTTTATAACCTGCGGTTCTGCCTGCCATTTGCCGGGAGCGATGTGGGTGGCTGTTGAAGCCGAAGGCAAGACGGTGGTTTTTACCGGCGACTGGTCTTTTCAAGATCGGCCGACTGTCAGAGGAACAAACATTTCGGAACTTCCTAAAAGAATTGACGCTATCTTTATGGATAGCACTAACGGAGCTAATGATGGACCATCTTTGGCCAGTGAGCAAGGGAGACTTTTGAGAGACTTGAAGGCAGACCTGTCTGAGGGCAGGACTGTCGTAGAGGCGACGCTGTCTTTCGGAAAACTGCCTGATTTGGCTGTTTTGATGGCACAAAACGGTATTGATTCCTATGTTGATGGCAGTGGTCAAGACACTCTTTTGACCACAATTGATCCCCAGTGTAAGTGGGACCATACGGTTGATGTTGAATACTGTATTGAAGAGCCGAAATTTAGGGGCGACTTTCGTTCAGTTCGGATTGGCGATGCCCGCATCCGGCTGATTGATAACGACACACAGCGTCGGCGATTAATTAACATGCCTGGACCGAAAGTTATAAATGCTCCCAGCGGCATGCTTGTCGGCGGCCGTTCTGTGCAATACACCAAAATTTTTCTTGCCGATCCGGAAGCTCGAGTTTACTTGACTAGCTACCAGGCTGAAGGTACGCCTGGTCGGGAGTTGAGGCAAAAAATTCATACGGGTGGGATGATTACTATGAAAGACGCCCGGGGCAGAAAATTTCAAGTGCCGATTAAGGCGCTTGTCAGAGACTACAACATGTCCGGTCATGCCGCCGGAAGCGAATCAGTGAACGCTATCCGCGTTCTGAAGCCTAAAGAGACCTTCCTCATGCACGCTGAGGGTGAAAGTAAGGCGCAGTTGATAGAACGCCTTTACAATGAATTGGGCTATGAAAATGTTTATATCCCCCAGCTGGGGGATGACATAGTAATCTAAACTTAAAGACCATACCGTGTTGACCCCAGTGGGGGCTTGACATTGTATGGTCTATTTTGTTATAATTAGAACATAAGGTGAACTTTTAAAAATTACGGTTTTAGAGAGATAGCAAATTGCTTGTTAAATAAGGGTTAATTAGTAATTTGCTATCTCTCAAATTTCCGCCGGTTGGCGGACTCGCGCGCGAGGGATGCGAAAGGCTTCTAGAGCCTCCATTTTGGAAATCTAGATTTTTTCCTTGAAAGGGGAAAATTTTATGAAAAAGTTTTTCAACGACGGCCTTGTATGGGTCGTCAGAGGCATCAAGGGCTTTAACTTCGAGATCCGTTTGATCTCGGAGGAAGTACGGACCCTCATGAAGTTGAATGCGGTCAATATTGATGTGGCCGCTCTCAAGGCTCTGAGGGCTACCCGGCCAGATGGGATTACGGCGGAGGACGTGAAAAACGTTCTCTATGTCGGAAAAACTCTCCGGACGCTTTTCCCGGCTCCCGAGACTGACCCAGACAACCCAAAGGAGGGCATTCCGTGCTCCACCTGCGGAAAAAGTTTCGGTGCCATAACTTACAACAACAAAGACGGCGCTCGCCGCGGTTCGGTGACGGAACTAAAGTCCGAGCGCTTTGACCAGATGGTCAAGGATGTGAAGGACGAAAGTCTTTCCATCCAAGATCGTGAAGCGGCCATTCGATTCGTAAAAGCCTCCGAAGATCTGGGAGCTACAATGATGAAGGGCCGCGTCCTTCACAATGTACGGTTTTTCGCAACCTGCCCAACTTGCGTTCGGAACGAACGCAAGCCGAGAGCCGTTATTGTTGAGGGTCATCCCTTGCGGGACGAGAGGGGAAAAATTGTCATGGAGGATGGAGTCTTCTTCTCCTACCTGACCATTGCTGATGCCCTCTCGCAGGCGACCATGCATGACGCTAAGATTGCAGGCGGGAAGTCCCGCTCCTATGTGCAGGGACTGAAGAAAGGCCTTGCCAACTTTCGGCGGCCTGGCGAAAACCGTGGCGGTTATGATAACCGTCGCGGCGGCGGTGGCAACGATTTTCACGGCCATGGTCAGAGGCGGACCGATGACCGGCCGAGGAAGAACGTTCTTGGAGGGGACTTTCTAGTCCCCTCGGCAGAAGCAATTGAAAAGACCATCGCGGCCGGGAAACTGCTCGGTGGTTTGGCTCAGTTGGCTGAGGCTTCGGACGGGTTCCTGAAGAGCAATGGCATCGCCGACACCGAGGCGGGATACAATGCAATCAAGACGATTGCCCGGAAGACGCTGGAGCGGCAGGCCGAATCCAGCCCCACTTCGGTCACCAACAGCCAGCCCACTACCGGTGCAACTTTAGCCGACTCTCCGTCGGCGAAAAGTCTGGAGGGACTTAATTTACCCCAGAAAAAAGTTGCCCGCCGTGGCAAAAATTCCGGCCCCCGTCAGAGCAAGGCGGACCGGATTCGCAACTAATTTTTTGCTCACCCCACCCCATAGCTACTAATGACATCGTAAGTCATTAGTAGCTCCCACCAAAGTCTGCAGTTCTTTTTTCACAATCCGTATGGTTTACGATACCATACGGGTTTTTTTGTTTTTCAGGTGGTCAGAGAAAGCTGGCGGGTATGCCTCTTTTGCAGTTCGGCGGCGACAGTCCGACGCAAAAAAGAGGCATACCCGCCAGCTTTCTATTCAAGTCCTGTCGTGTTTGACACAAACCGACTTTGTATGTTATTATTATCATTAAGGACTTTGACAAATGGCCAGTCCTGTTTACGCAAATTAATGCGCAAACAAACCCCCAAAAGGAGGGAATATGGCCGAAGTACTGTTATCAGAAGGAGAACAGATAGATGTCGCTCTTTCACGGCTCAAGAGGGCTGTGAATGGAGAAGGTTTTCTGAAGCTTATAAAAAACCAGCGATTTGAGGGGGCGCAGACGACCTCTCAAAAAAAGAGAATCAAGAGTCGCAAGGCTCGAAAGCGCTGGCTGAAGTTGCAAGGCCGGAGAAATTTCAACTCCGACCGTTTGGATCAGCATGACTCGGTGAAGCTTTCACAGCAGGAGCACCCGGCCTTTAGCGGTGATGCAAGCTGGGCGACTTCAGACTTCACGTGGAGTCCTGATTTGACGCCGGTGAAACTTCCAGGAGCTACGGAATCTCTTGACGGGGCTTTCAGTCGAAGCCGTCAATCGGTTCTCGGTTTTGGTCGGAATTATAACTACGATCCGACTGTGCCCAGTACGCACGTCTGTGTAATTATTGAGTTCATGCACCAGAGGAAGAGATCTCTGGTTGTCGTGAAAGGATTTGAAGACGACAACAACAAAACTCCCAGAACGTTCCACCAGTTTCCGGGTGGAGGAGTTGAGCTTGAAAAGGGCGAGACGCCTGAACAGGCGGCGGTGCGCGAGACCAAGGAAGAAATTGGTCTTGAGATAGAAGAGCCGACAAAAGACGATATGGTTTTTATTGACCACCAAGGTCTTCATACCTTTATCTGTTTTCTCGTCACCGTAAAAGGTGGAGAAGTTAAAAAAGGCGAGGAAATTTTTGAAGTGAAAGCCTTCTCTGTGAAGGAGCTGAAAGATTCTTTGAAAATCGGTGCGGTGAGGATTTTATCCCGCAACCACGCCAACTCTTTCGAGGCTTTTTTGGAAAAAAGGAGCAAGAATGTATAAGCTGGCTCTGGAACTTGCCAAGCTAAAGAAGTTAGGAGTTTCTGTGAGCGTAAAGCTACGGGAACCGCAAGAGAAAGATAAGGCAAAAATTCTGGCTTTGTCTAACATTGAGCCTGGAAGCGATGGGCTTATTTTGCAAGAAGAAAATGAAAAGCAAACCGCTTTTGCGGTTGTCGTCAATTGTCTTGGCCGAAACGACCTCAAAGTGGTTTTGACTCACGGCAGTCATGGCGAGGTGGTTGAGTCGATGAAACCGCAGAGCGACTGGACACACGATGTTGTGTCGGTTGACACTTACATCCGCCTTGTCGGCACGAGGTTGGTGATGGGCGGTTACTCCACTACATGGGATGCCAACAGTTTGAGGATTGTGTCTACCCGTGGAGGCAGATTGCAGATTTTCTCTGTGGCGATTGTAACTCGCCTATACGATGAGAAAAAAGGCGCTTATCATTTCCTGGTTGTTCAGGAAATGTATAACGCCAAGCTCTACCGAGATCCGCTCACATCCGGCATTATGGTGAAAGAGAGAATTGTCACCAGCGAAAGCGAATATGCAGGTTTTAATCGCTGGACAGCGATGAAAGGGCTTGTGGAAGAAATGATTTCTTCGCAGGAAAAAGCCAAACTGCCTTCTTTGGGCAAGGCTATTGCTTCTGCGGTTGTAATTGACAGGATTTTTCAAAAAGGCAGAGGCCGAGTTGTTTTCTTTGACGTCAACAAAGGATTCGGTTTTGCCGATACGGCCGAAGGTGCGACTTTCTTCCATTGGAAGGGAACAGAAACTGAAGACCGGCTACCCTATTTCTTTTCCGGTCAGAAAATAAGTTTTGACTCTATAAAAGAGTCTCAATTGGTCGGTGTGAGGCCGGCTTAGTAAATTAAATGAGGTTTGTAAAACCCCGCTGAAGTTAAGCGGGGTTGTTTTTTAAAATTTCTCTCACTTCTTTTTTAGCTTTTTGCCGATTATAATCTTTCTCGCTTTTATGTGCGCCGCCTTTGCCTAAGATTGCGTAAATCGGCGTGCGCGGCTTGATAATAACTTTCTTACTCTTTTTTTGTTTCCTCATTTTTTTCCTCCAAGTTTTCCCCTATTATGTCTTTGTTTCCTTGAATTGTCAAAAGCATTTTGTGCTCTTTGGGTTCGATACTGACTATGGCCACTGAAGTTTTCTCGCCTGTTTTGGGCGACCAGTCTTTTTTACTATTTAACTCATTGGCCGGTACCAGACCCATGATTTGGTCGTTCACTTTTACCAGAAGTCCGTAGTTGGTTATCTTGGCAATCTCGCCTTCAATTGTCTGGCCGACTTTCAAGCTTTCTTCAATTTTTTCCCAAGGGTCTTCACGCAGGGCTTTGAGCGAGAGGGAAATTCTGCCATTATCAATGTTGACGATTTTGGCGCTGACTTTTTCTCCGGCTGTCATATAGTCGCGGGGATTTTCCACTATCTTCCAGTCTATTTCTGAAATATGGATGAGTCCTTCTATGCTTTCGGTGATTTTAATGAAAGCGCCGAAGTCGGTGATGTCGGTAACCGTGCCTTCAATCACGTCACCGACTTTAAATTTGGCGACCTCTTCCTTTAGTTTATCTGTAAGGATGGCTTTCTCGGAAACTATCAATTTTCCTTCGGCTTCCGAAAAGTCCAGAATTTTTACAGTGAAAGTCTGACCGCGAAATTTCTGCAAAGCCTGAACGATTTTAGTGGTATCGCCGCCTTCAATTTTGGGGTAATGTTCCGGACCCAACTGCGAAAGAGGCAGGAACCCTTGAATGCCATTCACCGTCACTATCAAGCCGCCTTTATTGATATTTAAAATTTGGGTTTGAATTACCTCGCCATTTTCTTTTTTTTCTTTGATATCGTCCCAGGCGGTAGTCATTTGGGCTTGTCTTAGAGACAGTTCCCTAAAGCCTTCTTCGTTTTCAAGTTCCAGCAGAACTACCGAAACTGAATCGCCTTTTTTGAGCGACTTGTGCAGGCTCGGGTTATCGTAAAATTCAGACGGATAAATTATGCCTGTGCCCAGAGATCCTAAATCTACCATAACTCCGCTCTTGCTTGAGGAAATAATTTCACCCGTCAAAACATCGCCTTTTTTGGGAAGGCTGGTTTCATATTTGAGCAAAATATCTTTCATTGTTTCGGGGTCAACAATGGAATGGTTGTCTGGCAGTATAGCCACGGTATTCATACAAGTTTCTGCATCGTACAAGAATTTGTCTAAAAAAGCAAATTTTAATAGACCTTGCTAAACACTGCTTCTTTGGTACGTTCGTCTGCTCCAGCGGCAGACTCACTCGTGCTGAAGTTGGGGTTTGCTCGCAGTCAAAAGAATAATTATACTGCTCGCAACCAAGCAACCCTCAACTTCAGAGCGACCGCAGAAGCAGTATTTAGCAAAGTCTAGAGAGACCCCTTTCTCTTGTTGATTTGCTATATTTTTTTGATATAATAAGGCTATGATATTAAGCTGGTTTGGACATAGTTGTTTTCGCCTTGAGAGCAAGGACATCTCACTTTTAATAGACCCCTTTTCCAAGGAAATTGGATTAAAGCCGCCCAGAATAAAAGATCAGATTGTTTTGCTGACTCATGAACATTATGATCATGCTAATATAGAAGGGGTGGATTCGGGAGTCTTACCACAGGCGGAAGCAGAGACTATGATAATCAAGAACCCGGGGGAGTACGAGATAAAAGGAGTTTATATCCATGGCATTTCTTCTTTCCATGACAACAGCAACGGCATGCAAAGAGGACTGAACACCATTTACTGCATCAAATTTGATGATATCAATATTTGTCATTTGGGTGATTTGGGGCAGGAAAGTTTAGATGAGAAACAACTGGATCTTATCGGCGATGTGGATGTCTTGATGGTTCCGGTTGGCGGCAAGTATACCATAGACGCCAAAGGGGCTGTCAAAATTATCGGACAGATTGAGCCTAAAATAATAATCCCGATGCATTACAAAACTCCCGACTTGAAAATAGACTTAGAACCAGTTGACAAATTTTTAAAGGAAGTCGGTTTGGTGCCGGAGAAGATGGAGAAGTTTAAAATTACCCAGAAAACTTTACCACAGGAAGAAATGAAATTAATTTTGTTAAGTTATTAATATGAGTATATTGCAAGAAATTAGAAAACAGCCGGAGCATACAAGGCATGCCCTGATGTGGCTTTGTGTAATTACCAGTTTTTCTTTGGTTGTCATGGTCTGGTTTAAGTCCACCCAATCCAAGTTTGTGGCCATGCTTCATCCAACAGAAACACTGGAAGAGGTAGATGCCAATAAATTTGCCGACAGAGATTTAATAAAACTGGCGGAGCAGACGATAAAAACAAAGGAAGAGAGTGTTTCTGTATTTACTACAGTTAAAGATACCTTTTCTCTTTTGAGGGCAAGCATCGGCGAGCTTATGGGAAGCAGCCAGACAGAGTTGGAAAAGACAGAAGCGAAAAGTAAAAGCAGGAGTACGAGTCAGCCTGCCTATAAAGGACTGCCTTTGTCGGGTGACAGGTGATAATTTTGGAACTTAAGACGACTTAAAGTAGGCCTTCTTTTTTTATGGAAGAAAAAGACAAAACAATCCGTCAGCCGGTGGAAAGCAAAATTCAAAGCAGAGAAATAACCGCAGAAATGCAGGAGTCTTATCTTGCTTATGCTATGAGCGTAATTGTCGCCCGGGCTCTGCCGGATGTCAGAGATGGTCTCAAGCCGGTGCATAGGCGTGTTTTGTACTCTATGCATGAGATAGGTCTGAAGCCGACAGCCAAGTATCAGAAGTCTGCCAAGATAGTCGGACACACGATGGGTCAGTACCATCCACACGGCGATGCCGCCATTTATGATTCTATGGTCCGTATGGCTCAAGATTTTTCTTTGCGGTACCCATTAGTAGATGGACAGGGAAATTTTGGTTCGGTAGATTCTGACCCGCCTGCCGCGATGAGATATACTGAAGCCAGAATGTCCAGATTGGCTGAAGAAATCATTAAAGATATTGATAAAGATACAATTGATTTTACCGATAATTATGACGGTAGCAGGAAAGAGCCGGTGGTTATGCCTTCGGTTGTGCCCAATCTTTTGATAAATGGTTCTATGGGTATTGCTGTCGGTATGGCCACCAACATACCTCCGCACAATTTGTCGGAGGTTTTAGATGGCTTAGTCTATATGATTGACCGTCCCGATGCTGATGTAGAAAGTCTAAACCAATTCATAAAGGGACCAGACTTTCCGACTGGTGGGACTATATATAACGAAAAGGACATACTCAATACTTACGCTAGCGGCAAGGGGCCAATCATTATGCGTGCGAAAGCTGAAATTGTTGAGGGCAAAAAGAATTTTCAAATCATAGTCACCGAGATTCCATATCAGGTGAATAAAGCCGAGTTGATACAGAAAATAGCCGAATTGGCGACTGGCAAGGAGAAAAAAATTGACGGCATAAAAGATGTGCGGGACGAGTCCGACAAAGACGGCATCAGGGTTGTGGTTGAGTTAAAACAAGACGCTTTTCCCAAGAAAATTCTCAATCAACTTTTTAAATATACGGAACTGCAAAAAACTTTTCATGTTAACATGCTGGCTTTGGTTGACGGCATCCAGCCGCAGACGCTTAGTCTGAAAGGTGTTTTAGAAAAATTTCTTGAGCATCGCAGGAATGTAGTTACCAGACGCACCCAATTTGAACTTCGCAGGGCCAAAGACAGGGCTCATATTTTGGAAGGTTTAAAGAAAGCTTTAGACCATATTGACGCCATTATCAAACTCATCAGAGCCTCGGCCTCACAAGATGAAGCACTCAAAAATTTGATGAAAAAGTTCAGTTTTACGGAGAGGCAGGCGACGGCGATTTTAGAAATGAAGCTGCGGGCTTTGGCTGGTTTGGAAAGAAAAAAAGTGGAAGACGAGTTGAAAGAAAAAATGACATTGATTGCTTATCTGGAAGATTTACTGGCTCATCCCAAGAAGATTTTGGGCGTTATTAAAGAAGAATTTGTGGCGTTGAAAGCTAAGTATGGCGATGAAAGAAAAACAAAAGTGGTTAAGTCGGCGTTGAGAGAAATTGGTGAAGAAGAACTTATGCCTGAAGAGAACAGCTTGTTTATGGTTACCCGGGGCGGATACATCAAACGCATGGCGCCGGAAACTTTAAAGATTCAAAAAAGAGGCGGCAAGGGTTTGATTGGTATAGAAACCAAAGAAGAAGATATTGTCAGTCAGTTTTTTATGGCCAACACCCATGATACGATTTTATTTTTCACTAACTCCGGTCGGGCTTTTCAGACCAAAGGCTATGAGGTTCCCGAATCCAGCCGTCAGTCAAAGGGTAAGGCAATTGTTAATTTTTTAAATATTTCCCAAAATGAGTTGGTGACCGGAGTTGTACCTATTCCCAAAGCCAAAAAAGGCCTCTATCTGTTTATGGCGACTAAGAATGGAGTGGTAAAGAAAGTGGCCATGTCGGATTTTGAAAAAGTCAGAACAAACGGTCTGATCTCAATCAAGCTGAAGAAAGATGACGAGTTGAAGTGGGTTAGAAGCACTTTAGGCAAAGATGAGGTTGTCTTGGTTACTTCAGATGGCAACTCAATAAGATTCAAGGAGTCTGATGTCAGGCCGATGGGTCGGGCAGCTTCGGGAGTTATCGGTGTCCGTTTGGACAAAGATGCTAAGCTTGTAGGCATGGAGATAGTTTCTTCCGATGTACCGGAAAAAAATCTTAAACTTTTGGTGGTCATGGATAAGGGCTATGGCAAGAGAACCGATTTGCGTTATTACAAAGTCCAGCATCGCGGTGGTAGGGGAATTATGACGGCTAAAATTACTACCAAAACCGGCGAAATTATCTCTGCGCATCTTGTAAATCCGGAAGATAAAGAAATAATCGCCGTTTCTCAAAAAGGTCAGGTTATTAGAACCTCCCTAGACAGCATCTCGGTTTTGGGCCGGGCGACTCAAGGTGTGCGCATTATGAGAATGTCTGCCGGTGACTCCGTGGCTTCGGTGGTGGTGGTGTAGCGTCCCGCTCCCGATGTTGCCTTTCATTGAAGCAAGTCCCGTCTTGTCACGGTCTTTCGGTAGTTTGACTTCAACGGAATCACAACCTCTGATTTTCAACTTCGGGAGACAAGAGACTTTCTTATCTGACAGTTATTCTTTTTCTGTTGATTACTTTTTATCGTTGGAGTGGGATAATGTGCTAAAATAAAGCATGTCTAGATTGGTTTTGGCGTCAGTATCAAATTTTTCTTCTCCTTTGATGGTTCCCAATACCGGAGGATTTATGAATCCCGAGGCTATTGTGGAGTCTTTTGGTTTACAGTCCGGCATGAAGGTGGCAGATTTTGGTTCAGGGTCAGGCTATTTCACCATACTGATGGCCAAAAAAGTGGGTGACAGCGGACAGGTGACGGCCGTGGATATTTTGGAAAGCGCTCTGGAAACTGTGCGAGCCAAAGCTTCAGTCAGCGGTTTAAAAAATCTGCAAACCATCAGGGCCGACCTTGAAGTTCTGGGCGGTTCCGGTCTTTCCGATAGTTCCCAAGATATCGTTCTTTTGGCGAATATTCTTTTTCAGTCTGTTAAGAAGCTGGATATTATCAACGAAGCAAAAAGAGTTCTTGCGCCGGGTGGTTTACTGATTGTCATTGATTGGAAGAAAGGGATAAACGGCGGTGTTGGTCCACCTGAAAATTCAAAAGTTGATTCAGCGGAGATGAAGATATCTCTTGAAAATCAGGGCTTGCGGTTTGTAAACAATATTGATGCCGGACTTTTTCACTTCGGATTTATTTATAGAAAGTAATTTTGAATAAACGGAATGGGGAACAATAAACTTTTTTTAATAGCCGGCGGACTGGTGATTGTCGCCATTGTTTTGATAGCAGTGGTCCTTTTGTCTAGAGGATTTGGTCCGGCTGATGGCGGACAACCGGCTGATTTGCAGTTCTGGGGAGTTTTTGACGACTCTGGCGTTTTCAGACAAAGCATTGATGCTTTCCGGTTAGACCATCCGGAAATCAATGTAACTTACAGACAGTTTACTTTTGAAGATTACGAGAAGGCTCTGATAAATGCTTTTGCTTCCGGAGCGGGGCCGGATATTTACATGATTCAAAATACTTGGTTACCCAGATATGAGGATAAAATTTTGCCTTTGCCTCAACAAATTCCGGGACAAGACACGGCCTTGTTTACATTGAGAGAATTTCGTGAACAGTTTGTTGATGTAGCCGAGAAAGACCTTGTGGTCGGAGACGAAATTTATGGTTTGCCCCTCTATATTGATACTCTGGCTCTCTATTACAACAAAGACATTTTTAATTCTTTAGGCATATCACAGCCACCACAAACTTGGAATGATTTCAATGAATATGCTGAGAGTATTACAATTGCCGATTCAAGAAACAACATCTCTCGTGCCGGTGCGGCAATTGGCACTGCCAGAAACATCAACCGCTCAACAGATATTTTGTCTCTCCTTATGCTCCAAAGCGGAGTGCCTATGACAGACAGCGATCAGGTTGGCGCTGAATTTTCAAACATTACTGACGGTAAAGATTTGGGAGAGGTTGCTCTGGAGTACTATACGGATTTCGCCAATCCGGCCAAAAGGGTTTATACATGGAATGACGGGTTACACTACTCAATTGATGCTTTTCAGGAAGGCAATGTTGCCATGACGTTTAATTATTCGCATCAAATTCCTTTACTTCGTTCCAAAGCTCCCAGACTTAACTTTGCTGTGGCACCAATGCCACAGTTGAATTTCAGTCAGTCTTTGAATTATGCGAATTACTGGGCGCCAACAGTCTCCAAATTTTCCAAATCCGGTCAGCAGGCTTGGGAGTTCTTGGTCTTTCTAAGCTCAAACGAGGGGGTGGTGTCTTATCTTAACAACTCTGGTCGTCCGACAGCTCGTCGTGAATTGATTGAGCAGCAGAAAAATGATTTGGACTTGGGAGTTTTTGCCAATCAGGCTCTTAGTGCGGTTTCTTGGTATCAAGTTGACGCTTTGGCCGTTGAAAATATAATGGCCGACATGATAGAGGACGTAAATTTTGGTCGCCGGTCAATTTCTGAAGCTTTGAGGACCGCTGAAAACAAAATTAATGTTTTGATGCAGAGAAGGTAGTTTTTCAATGTTTAAATATTTAAAAATTACTAAAATTTTTGTGCTGGCTGTTGTATTTTTTTTATTTCTTACCGTGGTCAGCAACGCTTTTGCTCTTGAGCCTTTGGTTCCCTGTGGTAGGGAGGGCACCCCGCCTTGTACCACTTGCGATATTTTGGTTTTAGGCAAAAATGTCAGCGACTTTATTTTGTTTTATCTGGTCCCGGCTCTGGCAACTTTATTTTTCATTTATGCCGGATTTAAAATTTTACTTGGCGGAGGAATTCCTTCACATGTTCAGGCCGGTCAAAATGTTTTCCGGACAACGGTCTATGGCTTAATGATAATTTTTCTGGCTTGGCTTATAGTCAACACGGTTTTGCGTACAGTGGCCGGAGACAGCAATATCGCTGAAAACTGGTGGAAACTTGAATGCAAAGAGACGGTCAAAGTAGCTTCGTCTACGACTACGACTTTGGTTCCGGGAAGCACAACAACTACGACCTTAGTTTCTACATCAAGCTCCACCTCCACTTCATCAAGCACTACAACGAATAGATCTTCTTCAACTACGACAACCATCAGATCTAGTACAACAACTGTCCGGCCAAACACCACCACCACAACAGTGAGAAGTTCTACTACTACAATGAAACCTTCAACAACAACGACCAAAGCACCGACGACCACAACGACTACTACTATCAAACCTATTACTACAACTACTACAACAATTAGACCGACTACTACGACTCAACGAACAACAACGACAACTGTCCGGCCAAACACCACCACAACACAAAGATCTACTACTACGACTACCGCTACTCTAGCCTGTATGTTCCAAGGGACAAATTACAGCACTTTTAATATTTGTAGTGGACTAAGGAGGCCGGGTGGCTGTGGCACTTCATCATGTTCACAGTATGTTTCCTCAATTAACCGTTACGCTAATGGCGCTGCCACTGCAAATGTTCTAAAAGCTTTTATGGTTATTGAATCAGATTGTAACCCAACGCGGGTAAGTTACGACGGAAGCTCATTTGGCTTGATGCAGTTTAAGCCGGAAACGGCAGGCGATTTTACGAGAAACTGCGGTATGGGCACACAAACATCTTGTACGGCGGCTGGCGGTACTTGGGGTTCGGGTGGTACGGGTCGTTGCAACGTGACCGGCAGTTGGTTAACAAATCCCGCTAACGCCGATAAAAGTATTTGCCTTGCTGCGGCATATATTAATTCGTTAGCTGCCGGCGCTTGCGGTTCTTCTCCTGGAGGTATTTATGCCGGCTA
>Ga0209542_10006917_pt1 | contig 21846 bp, 31 predicted proteins | sample RifCSPhighO2_01_FD_184028 | JGI IMG/M metagenome (GOLD analysis project Ga0209542, IMG submission 184028) | Soil microbial communities from Rifle, Colorado - Rifle CSP2_plank highO2_0.1 (SPAdes) (version 2) | ecosystem: Environmental > Terrestrial > Deep subsurface > Rock core/Sediment ... | reverse complement strand
AAAGCTTTTTACAACCTTGCTTATAAAAGCCCAATAAACTGATCCAACAGTTTTTCCTTCTCTAGAAATTTTTTGAGACATTCTATTAACATCATGTATAAAGCTTCCAATATATTCAGAGACAATTGCTCTCCGATTGTAGACTTCTAGGACTCTTCTTCTATCATCTAGTGTGAGTTCTCCTGTATCACGCATATCTCTAACTATTGTTCTCAATCGCCCCCTTAACCGAGAATAATTTATTCTTGATGCTATATATCTCATGCTCTTACTCTAAAGATATAGTATAAAAATCTTACCAAATATTATTTAATTTTAAAAAGATTTATAACTCTGAATTTTTAGGAATTGGTAAGGGCCTGTAGTATAGTGGTAATACATTCGAATGGCATTCGAGGGATTCGAGTTCGATTCTCGACAGGTCCATGAATTTATACTTGTTTTTTTCCAAATGGGAGTTTTATAGAAGAAGATACATTTTAATTATATTGCTTAGTGTGATAATAATGGCAATATTGTTTCCTCTTACTTTTGCTAGATGTTAAAAAACTGATTTCAGAAGTTTTTTAAAGCAACTTGTTTTTAATTTCATATGAGTAAGGTGATAGGCATAATTGCTATAAAAGGAGGAGTGGGAAAGACAACAATTTCTGCATCTCTTGCCGCTGATTTAGTTAATCATTACGGGAAAAAAGTTTTATTGGTCGATGGTAATTATTCTGCACCCAACTTAGGACTACATATGGATATTTTGAATCCTGATAGAACAATACATGATGTTCTTTCCGGAAGATACAGAATGAAAAATGTCATACACAATAAATATGGAGTAGATGTTGTTCCCGGAAGTTATTCTTCTGATAGAAGTATTAATGTATTGAAATTAAAGGATAAAATAAATAGCATAAAAAAGAATTATGATTATGTTATAGTCGATTCAAGTCCTAGTTTAAATGAAGAACTTTTGAGTACTATTTTGGCTTCTGATAATTTATTTGTGGTGTCCACGCCAGATTACCCTACTTTAAGCTGTAGTTTGAAAGCTGCCAAATTGGCAAAACAAAGAGGAAGACCTATTTCAGGTATAATTCTTAATAAAATTAGAAATCCTAAATATGAATTGAATCTAAATGAGATAGAGGAAGCATTAGACATACCTGTTGTTGCTAGGATTCCAGATGATAAGAATAATATTCCATCTTTGTTTATGAGAATTCCTACCTCAATATATTATAGAAAAAGCCCTTTTTCAAGGGAAATTAATAAATTAAATGCGGCTTTAACTCATAAAAAAGAGAGAAAAGGATTCTGGAGAAGCTTGATTCCTCTTGATTTGAGAAAGGAAGAAGTTAACAGGCAAGTTCTAAGAGAAGATCTTTATAAGAGCATGTTTTCTTGATTTTAAAGTTTTTGAAGAACCTTTAATAAATAATGCAACTGTAATATCTAGGATAAGAACAAGGTTTTTTGTAAGATAATTAAATGAGAAATAAAAGGAATTAAGTTGTGTGAAGATGGGAATTTAGAAGAATTGGCTAAGAAGATAAGGAATAAATTGTAATTACCACTCTTTAAAAAGTCTCAATGTGATTGTTAAAAGAATTATTACAATTCCGAAAATGATTGAGGCGAGGCCGATTGCAGTGTTAATTAATTGAGAGGCATTAAGAGTCATGAATAATAAAATGAATATTGCCAAAATTATTATTATATATGTTTTTCCTGCATGGCTTGTATTTTCATATCCTGGAAGGACTATGTAAATTCCACGGTCATCAACCTCTTTATGAGGATAAATTTCCCCTGTTTCTATCATCCCTGTTTTAGGGAAAGTGGATTAATAAAGTTTTAGAAATGGCTCTGGGGAGGATTGAACTCCCGGCCTATGCCTCTCTCAAATCTTGATTAATCGCGATTCCATGAGAGCATCGCTCTACCACTGAGCTACAGAGCCATCAAAACTAGAAAATTAATAGGTTTTTAAGTGTGTTGGAAAGTTTAATAAATTGCCTTTTGTTTCTTATTTTATGGCTATAGAAAATATTACTAACAGTTCAGATAGGTTGGTAGATGTTATCTCTGGATTAGGAAGTATTGGCAGATGGATTCAGGCAATAGGTCTTTTTATTGTTCTTTGGATTGTCTTTCAGTTGATAGTGTTGTGGTTCAATACAAAGAGAATGAAAGAAGTTTATAGAATTAAGGAAGATATGAAGAGAATTGAAAGCAAGATTGATAGGATTTTAAGGAAAACTAAATAGAATATTGATATCTTTCTTCCCGTATTTCTTCTGGTCGGACTTTTCTAATTTTTGGGGCTTTGCTTTGCATTTTTATCAATTTTGATATGTATCCAGCAATTTTGTTTCTGACTGGTTTTGAAGGCATTGTGCTCCCAAGGATTTTTTTATTATGTTCAAATTCAGAATTAAAAATATGTTCTTTCTCTAAAAGCTGTCTTGCAGCTTTTTTTATCATTGTTGATTTTATTCTTCCCATTCTTAGCATTAAAGATTTGGGTATTTAAAGATTAGCTTTTCAGAAATTAACTTTCTCAAATTTAATCAAGTTTTTCCAGGAGTTATAATAATTAAGGGCTTTTTTATCTATTTCTCCAGGAGCCATTATTAATGCGGGGAGTTTTTCTGTCTGGGATTTTTGTAAAGCAATTATTAAATCTTCTTCTGAGAGCTTTTTTTTGTCTTTCGCCGTTAGATAGAATTCCTGCTTGCCAAACAAAGTGTTAATCCTTGCTTTTCCTATTAATTCTTTTTGCTTTTCCGAGATAATTTCTAATAATTCTATGCCTTTTGAAGGGAGATATTCCTTAATTTTATTTGGAAACTTGTATTCTTTAATTTTCTTTTTTATTTTTTTTGTTTCCTCTATTTTTTCTTCTTTTTCCCTCTTTTCATTTTGTTTTATTTCTAATTCTCCCAATTTTGTTTCCTTTTGCTTTTCTTCACTTTTCTTTCTTTCCTGTTCTTTAATTTCTTCATTTTCTTTTTTTTCTTCAATTGTTTTTTTTTCTGTTTCTTTTTTACTTTCTTCATTCTGGGGAAGATGCTTATCTATTTCTGTGTCGGGAAGGAGAAAATATTTCCAGAACAGCTTAGGTTCCTCACTAAGACGAATTTTTATAGGTATTGCAAAATCTCTTAGTGATCTTAAAGAAACTCTAATTTGCGGTGTTTGAGATTCATCATTTAGAATTTTTTTATCTTTTAATAGAAGAAAAGCATCTTTTTCTTTTGAACTTAAATAATCTGCAAAGTTTTCTAACATAGAATCTTGTCCGGGGATATAATACAAAGGGGAAGAACCAACTTTCATGTAGCTCAATTTAATTCTTTTTTCTCCATGTAACTCAGAGAGAAATGCGGAAGCAAATAATGGTGATAGGTTTACAGCTCTAGCTATATGTATCGGAAGTGTTGGGCCTTTCGATCTTATTGTAGACAAAATTTTCTCTTTTGTTAAACTGGCGCTTTGTATATCAACCATTAGGAAGAAAAAAGATAGATATGTTATAAAGATTATTGTGTTTCTTTTATGGCTTTAACCATGAAACTTCGTAATATGAGACGTCAGATTCTTCGTCCACTATTGCTATCAATAGTTTCTTTTTTGTTGAATGGGCTATCCTATTTTTTGCTGCAAAGTCCTGCCATGTCAAATGCTGGGATTCTTTTGTTACATATAGAATCCAAAGGGCATGGTCTTTTCCGGGCTTGACTCCCCTATTATAAACACGAAAATCAGCCCCAAATTTTAGAGCTGTTTTTACAATATATCCTCTTTTTCTTAAATCTGAGAAAGCAATTAACTTCGATTCTATTTTTTTATCTATCTTCAAAGCTTTTTTGGTAAAATCAGATTCCAAGAGTAATTTGTTTTTATAGTAAATACAGAGTTTATTTTCTGATAAAAGAAACAAAGCTTCAATTAAGGAGTATTCAACTTTTCCTGCCTTTTTTTCACCATATGAAGATTTTTCGCAAAGAGAGAAGGATTCTTGACTATTCGAATAAATTTTAGAGCCGGAAAATACTGCTTTAATCATTTTTTTGTTAATTAAATATAGTTTTAATACTTAATGTTTTCAAATAGATTTAAAACCCTTGTTTTTCTAGAAAACAATATGGATGAAAAATATGGAGATTTTGAAGAATTGAATGATGGGGTTCAGAATCAAACCTCTGGAGATGTTGTTCCAACAAGAATTAGAAAACCAAGACACGGAGAGTTCATTGGAATTATATTGCAAAGACTTGGGGGAAATAGAATGGAAGTGCATTCCACTGATGGGAAAAAAAGAAATTGTAGAGTTCCAGGAAGGTTCAGCAGAAGTTTGTGGCTTAGGCCAAGAGATGTTGTGTTGATAAAACCTTGGGAGTTTGATGATGCCAAGGCAGATGTCATATTTAAGTATGATTCTTCTGCTGTTAATCAGCTTAGAAAAAGAGGAATTTTGAACAATATTAAAGATGAGTTTTAATTATTTTCTAAGAGAATTCAAGGTGCTCTTGGTTGTTCTGGGGGCGTAGTATATGTTACTGCTGTTGAGAAAAAAGAAGCAGCTTAGTTTTGGAAAGCTTTAAATTTCTAGGTAAATAGAGCTAGATATGTTAAAGGATAAAAAGGAGATTAATTTTCCAAAGATTGAGAAAAAATGGCAGAAGAGATGGGAAGAGAAAAAAGTATTCGAGGTTTCCGAATCCGGAAAGAAGAAAAAATATTATATTTTAGAAATGTATCCTTATCCAAGTTCATCTGGACTGCATATGGGACATGCTTTTAATTATACTATTGGGGATATTTTAGCAAGGTATATGAGAATGAAGGGTTTTAATGTTCTTCATCCAATGGGGTATGATTCTTTTGGATTACCTGCTGAAAACGCTGCAATTAAAGCTAATACTCATCCTAAAAAATATACTGATGATGCAATTAAGAACTTTATAAAGCAGCAGAAATCTTTAGGGTTAAGTTATGATTGGAGTAGGATGTTAAAAAGTCATGATTCTGAATATTATAAATGGAATCAATTTTTATTTTTACAGTTTCATAAAAAAGGATTGGCTTACAGAAAGAAAGCTAGTGTTAATTGGTGTGGGAAATGTGGAACTGTTTTGGCAAATGAACAAGTGTTAGATGGGAAATGTTGGAGGCATAAAGACACCGAAATAGAGATAAGAAATTTAGAACAGTGGTTTTTGAAGACAACAAAGTATGCTGATGAACTTCTTAGGGAAATTGATTCTCTGGATTGGCCTGAGAGGATAAAGGCAATGCAGAAAAATTGGATAGGAAGAAGTGAAGGTGCTGAGATTGATTTTGAAATTGATGGAAAGAAATGGCCAATTTTTACAACAAGAGCAGATACTTTATTTGGAGTTACTTTTTTAGTTGTAAGCGCACAGCATCCTAAATTGATGGAGATTGTTAGTGATAATCAAAAAGAAGATGTTGAAAAATTTGTTAAAAAGATAAAGAGTACAAAACAGGAAGATATCGATAAATTGGAAAAAGAAGGAGTTTTTACTGGGGCTTATGCCAAACATCCTTTAACTGGGGAGAGAATTCCTATCTGGGCCGGAAATTTTGTCGTAGCTGATTATGGTTCTGGAATGGTTATGGCTGTTCCTGCTCATGACCAAAGAGATTTTGAATTTGCTAAGAAATATGGGATAAATATTAAGCAGGTTATTGCTCCTTTGTTTGTTACCGATAAAGGAAAAGATGCAATAAGAGAAGATGCAAAGACAGTGGTTAGAGATTCTGTTTTTGCGATTATAAAACATTGGAAAGAAGACAAGTATTTTTGCTTAGATTGGAAGAAATTTGGATGGAAAAGTTTAATCATAGGAGGAATTGATAAAGGAGAAACAGCAGAAGAAGCTGTTAGGAGAGAAGTTAAAGAAGAATCAGGATATAGTGATATTAGGTCTGTAATTCCAGTTGGATTTGAAAATCATGGAAATTACTATGCAGAACATAAAAATGAAAATCGATATGCAAAATTTAAGGCATTTTTAATAGAATTAAAATCTGACAAAAGAGAGCAAGTTAAAGAAGAACATACTAAGAATCATGAAGGAAAGTGGATTGATAAAAGCAAAGTTAAGGATTTTTTAAGCTTAGCAAATAATAATTATGTTTGGGACACATATCTTAATGGGGAAAGGGCTTACACTGATTATGGGAAACTGATTAATTCAGGACCATTTAGTGAATTGCAGAGTGATGAGGCCAAGGAGCATATGGTAAATGCTTTAGTGGAGAAGAAACTAGGAAGGAAAAAAATCCAATACAAGCTTAGAGACTGGTTAATTTCAAGACAAAGATATTGGGGAACTCCTATTCCTGTGATTTATTGTGGTTCTTGTGGAATTGTGTCTGTACATGAGAAGGATTTACCAGTGTTATTGCCTGAGAAAGTTAAATTTGGAGAAGGAAATCCTTTGGAAGGAAATAAGAAGTTTCTCGAAGTAAAATGTCCCAAATGTAATAAAATTGGAAGAAGAGAAACGGATACAATGATACTTTTTTTTGACAGTAGCTGGTATTTCTTGAGATTTGCAGATGCTAAGAATAAAGAAAAACCTTTTCTCAAAGAGAAAGCAGAGTATTGGATGCCTGTTGATTTCTATACTGGTGGGGCAGAACACGCTGTAATGCATTTAATTTATGCAAGATTCTTTGTTAAATTTTTAAGAGACCTTGGCTTTTTGAAATTGGATGAGCCATTTAAGAGATTATTCAATCAGGGAATGGTGCATGGAGAAGATGGAGTTGTGATGTCAAAGTCAAGAGGAAATGTGGTAGATCCTTTAGATATAAGTAAAAAATATGGTGCGGATGCTCTAAGAGTTTTTTTGATTTCAATGGCTTCTCCTGATAAAGATTTTGCCTGGAGTAGCATTGGAGTTGAGAGCAGTTGGAAGCTAGCTTCCAAGATTTTCTCTTATGTTAAAGATGTCAAGATAAAGAAAAGTAGCAAGAAAATGGAGCACAAGATAAATTTAGCTATAAAGAAGATAACAGAGAATATTGAGAGCTTAAAGTATAATTTTGCCGTTATTAATATTAGGGAATTACTTGATATTTTGGAAGATGAGATTTCCAAGACAGATTTGGAAAACATTGTGAAATTAGTTTCTCCTTTCATGCCTCATTTAACAGAAGAATTATGGGAAAAAATCGGGAACAAAGGATTTGTTTCTTTGGCAGAATGGCCAAAGTATGATGAGAAAAAGATTGATATGAAATTGGAAGAGCAGGAGAAGAATTTGTCTAAGACAGTTTCTGACGTGTTAAATGTTTTGAAGATTGTTAAGGAAAAACAAGGAAAGGAAGGGGAAAAAATTTACTTGTATACAATTCCTGGGGAATATGAGGGATATGATTCAGGGATTTTGAGTAAGAAGATTGGCAAAGAAGTTAAGGTTTATAGGGTTAATGATGCAGAGAAGTATGATCCCGAAGGAAAAGCAGGGAAAGCCAAGCCAGGAAAGCCAGGAATTTATGTTGAGTGATTCTTATATTTTTTAATTTAAAGGTTTAATACTGGAAGATTTTGCAGTTTTTTATCGTAATTTTCTAGTTAATTAATATATAAATATTATTGTATAAAAAAATAAGTATTTATCTTCCATAGGATATAAATATAGAAAAGGATATTATTTGCTATGGAACAATTAGTGCTGATGCCTGAAAAATGCCTAAAGTGCGGAAAAGTTTTTGACTTAAATTATGATTTGAAAGAAGATGAGAATTTGGATGATCAGGATTTGGAGCTTAAGAGGATTGAGGAGCATTATTGCTGGAAGTGCAGAGGATTAGTTAATTAACTTTATTTTATTCTTCTTAATAACAAGGTCTTGCCTTGGGATAAAGGAAGGCAGGATTACAATATAAGAATAAAATATTTTAACAGAAGTAATTATCTGGTGCAAGAAAAATCTTTTATTGATTTTTCTGCACAGAAAATCTTCCAGATTTTCTTGTGTTTGATGAAGTTAAGTTGTTACAGGAGATAATGATATTCTTCTTTTTCTGATGCCCTAAGGTCTTGTCTTAGGGAGCTTCACTTCTATTCAAAGGGCTTGTTGTAGGAGTTTCACAATTAAATTTATTAACCTCGTAATTGGAAGAAGTTTATGAATAATTTACTGGCCGCTTTGATAATAGCAGTCGTACAGGGAATAACAGAATGGATTCCTGTTTCAAGCACAGGACATTTAATATTAGCTGAGAAAATCTTAGGTTATAATGGTGGATTAACATTTGATGTGGCCTTGCATTTTGGAACATTAATGGCTGTTTTTGTGTATTTTGGGAGAGATATTGTTGATATTTTAGAAGAGGTGATGAAACTCAGATTTAAGAGTGAAAATGGCAAGCTTGGATTGTTATTGATTGTTGCAAGTATTCCTGCAGCTATTATCGGTTTCTTATTTTTAGACTTTTTTGAAGCTGTTTTTGATAATTTATGGGTTGTCTCATTAGGATTCGGAATAACGGGTGTTTTGCTTTTAATTGCATCTCTAGATTTTGGAAATTCTACAAAAAGGAAAGATTTGAATTACAAAAATTCTTTTCTTATAGGAATTGCTCAAGCGGTTTCTATTCTTCCAGGCATATCAAGGTCTGGAGCTACTATTTCTTCAGGGGTTTTACTTGGCTTAGATATAGAAAAAGCAATGAAATTTTCTTTCTTGATGTCTATTCCAATTATATTTGGAGCAAACATCTTAATTATAGGGAATAATAGAATATCTCCTGAATTGTTTGGCGCAACTTTGGTGGCATTTGTTGTTGGATTAATCACAATTCATCTGATATATAGATACGTTTTAACTTCAAGAAAGAATTTGAGATGGTTTGGGCTTTATGCTTTGTTGCTTGCTTTGGCTGTTGGATTAGCGTTAATTTTATAATAAAGTATTCTTTTTGAGTACCTTATTAAGGACTTGATAAGTTTTATAATCTAGAACTTCTAATATCTAATATGAACAAAAGTTTTTATGTCATAATTAGAAGTCCTTTAGGTTGCGGAAAATCTACAATATCTAAAAAACTTGCTAAGGATATCGGTGCCGAATATTTTGCAGTAGACAGAGTTCTTGATGAGTTTAATTTAACAAAAGATAAGGAAGATGGTTATATCTCCCAAAAGAGTTTTTTCAAAGCTAATGAAATAATTGTTGAAAGAGCAGAAAAATTTTTGAGAAGAGGGAAACCAGTTATTTTTGATGGTAATTTTTATTGGAAAAGTGCAATAGAGGATTTGATTTCTAGACTTGATTATGCCAATCTGGTTTTTACATTAAAGGCCTCTGTCGATACTTGTATTGCTCGTGATGAGGAAAGAGGAAAAACACATGGTGAAATGGTTGCAAGAGTTGTTCATAAAAAATCAACATCTTTTGATTATGGGATTGTTATTGATACTGAAAGTAAAACTCCTGAAAAAACATTAAGCGAAATAGAAAAAGTAATAAGGTCTTCACTTTAAAGTCCTTATTTATAATAAGGTATTCTTTTTGAAGATCTTATTAATTTTTGAGATTAATCTAACTTTTTGGCAATACTACGACTCCAACGCCATAATTTCTTAATTGTCTTTCTGATCTTTCTGCTTCATCTTTTGAAGCAATGCCTAAATCTGCATACATTCTCATAAAGAAAGCAGTTACATCAGTTCTTGCTTGCATTAACTCTGGGTGAATAAACTTAAAATCTTCTGGTTTTGCTTCTAATCTTTTTGCATATTCTTCAAAACAACCCTTTTCCTGCGCATAAAGTAAAATGGATGTTGCATCTAACTGTCTTCCGTTATAACTTTGACCTATTACTCTAACCCTCTCTTGCACATTTTCTGGAAATTTAGATACAGCTCCTTCTAAATCAAATCCTCTCTCTACAGGAATCTCTCCAGCATCCATGGGAACGTTTGGAAGCAAATATAATCTTATTCCGTCTTGAGCATTAACATATCTAGATGTGACTCCGTTTCTTTCTTCAACGTTAATTTTAGCCATAAAACTAAATAATTAATCCATTTTTAAGGATTTATATTCTAAATCACTATTCTAATAAGGTCTTCACTTTAAAGTCCTTATTTATAATATGTTGCTCTAAAAATAGCAATATATTAAAAGAAACTAATAATTAATAAGAAAATAATATAAAGACATAAGCTCAATTTTTATTATGAAAATAGGTATTGATTTTGATGATGTAATAAATGAATTTACAGATTCATTAATGGATTTTTATCATAAAAAGTATGGAAAAAAAGTCGTTAGAGAAGAAATTAAAAACTGGGACTGGGGGCTTTATTGGGGAATAGATAGAGAAGAAGCCACTAAAAGAGTGGACGAATTCCATGCAACTCACAACCTAGAAGATATAAAACCTTTAGAAAATGCTCTTGAATCACTTAAATTATTAATGAAGACGCACGAAGTGATTATAATTACAGGAAGGCCGGTTAGATTTAAGCAGAAAGTTCAATCCTGGTTAAAGAATAAAATTAATGAGGAGTTGGAGATAATTCATGCAGGAGAATGGCATAAAGGTCAAGGAGCGTCAAAAGCAGAAATCTGTAAAAAACTTGATATACCTCTATTATTGGAAGATGCTCCAGATACGGCTATGGACTGCGCCAATAACGGTATTAATGTTATATTATTCAATAAGCCTTGGAATCATGAAGTTAAACATAAGCTAATTTTTAGAGTGGAAAATTGGAAAGAAGCAATGAAAGAGATAAGTGATCTCATGTATCAACCTTTCTTAATATAGTGCTACAAACGTAGCAACATATTTATAATTTAGTGGACAAATAATCATTCAACAACTGCTTTAATTCTTCGAATTCCTGAGGCAACAGATTCTTCCTTGATGATTTTGAAATGTCCTAGGTCTTTTGTGTTGTTTACATGAGGGCCTGTGCAAATTTCCTTGCTTATCCATTTTGTTTTATTGCCAATTGTGTAAACCGAGACTAATTCTGGGTATTTTGTTCCAAATTCTGCCTGGGCTCCTGAATTCAATGCATCTTTTATAGGTATTTCTTCCCTTTCCACTTGCAGTCCTTCTTTAATTCTATCATTAATCCATGATTCTACTTTGAATAATTCTTCAGGGGTTAATTTTCTTGGGAAATTAAAATCAAATCTTAGACGCTCTGCAGTTATATTTGAACCTTTTTGCTTTATGTCTTTTGATAAATTGATTCTTAGGGATTCGTTTAGTAAATGCGTTGCCGTATGCAATTTTTTTACAGCTTCTGAATTGTCTGCAAGTCCTGATTTGAAAATTCCTGCGGAAGCTGTTCTGCTTAAATCTTGATGCCTTTGAAATTCAGAATTGTATTCTTCTAGATCGATTTTAATGTTTTTTTCTTCCGCAAGTTCCTGGGTCATTTCTATTGGAAAACCATAACTTTGAAACAAAAGGAAAGCTTCTTTTCCCGTTATTATTGTATCTTTTGCAATTTCGTTGAATTTTTTTAATCCTTTTTCCAAGGTTTCCTTAAAACGGGTTTCTTCTTGATCTAATTCTGAAGCAATAAATTTGTGATTTCTATGCAATTCCTGATAATCGGGATAAATTGGTAAAATTGATTTTGAAAGTTTTGATGTGAAGTTTTCTTGAATTCCAAGAATTTTAGCATATCGGATAGCGCGTCTTATTAAACGTCTTAAAACATAACCTTGTCCTATGTTGCTTGGTTTTATGGCCCTTTCATCTCCTAAAATAAACACTGCTGCTTTGATATGATCTGCAATTATTCGCATTGCTCTCGTTTCTTCTTTGGATTTTCCATATTCCTTTCTTGAGATTAATTCTATTTCTTTTATTATTGGTAAAAAGACAGGAGTTTGATAGTTATCTTCTAGACCATTTAAGACTGCGAGGGTTCTTTCTACACCCATCCCAGTATCTACATTTTGCTGTCTGGCTTTTTCATATTTTCCAGATGAATTTTTAATGTATTGCATTAAGACATCATTCCAAATTTCTACCCAATTTTTATCTTTTGGATTGAATCTTTTTGGTGCAGGTTTTTTCGATTTCCAGAAAAACATTTCTGTATCTGGGCCGCATGGGCCTGTTTCTCCTGCAGGACCCCACCAATTATCTTCTTTCGGAAGGAAAGCTATCCTGGATTTTGGTATTCCTAAAGATTCCCAAGTTTTAGCAGATTCTTCATCTTTTTCTGCGTCTTGATCTCCTGCAAAACATGAGACTGCGAGTTTTTCTACTGGAATTTTCAATTTCTTTGTAAGAAATTCAAAGCTAAACGAGATGGCTTCTTTTTTGAAGTAGTCTCCAAGAGACCAATTTCCAAGCATTTCAAAGAAAGTGTGATGTACTGAATCTCCAACTTCATCAATATCTACTGTGCGAATACATTTTTGAACATTGACTAGACGCTTTGTTTTTAATGGATGTGGTTGGCCGAGAAGGAAAGGCACAAGAGGATGCATTCCTGCTGTTGTGAATAGAACGGTCGGATCATTTTCCGGGATTAAAGAAGAAGAAGGGATTTCTTTATGAGCTTTCGACTTAAAAAAATCAATGTACAATTTAATCAATTTTTGTCTGGATTCTAGCTTTAGCATGAAGGATTAATTAGAGAAGGATATATAAAATTATTTATTATTTTCTTGGCGATATGTTTCTTATTTCTTTTACTATGTTGGCAAGATTCTTTTTCGTTTTACTATAAAAAAATAAAGAACCGATAATTATGACAAAAGAAAGAGATATGCCAAATATTAATCTTTCTGCATACCATATAAATGTCCCTATAAAAGATAAAACTCCTACTGTAATCATTGTTAGAGAAGCCCTTATTTTTTCTATTTGAAATTGATGTTTTAATTTTAAAATTTCTATCTCGAGTTCATTTTTATCCATGTTCTAACAATTTATATCCAATAGCAACCGAAATAGCAATCAGAACAAATCCGCCAATAATATTGGTTATCTCGTCTTTTGAATTATATAATATTGCTAAACCTGTTCCAAGAAGGATTACTCCAACTATTATTAGAAATATTTGCAATACAGAATCTTTACCCTTATCATTCATCTTAGCTTTCCGTCCTTAAACTTTGAAGCTTTTTTCTTATTTCTTCTGCTTCATCTTGTAGAACATCGCGTTCTTTTTCTATAGTTATTTCCTTGTGGATTTTTTCTTTCATTTTCGCTCTGGGAAGAAGTTTATCAATATTTTCAAGCTCATCTCTAACTTCTGAGATTCTCGTCTTAATTTCTATTTTTAATTTGAATTCTCTTTTTCTAAGATTTTTATAATTTACAAGCCGTTTAGAACTATTTATTATATCTAATTGGGACTGTAAGAGATTACCGTGAGCATAGACTTGCTCTTCAGGAGAAAGCTTTACATGTTCAGATGTCATTCTAATTTCTCAAAGATATTTTCTGTAACATCTTTTACCCTGGACTTTATACTTTCCAGCTCTTTTTCCCAATAAGATAATTCTTGCTCTTCTCTCATTTTTGTATCTCTTATCTTTTTGAGAAGTTCATCAATTTCAGAGAGCTTTATAGTTATAGTTTCCAAGGATTTTCTGGCTGAATAAAACTTATCTATTTTCACGAAGATATCTGCTTTCCTTTGCTCTATTGGCTTAGGAGTTTTTGAAGAGAATTTTTCATTTTTTTTCATGATTGGTAATGATTGGGGTGGTGGTTCCAATTTTGGTCCATCTTCTCTATCTATGTGAATTTCTTCTAGACTTCCAGAATTATTTCTTGAAGAGTTTTGTTCCCAAGAGTCATCAAGCTCCACAGTTTTGAATTTGCTGTTTGTTACAGGAGAGGCAATTATGTTATCTTCATCAGATTCCGTATCAATCGCATCTTTTATTGCTGCCTGTGAAAATCCTTTTTGCATTGCTGAATCGGGAAAAGATGGAAGACTATGTCTTTCTAAAGTTATATCCTCTGAATCTTCATTATCATCATCATTTTCGGGAATTTCTCGTCTTATAGGAAATGATTTTGTTTGAGGAATATCAGGAAGCTGGTTTTTATCCTCTTTTTTACTCCAAAACATAATAAGTAGTTTTTAAATCAATTTATATAGATTTATATTAATTTGATAATAGTAACATAATTTAGAAAGGTTTTTAATTCATTCCTTTTAGAAGTGTGTATGCAGATTAAACTTCTGAAGGATATAGTATCATCTATTGTGGGACAGAGTTCATCAAAGATTGTTGATTTATTATATGACAAAAAAAACGTCAATGAATTTTTGATTGCAAAAAAGCTTGGATTAACAATTAATCAAACGAGAAATGTTCTTTATAGATTAGCTGATGAGGGGCTTGTTAGTTTTATTAGAAAAAAAGACAACAAAAAAGGGGGGTGGTATACTTATTTTTGGACTTTAAATTCCGGCAAGAGCTTTGTAAAATTGAGTCTTTAAAGGAGAAAGCTACCAGGAAAAAAGCAGGAAAGTTCTTTTATTGTGCAAATTGTCATATTGAATATGAAGAAGAAGATTCGTTAGTTCATAATTATACTTGTCCTGAATGTGGAGAATCTCTGAGCTTGAAAGACAATTCGGAGGAAATTAGACAAACCGATAAAGATATTGAAAAACTTCGTGAAGTTTTAGTAGAAGTTAACAGTGAAATCGAGGTAATCGAAGCAAAAGATCAGAAAACCAGGAATAGAAAAATGAAGGCTGAACAACGAAAAAAGACTAAGGAAAGAGCCGCTAGGAAAAAGGAAAGAGAGAAAATTGCTAACAAAGAGAAGAAAAAAATTGTAGCAAAAAAATCTAAAAAGAAGATAAAAAAAGGAAAGAAATAAAATATTGTTATAATGAAGAAAAATATATGGACTGATGGGTGGCTTCATAATAAATCTGCAGTATTCTGGCTTATTGTGGTAAATTGTGTTCTTTCTATTCTGGGTTTTATTTTGCTTTATAGGCTCTGTGGAAGCATAGATGAATGTAATATAATAAATTATTTTGCTCTAAATCCTGAAAATATTCTACATGGAAAATATTTATGGACTCTTGTGACACATATGTTTTTTCATGGAGGGATAGCCCATCTTCTTGTTAACATGTTTGTTTTGTTTTCTCTTGGCAGTTTATGTGAGAAAATAATAGGCAGAAGAAGATTTATTTGGTTTTATCTTGCTGCGGGATTGTTTGCTGGAATTTTATCTGTTATTGCTTCTGGTTTTTTTGGATTTGGTTTCCTTGAGAAAATAGTTGGAGGACCTAACACTTATATGGTTGGAGCTTCTGGAGCAATATTCGGAATTGCAGGATTATTTGTTGTTTTGCTTCCAAGACTTAGGTTTATGATTATTTTCCTTCCATTTTTTTCGCTTCCAGCTTATATAATGGTTCCATTGATATTGCTTATTACCTGGGTAGCTAGTTTTATTGGTAATTTACCAGTCGGAAATGTTGCTCATTTTGGAGGTTTCATTGCAGGAATTGCTTATGGTTACTATCTGAGGGTTAAATATAGAAGAAAAGTGGAATATATACAGAGATATTTTAAATGAAAAATAATAAAAGGGAATTTAAGAAAAAAAAGCAAAGTGATTTGGGAAAAGCTTGGTCTTATATTTCAGAGTCCCGAAGCTTTATCTATTCAATATCGATTGTTTTTGTATTTAGTATTTTTTTAGGGTTTGTTTTTGCTGATAAACTAACAAATATAGAAGAAATATTAAATGAAATATTAATGAAAATCCAAGGATTGGACGGTATTGGATTGATTTTTTTTATTCTGCAGAACAATCTTCAGGCATCAATATATGCCCTGATATTCGGAGCTGTTTTTGGAATATTTCCTATTTTGAATGCATTATCGAATGGAGTTGTTTTGGGATATGTTTTAAATAAAGTTTATTTGGGATCAGGAATTGTTGATTTTTGGAGGATATTACCACATGGAATATTTGAAATTCCAGCTGTTTTGATATCTATGGGGCTTGGAGTAAAACTAGGATTCTTCATTTTTTCTAGGAATAAAAAAGAAGAACTCAAGAGGAGGTTTTTTGAGTCAATAAGAGTTTTTCTTTTTGTTGTTGTTCCTTTATTAATTGTCGCAGCAATAATTGAAGGAATTCTAATTATTATATTATAAATAGATTTTAAAAGTTCTTTATCTAAAGGACAATATGGAAATTACAAGCGAAAGTGCTCAAGAATTAGACGAAGAGATAGAGAATGAGAATAAAAGAAAAGTAGAGGCTGCTTTGTTTATTTCAGGGAAATTTATGAATCTGCAGGAATTGGTAGCTTTAACCGATGTTAATCCTATTCTTCTTAAAAAAATTTTAGAGGATCTAAAAGACAAGTATAAAAATTTTGGAATTGAGATAGTTCAAAAAGACAATCTCTGGAAAATGGATGTATCCCAAGATTTTACATGGATGGTTAATAAGCTAGCTACTGGAAGTTCAGAATTCAGTAAAGCGGAACAGGAAACACTAGCCATAATTGCCTACAAGCAACCAATAAAACAGTCTGTACTTGTAAAAATAAGGGGTAATAAGGCATATGATCATATAAAAAAATATTTCGAAATGGGTTTGGTCAATAAAAAAAGATTTGGGCATACATGGGATATAAGTTTGAATGATAGTTTTTATGATTATTTTAGCGTTAATAAGGGAGATGAATTAGTTGAGAGCTTTTTAGAAGAGAAAGAAAAAAAGGAAGATAAAGAGGAAGATTTAGTGAAAAATGGTTAGTTTCTATTCATTAGTTGTTTATGTATTATCATATATTGGACTATTTGCAGTTTCATTTTATGCTATAAATTTACTTTTTTATTATAAGAAAGAGAAAGATGAGAAACTTTCATCTGATAAGAGTGTTACTATAATTATTCCAGCTTATAATGAGGAGGCAGGAATTGTTAGAACTATTAAATCAGCTTTAGAAATTGATTATCCGAGGAGCAAGAAGGAAATAATTGTTGTTGATGATGGAAGCAAAGATAAAACTTATGAACTAGCTTTGAGATACAAATCTAAAAAAAATAATGTAAGAGTATTTACAAAGAAAAATGGGGGGAAAGCATCGGCTTTAAATTTTGGCATTGAGAAAGCTAGAGGTGAGATAATTATTACAATGGATGCAGATTCTTTTGTGAAGAAGGATTCTTTGAAAAGAATGATTCCTTTTTTTGAAGATAAGAGGGTTATGTGTGTTTCTCCTTCAATGGCAGTTTATAAGCCAAGAGGACTATGGAACAGAATTGTTCAGATAGAGTATTTTGTAGGTGTTTTTCTAAGGAAAAGTTTTGCAACAATTAATGCAATACATGTTACTCCAGGGGCTTTTTCTTCTTATAAGAAAGAATTTTTTCTAAAACACGAGGGTTTTCAAGTAGGAAATATTACAGAAGATTTAGAACTCGCTTTAAGAATACAAAGTCATGGGTATAGAATAGAAAACTCTCCTAAATCTGTCGCTTATACTTTCTCTCCTGAGAAGTTTAAGGATTTATTGTATCAAAGAAGAAGATGGTATATTGGACTGGCAAGGAATTTATGGAATTATAAAAGATTGTTTGGATTTAAGAGAGGTCCGTTGGGATATTTGGTTCTTCCTATTGCAGTTGTGAGCATTTTTGCTTCAGTATTCTTGACTATTTATATGACTTCTAAGGGAGTTTTTCATCTTTGGAATGAATTATTGGACTTGGGATCTGTAAACTTTAAATTTAATAATTATTTTGAATTTAATGGATTTTTATTTGAAAGATTATTTTTTAGTCTGTTTAGTAAGCCAATTTTTCTTATTTCTGTGCTTTTCATTTGTCTTTTAGTTTTTTATGTTTATTTTGCTAAAAGGCAGATGTTATATGAAGAGGAAATAAGGATAAATCTTGTTTTCTTTGTTTTGTTTTATGCTCTTTTATTCAGTTTTTGGTGGGTAGTATCATTTATTTATTTGATTTTCAATAAGAAAGTTGCTTGGAGGGCTCCTGATGGTGTTTAAACTGAAAACTGAATCCATCATTTTTAGATTTGTAGTAGCTTTTTTAATAGCTACATTTTTATTTTTATTTTTATTTTTTGTTTCATATTTTATTTCATATTCTAATTATAATATTATTAAAAACCAAGGAAATATTATTAATATCTCAATATCTGAAATCGAGCTTTTAGGGAATATTTCTTCTTGTGAACCAGATGTTTTGCTTATCGCATCAGATAAATTAGATATATCTTCTTCAAGATTAAGATTATTGGAGGAAGAGTTTGGAAAAACTGATGTGAGAGTATTAGAACAAAAAAAGATTTATAGCAATTTAATGTTTAAGCATTTTTTATTAGTAAAAAAGGAAAATCTTTATTGTGAGCAAGGTTTTGCAACAATAATCTTCTTCTATTCTAATATTGGGGAGCTGGAAAAAGAAAGCGAAAGAATGGGATTCATTTTATCAAGATTTAAAGCGAATTATCCAAATAAAGTTATGATTTATTCATTCGATTATGACTTGGATTATGATATTATTAATAAACTGAAAGAAGAATATAGTATCAATTCTGCCCCTCTGGTTCTTATAAATGAAGGTTTATTACTCTATGTTGGAAATATTGATGATCTCGAGAATATTGTTTTCGAGGCCAATAAACAATAAAAAGCCCTCTTTTTATTGATATGTATGGAAGCCAGTTTTAATTCATATGTTGAAGCAATAGAAAATGGGAGAATTGTAAAAGTCTCGGAGGCGTATGCCAAGAGAGAAGGTCTTTTAGTATTAAGAAAGTCTCGGGAAGTTGTTGTGGCTCCAAGGGATTTACACAAGAAATATGAAAGACAGGATGGAAAAAGACCATTAGATTTAGATAAGTTTAGAAAACCTTTGGTTTCTAAGAAAGATGATATTGTTTCTGAATTGATTGAAAATTTTCATTGGGAGATATCAAGAATCAGGAAATTAAGAGGTATAACTAGAAAGCAATTTGCTTTGGCTATGCAAGTTGATGAGGAAGATATTAAAATGATTGAAAATGGTGTTTTGCCAAGAAATGACTTTGTTTTGATTAGTAAGATTGAAAATACCTTGGGAATAAGTTTGAGGAAAAGCGATAGGGAATTTAAGGAAAGAATGATTAAAGAGGTAGAAGAAAGAGGCAAAATCGAGATAGAAAAGAGAAATCAAAAAGGCATGGAAGAGGAAAATCTAAATAGTAAATTTTCTGGAAGCGATATAGATATAGTTGAAGTTGATTAGAAAGCTTTATAAATTGAGAAAGAAAGGTTTTGGTATGAATATTGAAATTATTAAAGATGATAAGAATGATATGGAATTAATGATTGACAATATTACTATTGCAGAAATTTTAAGAGTATATTTGAATGAGGAAGGAATTGACTTTGTTGCTTGGAGAAGAGAGCATCCTTCCAAACCTGCTCTTTTTAAGATAAAGAGTTCCGGAAAAACGGTTTCTAAGGCAGTAAGTGACGCCTCAGCAGCAATAATGAAAGATTTAGAAGATATGGGGAAGCTTGTTAAGAAGGGTTAGTAAGATTTATTAATCCTTGTTGATTCTTGTAAATGATAAGGTAAAAGGAGGTGAATTATTGTGAAAGGATACAGTATTTGTGAAGTTATTATAGGTGTTTTAGTGATAGTTTTTGCTCTTTGGCTAACTCAATATTCCAAGTGGATTTTGTTGATATTAGGTGTTGCTTTAATTATACATTCTTTTGCCTGCAAGGGATGTAAAATGTGCAACTACGAGGAAAAGCCAATGTCTAAAGGTTCTAAGAGAAAGTAAATCAGAACAATTATTTTTATATATTTGATTTTTATCTAGTTTTATGGCAAAAATATCTGCAGGTAGTTATGATTTAAATAAATGGCTTTTCGGAGGTTATGAAAAAGATATAGTTTCTGTTGTGTATGGTGCTTCTGGTACAGGGAAGACAAATTTTTGTCTTCTAGCGGCTGTTTCTCAGGCAAAGAAGGGGAACAAAGTAATATATGTTGATACAGAGGGAGGTTTTAGTGTTGAGAGATTAAAACAACTGGCTTTGGATGAATATGAAAATGTTTTGAAAAATATATTTCTTTTGAAACCAACTAATTTTTTAGAGCAAAAAGAAGTTTTTGATAAATTGAATGAGTACTTGAAGAAGGAAGTTTCTTTGATTATTGTTGACGGTATGACTATTTTGTATAGGTTGGATTTTGCTATTGCAAAAGGGAAAGGAAATGAAGAATTGCAAAAAACTAATGTTGAGCTTGTAAGACAGATTAAAGTTTTAGCGGAGATTGCAAGGAAGAAGGAAATTCCAGTCGTTGTAACAAATCAAGTGTATAATTTTGAAAATGAAAGTAAGATGGTTGGAGGAGATATTTTAAAATATTGGGGAAAATGCTGGATTGAATTAGTTAATGAAAATGGGAAAAGGACAGCGTATCTGAGGAAACACAGAAGCATTAAGGAAAAATCTCTGCAGTTTCAAATTTATGACCGAGGAATAAGGAAAAAGGGCTGGATTTGATAGGAAGAGAGGTTTAAATACTGTATAGACATGTATATACTATGAGGTTAGTGAAGCGAGTTATTGAAATAGGAAACGGTGCAGCAGTCTATGTGCCTAAAGAATACAAGGGGAAAGAGGTTGTAGTTTTGCTTCCTGAAGGCATTAAAGAGGTAAAAAGAGAAGTTTTTTCTAAATTGTTGGAATTCATGCCAAATATAATGGGTGTTTATTTGTACGGGAGTTATGCAAGATCAGAAGAAACAAAGGATTCAGATGTTGATTTATTGGTTATAGTACAAGAAAAAGATGATAATCTAAAAAATGCTTTAAAAGATTTTGATGCTAGGATTATTACTTTTAAAGGTGTTATAAATTCTATAGAAAATTATCCTGTATTGATAATACCAATTTTAAGAGAGTCTAAGGCACTGATGAATTCTGGATTATTAGAAGAACTAAAGAGCAAGAAGATTGATTTTCGAAAGTTTGGGTGGAGTTTTGATGAGATTAGAAAAATAACAAAAATAATTGAAAGTTTTGTAAAATTAGACGATAAAGAAATTGCCCCAAGTCACGTCAGTTCCCTAATTATGAGACTTAGAGTTTGTTATCTTATTGAATGCTTATTGAAAGATAAGGTATCTACAAATAAAGGATTTGGAGACAAACTTTCAAGCTATGGGCTCTCAAAAAAAGAAATAGATAAGTTTATTGATATTTATAGGATAGTAAGAGACGGATTTGAATATGGGAGCAAGGTTAACAAAGAGGAAGTGTTTAAGCTCTTAGACATCACCAATAATTATTTGAGAGAGATTGAAAATGAAACGAAAAAAAAGATTAGAAAAAGGAATTGAATCTTTGAAGAAACAGGTTGAATTTCATAGAGAGAAGCTTAAGGAAGCCGTTGATGAGGAAAATGAAGATTTAATTAAATATTATGAAAAAGATCTTTTTAGATTAGAAAAGGAAAAAGAGAAAAAGAAAAACTTATTGGATAAAGTTTAAATACCAAATTACTCACCAATTAGTGAGGTTTTAATACTTAAATAGGGTTAAAAATGGGTGAAATAAAGATTTCTATGTCTGATGAAATGGATAAGCTAATTCAGAAGATTTCTGATGAGTTGGGAATCAAAAAAACAGAGTTTGTAAAGTTTCTCGTTATAGAAAATTTAAAGGAGTATAAATATGAGAAGAGGAAATGATTTTATAAGAAGGAAGAGTTTAAATAAGGAGTTGTCCATATATCTGGACTTAAGTTTATAAAATGGGACAAAATAAATTTAATTCCGTAGGTAAAGTTTTAGAAG
>Ga0209542_10006916_pt1 | contig 21851 bp, 23 predicted proteins | sample RifCSPhighO2_01_FD_184028 | JGI IMG/M metagenome (GOLD analysis project Ga0209542, IMG submission 184028) | Soil microbial communities from Rifle, Colorado - Rifle CSP2_plank highO2_0.1 (SPAdes) (version 2) | ecosystem: Environmental > Terrestrial > Deep subsurface > Rock core/Sediment ... | reverse complement strand
TACGGGCGATTGCCCTCATTTTTGCGGGAATCATTTTGGTCGGAAGTTCTTTTATGTTCGCCTCGAGTGATTTTGCATACAGCGCCCGCTCGCTCCTCGCAACCACGATAAGTGCTTTCTCATCCGATCCAACAATAACTATCACGAGAAATGCGAATAGCCCGAGCGGTATCGTTTCTCCCGGCCGAATGCAGGCACTTGCAGTATTGGATGTAAAACCGAGATTCGTCAAGCAGATTGCCTATATACAAAATTTGCCGGTCGGACTTGAGGTTGAAAACGTCCCGAACAAACTTTACTTTACGCAATTAGTGCTCGATTATCGATATTGTCTATCGAAAGGTGACGTATATGGTTACGGATACAGCTATGACGATAGCGGATTATTCTGCCGAAATATTACAGCGGGTCCGTCTTCTGGAGGCGATTTATCGCAAGACAGTAATTCTAGAGTCTTCAAATATGATTTTACGAGCGCACTGCCGGTATACCCAAATCAAGTCTCGGGAGAAATCACTATAAGCGCAAGGCCGCAATATTCAGCTCCCGATCAAACTGGTCGCGAGATATCCCAAATCCAGGCCGGAATACTGCAAGGTACTGTCGCATACACAAATATATGCACCCGCCCAACGGGCGGTGATGGCCTCGAATGCCGGACAATCAGCCCGGAAGTTAATGTCAACCTTGCATATGGCAATGAGCTGGCCGTGGCACCGCATTATGGCTACGGATATGCATATCTCGATTATGTTATGCCGAGCCCCGCATACGTAGGTTCAACTATAGAGGTCGTGGGATGGAATCTTTCAAAGACAATGCCGCCAGAAAGCCTCGGGATTATTTATTCAGGAGGGGGTGGATTCGTCGCTGGAATACAAGGAAACCCCAATTCAAATGACAATGTTATCCAATTTACTTTAAACGACAGTTATTGTAACGAGTCACAATGCTTCTCTGTAACGCCGGGACAATATCACATATTCGCTCAAATGCGTAAGGGAATTAGCAATGTTTTGTCTCTCAATGTAGCTGAAACTGGCAGACCTATTCCTCAACCGCAATCCCTGACATGTGATGAGACAGCGCAAGCCGTCGTTAAATCAGTCGGCTCCTGCACAGCAATTGATCCTGTGAAGTATCAGAATGTATACGCTGCGTGCTGCCAGATAACAAGGGATGTTCTCTTGAGTCTTCTCAATAATGCCCTTGGGGACGGAATAGTAGATGAGCACGAAAAATCCGTTCTGTTAACAGCACTTAACTCTTATCTCTTCTAGTATGAAAAAATCACTGTCTTTACCTTTTGTGTTTTATGTTCTAGCTTTTTTGGCCGTCCTATCCCTTTCGTTCCCACAAATATCGACCGCTAAAGAGGAATATCCAAGCACATGCCCGCCGGAGGCAATAGCCATCGTTAATGCCGTAGGAGGATGTGCCGCGGTAAATCCGCAATCCTTCTCGGCCGTATATGATAAGTGCTGCGCTTCGGCAGAACCTGCGGACGCCTCATCCGGCACTTCCACATATCTTGTTTACATCGCGATAGCGATCGTGCTTTTGCTGGGGCTAGTGATGTTCAGAAAAAAATAGACAAATGCATTGGCATATAGAAGGGACTGTAAGAGTGGTAGGCCTTTCGACACTGGCTATTCTGTTGCTTCTTCTATTACCGCTTTTTATTTCCGCGGGTTCTTATCCGAGCAGCTGCGACCCCGTAGCTCAAGCTGTCCTCGATGCAGTGGGCGGCTGTTCTGCGATCGACCCCGTAAAACACGACAAGATTGCTTTAAGATGCTGCCCGACGGGGGGCCAAACGACGGCCGCGGCGCCAGTCGTTAATATTTCCGCAACTCCCTCGACGGTTGGTTACAACGGGAAGACTGCGCTCACTTGGGCCGCAACGAATGCAGCGAGCTGCACCGCTTCTGGCGACTGGTCGGGGAGCAAGGCCACTTCTTTTCACGAGGAGGTTGGACCACTGACCTCTAGCAAAACTTATAAAATCGTCTGCGCTGGGACGGGCGGAACAAGTGAAGAAGCGCGGGTGACAGTTACAGTTGGTTCCGCGCCAGTTATTGACTCCACGACCGCCGCGGCCGGATGCGATGCAATTGCCGAGGCCGTAATAAGTGCCGCTGGAGGGTGCTCGTCGGTAGACACTGTAAAATATCCAAATCTTCTAAGATGCTGTCCGCAGGGCGGGACAGGCACTAGCACGGGCGGTGGCTCTGGAGCCGGCGGCGGTATCGGCGGGACGAGCGGAGGCGGAGGTTCTACAGGTGGAACAGGGGGTAGCTCTGGTGGCGGTGGTACCGGTGGCAGTGGTGGAGGAGCCGGCGGAGGTGGAACTGGCGGAGGAGGCAGCAGCAGCGGCGGCGGTGGAGGTTTCGGAGTAGGGTTTCTTCCGGGAGGTAGAATCACGACAGCGAGTTTCGGCACTGGCGCAAAAGGCCTCTCTCCCACGATGGTGTTCGTTGTTGATCGATCAGATATAAAAAAAGGTGAAAGCGTGACGCTTTCTTGGAGTTCAACTAATGCTGAAAGTTGTACGGCAAATGGGGGATGGAGCGGCTCGAAAGGCACATCAGGCAGCGCGACAGTCGGTCCGATTAGTGCGACCAAGGAATTCGGCCTCGTGTGTAAAAGCTCCTCGGGAGAGGCGCGCAGAGTAATCACGATTATCGTGCCGAGTGTCTATGTGCCGCCCGTCCAGCCCGCCTACCAGCAAATGCCCACTTTTATCGGGCCACTTGAGGAAATTCCTCCAGCCGCCGGAAGTAAATCGCAGGGATCGGCAAAAACGGTGAAGCCGCCGGCCAAAAAACTCGCCGTCGCCGGGCCGAGAGCGGAAATTACTCCCACAGTTTCGCCTCCGATAATAAGTTTTTCGGCTGATACTGCACTCGCCGCAGGAGATTCAACAACTCTTTTATGGGCGGTCAGCAACGCCGATTCGTGCACTGCACTAGGGAATTGGATCGGGACGAGAGGCCTTTCAGGAAGCGAAAGCACGGGCTCGATCAAGGATGACGCGACATATGTTTTGATATGCAAGGGAAAAGGCGGAGAGGCGAGTAAAACAATAAAAATTGCAGTAAGCGGAAAGAAAGGTCTCATCGCGACAATTTTTGACGGCATTGTCGGACTATTTACTGGTAGAGAAGAGACTCCAGCGTCTCCCAATTCTTCTTCCGGCACTCCGACAGTCCAAAGAGAAGAATTGGTAACTCCCGAAGAAATAGTGCCAGGCGGCAGGGCAGTGTCAGAAAATTTCAACGGTCCGCCGGAGGTCAGTTTAGAAGTTACTCCGATCATACGCTCCGGACGCACGGCAAATATTGAGTGGGACGTTAATAACGCCAGCAAATGTATTGCCGGCGGCGCCTGGAGCGGAGGCAAGGATCGCACCGGTAAGGAAATCACTGCGGAGCTGAACACCGACACTACGTATATATTGACTTGTGTTGGCAGGAATGGAGAAACTGCCGTGGCCAGCTCCACGGTCGTCGTTTACGCGGAGTCAGTTCTGAACAACACGTTCGACGCGGTAAAAAATGTATTCGGAGAAATATTTTCTAGGTAGTTAAGCATTGCTTTGCTGCTTGGCCGTGAGAGGTTATAGGCAAATGCTATAATTCCAATGATGGCGTTCTCTTTTGGCAAAATCTCAGAAAGTTTGGGGAATATTTTTGGGGGGGCTAAGGAAGCGACAGCTCTTGGGATCGATATTGGAGCGTCTTCCGTGAAAATTGTGCAGATTCGTGCATCTCGCGGTACCGCGATTCTCGAAACATATGGCGAAATTGCTCTCGGTCCATACGGAACTGCAGCCATAGGGAAAGCGGTAAAAATCACCCCCGAGCGGACAGCCGAGGCGCTCACGGACTTGATGCGCGAGGCGAATGTCACCGCTCGCACCGGAGGCCTTTCCATCCCTTTTTCATCGAGTTTGGTCACAATATTGGATTTGCCGAAAGTAGATGCTGAAACACTGAAGCGCGTTGTACCTATAGAGGCGCGCAAGTATATTCCTCTTCCGATCTCGGAGGTAACTCTCGATTGGTTCGTTATTCCGGCCGATGAGGGCGAGAATTCAAGCGCCTTTGATCAATTGCAAGCACCAGCTCCTATCCGCGCCAAAGGGCAAGAAGTTCTTCTTGTCGCTATACACAATGACATTTTGAGTAATTATCAGACTATCGCTGCTGCCGCCGGCATTACAGTGAATTTTTACGAAATAGAAATTTTCAGCGCGATTCGCTCCTCGATCGGGCACGGAATTGCTCCCATTCTAGTGGTGGATCTCGGGGCTTCGACAACGAAAATGTATGTAGTCGAGCGCGGTGTTGTGCGCATGACGCACTTGGTAACGGCAGGCGGAATGCATATGACTGAAAATCTTGCGCGTTCTCTCGATTGGGAATTCGAGAAGGCAGAGCGAGTGAAAAGAGAGCTCGGGTTAATAGATTCGAACGCGTACAGCACCGATGAGAACGATAAGATAAAGACGGCGCTGTTATCAACACTCGGCCGCGTGTTCTCCGAGATAGACCGTGTATTATTGAGTTACGGGCAGCGATACAACAAAAACGTGTCGCATGTTCTATTAACAGGCGGCGGGGCGACGTTGCCCGGACTTAGCGAGCAGGCAAAACTTTCATTGCATGCCGAAGTCGAGATCGCAGACCCTTTTTCTCACACAGAGGCGCCCGCTTTTTTGGAGGGAGTTCTGCGGGAAATCGGCCCAGGGTTTGCTGTATCAGTTGGGCTTGCTTTGCGGAAATTAAGAAGTGAATAACTATGGAGCCAGCAATAAAAAGTTCATTCATACCGCACGACACAGCGCAGCCCTCCGGCAAAAGGGCGGCTCAATCAGGCAGTTTTCTTGACCTCTTGGTTCTGATTGCGATTGTCTTATTTGTCGCTTCTATGGCTCTTGGGGTCGGAGTCTTTTTATACGAGCAATACCTTGAGGCGAGCAGTAAGAGCAAATTAGCCGCAATTGACCGAGCGAAGGCAGCTTTTGATCCGGAGCTGATAACGGATCTTACGCGCCTAGACGACAGGATGCATAATGCCGACTTACTGTTGGGTAAGCACATCGCGCCTTCCGTCTTGTTTCGCCTTTTGGAGCAGCTTACATTGACGACGGTATCATTTCGCAGTCTCGGTTTTGAGTCTGCCGATCCCCAGAATGTTTCAATTAAAATGGACGGCATTGCGCGGAGTGTAAATTCGGTCGCCCTTCAGGCAGATCTGTTCGGCGATAATGGAATTGTAATGAATCCGATTTTCTCCAACATTGATCGCCAGCAAGATGGCGTTCGTTTTAATCTAACGGCTCTTGTGAATCCTGCTGCCCTTAGATACGTGCAGCTAGTGGCACTGCAAACCCCCGCATCCGCGCCGGCATCCCTAGAGTCGGCAGCGGAGCCGTTAATTTCTCCGTTTGAGCCTTCTGGTCAACAATAAATTATATGCGCGCAATTTTTTCAATATTTGGTGTGATTGCGGCAGTGGGTGTTTTTACTCTGTATACTCAACCGGCATACGACAACGTGCAAGCTCTTCAGAAAGAGATAGCTGGTTATGATCAGGCTCTCGATAAGGCGGCTGAACTACAGGAGATCAAAGCGGCGCTTCTTGAGCGCAGAAAAGCATTTGATCCGGAGGATCTCGATCGGCTTGAGAAAATGCTGCCGAACCATGTAGACAATGTGCGCCTGATTTTGGATCTCGATAGATTAGCCGGACATTACGGGATGGCGCTCCAAAACGTCGTAGTCAGCGATCCGGCGAGTGCTAGCGGGGGTGATACGGTTATAGGATCCGCTTCCGGCGGTGATCAGAAATATGATTCGTTGACGCTGAAATTCGCGACAAGGGGAACATATTCCAACTTTGTGAAATTCTTGGAGGATCTCGAAGCCAGTCTGCGGATCGTGGATGTGGTTTCTCTTTCTTTGGGAGCCGAGGGCGGCTCTTCCCAGCTGTCCCGCTCGTCTGATAATGCCTACCGATATGAGATTGCAATAAGAACATATTGGCTTAGGTAAATTTTTCATAGACAAAACCAACATGAAATATCTTTTACGACATAAAATAATCATCGCCCTCATTGTTCTTCTACTGATTGGATTTATTTGGTACGGCTCGGGGAGCGAATCGCAATCGCCCCTATCGACGGAGGAGACCGCTAATAATCCGAACACGGATATTGTGAGAACGCTTCTTGCCTTGCGAGCCGTTTCTCTCGCCGGAACGATTTTTACTGATCCGGCATTTCGCGGGCTCAAGGATTTCAGCACGCAAATTGTTCCAGAGCCGATCGGTCGACCGGATCCGTTTGCTCCTCTTCCCACTAGAGCCGCGGAGGGAGCGATCGGCACTCCCGAGCGCCCGTAAAGGCTAATTTATGACTGCACAAAAAGAGAGCAGTTACGCTCCGACCGCCTCTCCCGTCTCGGCGATCTCTGACGTGCCGGTTTTGTCTCTGGGAGATAGGAAGATCGCATACGATGTTTTGCGCTATATTCCCGAAGAATCGGCCGAGCATTATAAGCTTGTCCCGATCTCGATACGTGAAGGAGTGCTGGAGGTAGGGATGGTTGATCCGGATAATCTTGGAGGGATTGATGCATTAAATTTTATTGCTCGAAGCACTGGGACGCCCTTCAAGGTATTCAAAGTATCAGAGGAGGATTTCAGCCGCGTCCTCAAGATGTATAGGGGGCTTGGGGGCGAAGTGGAACGAGCTGTATCTGATCTACAAACAGAACAAAAAGCGCGGATTACTACAAGCGAGTTGGAAGCCACGCCGCTCGATCTTGAAGATCCTTCAATTGGCCGTGACAAGGGAACGGCCGTTCAAGACATCAAAGAAGATGCACCAACGATAAAGATAGTCTCTACGATTCTTCGCTTTGCGATAGATGGGAAAGCATCCGATGTGCATATCGAGCCGCTTCCAAGTGGAGTCCGAGTGCGCTATCGAGTTGATGGCGAACTCCATACGAGCGTAATTTTGCCATTGAGTACGCATAGAGCGCTCATTGCACGCGTGAAAGTCCTTGCTTCCATACGTCTCGATGAGCAGCGCAAGCCGCAGGACGGACGTTTTTCCGCGACAATAGATAACCGGCAAATAGACTTTCGAGTATCCACATTTCCTTCATACTATGGCGAGAAAATCGCCATCCGTATCTTGGATCGGGACATGGGATTCATTCCACTCGACAAGATCGGCTTGACGCAGCGCAACCTCGAGATCATCCGCCGCATCGTCAAAAGGCCGCATGGCCTTGTGCTTATATCCGGGCCGACTGGTTCCGGAAAATCCACTACTCTCTACTCGATGCTCAACGAAATCGATCGAGAACATCAAAATGTTCTGTCGCTGGAGGACCCGATAGAATATTTCGTGGACGGTGTTTCGCAGTCGCAGGTTCGTCCGGAGATCGGATACAGTTTTGCAAACGGATTGCGCACCACTCTGCGGCAAGACCCCGATATCATAATGGTGGGCGAGATCCGCGATCCTGAAACCGCAAAACTCGCATTTCAAGCCGCTCTCACTGGGCACCTTGTGCTTTCCACTATTCACACGAACAATGCCGTCGGAACGATTCCTCGTTTGATAGATATGGGGGTAGAGCCGTATCTTATTCCGCCAGTTCTTATTCTTTCAATGGCGCAGAGGTTAGTGCGCACGCTCTGCCCAGACGGAGGTAAGGAGGTTCTGCTGTCCGCAAGCGAGCGAAAGGATATTGAAGCAGAGCTCGCGACTCTTCCAAAAAAATACAGATTTGATATTCCAAAAATGGTTTACGACCCCGTTCGCACACCTACGTGCTCGACCGGCATGAAGGGCAGAATGGCGGTATTTGAAGTTCTAGAAATGTCATCCGAGATTGAGCGCATCATTCTGCAGAATCCGGTAGAATCTCAATTGTGGACTGCTGCTCGCACTCAGGGAATGATGACGATGCGCGAAGATGGAATGCTAAAAGCATTCAACAAACAAATTCCGTTTTCGGAAATCAACACATTGAGCTCGCTTCTCCTTGCCGGGGATGTTTTGGAAGAGGAGCCGAAAAAAGAGCAGGAAAGCAGCGGCATGTAATATGACAGACGAAAAGACTCAACAAAAAAATAATGCGGAGTCTGCGCCACCTAAGGCAAATCCGAAAGGGAACATACTCCTTGTGGACGACGACAAATTTCTGCTTGATATGTACAGCATGAAATTTGCTGCGCTGGGCTTTACGGTGCAATCTGCTCTGTCGGTGATGGATGCTCTGCAGGCCCTTCGCAATGGCTTTGTGGCGGACGCGATTGTCTTTGATCTCATCATGCCCGAGCATGATGGATTCTCTTTTTTGCAATCTCTCGGCAGCGAGAAACTCGCTAAGGGTGCGGCGCTTATCGCTCTCACGAACGAGATCGAGGAAAATGTGAAAGGAAAGGTAACGGAATTGGGCGGCGATAGACTGATAACAAAAGCCACCATGATTCCTTCAGAGGTTGTTGAAGTAGTCCAAGGAGAAATTGAGAAGAAAAAGAAAGCAAAATGAATATGCAAAAGATCATTCGCCTGTTGAAAAATCAATTAGCTTTTCATTTTGCAGGGTATACTTGTTGAAATGACTATGGATTACGCCGCGCAGCTGAAAAAATATATTAATGTGCTGGTGCACGAAGGAGCGTCCGATCTGCATTTTTCTGCTGGAGCGCATCCGACCGTCCGCGTTTCAAGCGCTCTTGCTCCAATGCTGCGCGAACCCGTTCTTACCGGAGAGGACACGCTGGGTTTCCTGAAGAGTATAATTTCTCCTCAATATCTTGAGCGATTTCTCTCTGCGCAAGAGTTGGATTTTTCTTACGAATCACAGGATGGTTATCGTTTCCGCGGCAATGCTTTTTTTCAGAGGGGGAATGTCGGCATCGCTCTGCGTCTCATTCCAAAAAAGATCCGCACGCTCTCAGAGCTGAATTTGCCGGACATTCTCGCCACATTCGCGCGCAAATCGCAGGGTTTCTTTTTGGTAGTCGGGCCGGTAGGGCAGGGAAAGTCAACGACTCTCGCATCAATGATAGAAATGATAAACACCGATCGCATGGAGCACATCGTTACTATCGAAGATCCGATAGAGTACGTTTTCGAGCCGAAACAATCTCTCATTGAGCAGCGCGAGGTGCGGATAGACACAAAGGACTTCATTACCGCACTGCAATCGTCCTTCAGGCAAGACATAGATGTTCTCATGGTGGGCGAGATGAGAGGGCCGGAGACAATGGCAGCCGCTGTTACTGCTGCGGAAACGGGGCATTTGGTATTCTCAACTCTTCACACGAATAATGCCGCGCAGACGATAGACAGAATTATTGATACTTTCCCGTCGAGTCAGCAGGACCAAATCCGTCTTCAGCTTGCGGCTTCGATGGCCGGTATCTTCTCGCAGCGTCTGGTTCCCAGGATTTCCGGCGGACTTATTCCTACATATGAGCTTTTGATAAACAATAAGGCGGTCGCAAATATAATCCGCGAAAAAAGAACTCACGAATTGAATACTGTTATAGAAACCGGCTCGGAAGTGGGAATGATAGACATGAATCGCTCGCTTGCAGAGCTCGTGGCGCGCGGAGAGATTACAGTTGAGAGCGCGTATCAGTATTCGCTGAACCCGAACATGTTACAGAAATTGTTATGAGCGGAGCGAATTACAATTTCGTAATCCCTCACCAGTTTGGGCTTATGGAATTTCAAATTCCAAAACTGGTGAGGGACGTACGACTTTTCCCGTCTGCGCCAAAGCTTTGGCGGGCAGGTAAGCTCACTTCGTTCGCTAACGATTTCTAACATGGCTACTTTTTCGTACACAGCGCTCGATGCGGAAGGAAATGAAAAAAGCGGCACTATAGACGCAGTTAATATAGACGTTGCCATAGCCGGCCTTCAGCGCAGGGGGCTCATTCTCTCAAACATTGAAAGTGTTGAAAGACCGCAGGCCCTCCTAAAAGGCCGCATCACTTTTTTTGATCGGGTCACAAATGCCGACATAGTTATCCTATCCCGCCAGATTACGACCCTTTTTGAAGCCCAAGTGTCAGCCCTGCGTGCATTTCGGCTCCTCGCAGCTGAAGCTCGCACGCCGCTTCTTGCGGCAAAGTTAAGTACCATCGCGGATGATATTCAAAGCGGAAGTTCGATATCCAACGCGCTCTCACGCCACAGGGATGTATTTTCCGAATTTTATATAAATATGGTTCGCGCGGGAGAAGAGGCAGGAAAACTTGATGAGACTTTTGCTTTTCTCGCAGAGTCCCTTGATAGAAACTATGAAATCACCCAAAAGGCGCGCAACGCTCTTATATATCCGGCATTCATTACAGCCACTTTCATTGTCGTGATGGTTCTTATGATGACTTTGGTCATCCCGCGCCTTGCCACAATGCTTACAGACACTGGGCAAGATATTCCTTTGTACACGAAAGTCGTGATCGGTATCAGCGTTTTTCTATCGAAGTACATTTTGCTTATAATCGGGCTTTTGGTTGTAGCGGCTTTTTTCATGGTTCGTTACACCAAGACGCCCGCTGGCCGTGTCGCGCTTTCCCGCGCACGCCTTGATGTCCCGTTTGTCGGGGGAGTTTTTCAGAAGTTATTTCTTTCGCGCATTGCAGACAATCTTTCCACGATGCTAAAAAGCGGCATACAGATCTTGCGCGGGATTGAGATTACGGCGGATGTCGTGGGAGACAAAGTTTATCGCGAGGTTCTCGAGACGGTCTCGAAAGATGTCAAAGGCGGACTGCAGGTTTCGGAAGCAATGCGGCGTCATCCAGAAATTCCCGGCATCGTTGTGGCAATGCTCAAAATCGGCGAGGAAACGGGGAATATGGGCTCAATTCTCGAAACAATGGCCAAATTTTACAGGCGGGAAGTTAATAATGCCGTGGATACTCTCGTGGGACTCATCGAGCCCTTCATGATTGTATTTTTGGCAGTCGGCGTGGGGATTCTTCTGACTGCTGTTCTGATACCGATTTACAATATCGCCTCCGGGTTCTAGGTTATCCACAAGGCGCATATTGGAAAGGGCAGAAGGGTATAGAATTGAGAAACAAATAGGGATTAAAAGAATTAATAGATAAGCGATTTTCGCTATTTTATGAACATAGTTAATAAAAATAAAGGTTTTACGCTCATCGAGCTTTTGGTCGTCATCGCGATCATAGGTATCTTATCAACTGTAGTGCTCACATCGCTCGGAACGGCCCGCGGCAGGGCTCGCATAGCCAATGTGCAGCAGTCCCTGAAGTCAATACAGGCAGGAGCTCTTATTTGCTTGAATGACAGTCTGGCAGTGGCGCTACCTACGGGGGATAACAACACTCAAAGCGCTGCACTATGCACTGGAAGCACTTCAACGTACGTTACCCTTCCAGGTGACTGGATATGGTGCGATAACACAGCCGCTGCGGGTGCTGGATCCGCTTCGAACTGTGGCAACAGCACCGCATCGAGCCAGACAACGGGATCAACATTCTCGCTCTCTGCGTATTCCACGACAGACAAAACTACAGTTACTTGCAACGATTCAACTTGTTCAAAAGCGACGGCTCTCTAGGAATACTGACAGTCTCGCAATGTCGCCGCGGCAAATTTGAAGTCTGTCGCGGCGGTTTGCGACTTCCGGGTTAGCGGATAAATACAAGAGACCATGCGAAAATTCGATAAACCGACACACACAGTCTGGATATGATTTGGCAAAGAAATGCAGATCCTTACGGCTCTCAAAAGAACGATAAGGGGTTTACGCTCATTGAACTCCTTGTGGTCATTTTCATCATAAGTCTTCTCTCTTTACTTGTTCTTACTTGGCTAAACTCGGGTCGCGGCAAGGGTCGCTTGGCTGCTGCGCAGCAAACCATGCGGCACGTGCGGCTGCAGGCCGCAGTCTGTCTTTCGGCGGGCGAAGCCGTTAACATTCCCGGTAGTTCCGGGCCAGTCTCGGACAATAATAATGGAAGCGATCTGACCATCTGCTCCGGCGGCGTCCAACGTTATCCGGCGCTGCCGTTCGGCTGGATTTATTGCAATGGAGCGCTAGGGACGGACGGTCTAAATAATTGCGGCAATGACACTTCAATTCAAACCACGAACGTTTCGTTCAGAATAGTCGCACAAAGTTATAACGATGATTGGAAAATTACGTGTGGCGAAACGACCTGCGAATCCAAGGAGAACATAGATTAGACCATGTGGATAAGCGTTGAGACACTATTCTATTGATGTAGACTGTTAGGCATGGAAAGGCAGCACGGCTTTACTCTCATCGAGCTTTTGGTCGTCATTGCTATTATCGGCATACTCTCGTCGGTCGTGCTTACTTCACTCACTTCTGCAAGAGCTAAAGGGCGCGACGCGCGCCGCATTTCAGATATCTCACAGCTGCGACTCGCCCTCGAGCTATACTATGACTCCCAACAATCTTACCCGCTTGAATCACAGGCCTTTCCTACAGACCTTAGTACGTCGGTGCTTGTAGTAAACGGATACATATCGACAATTCCTGTTGACCCGTCTACCAGTGTCAAGTATGCCTATGCTGCAACAAGTTGCAGTGGCGCCGGTGGCGGGACCCCATGCACCGGTTACGTGCTTAGAGCAATTCTTGAAACAAGTAATGTGGTTCTGCAGACGGACAAAGATGGTACCATCGGAGGCATAGACTGCGGACCAGCAACGGAAGCGGACAGAAATTATTGCGTGACGCAGTAACTACTCTTTTCAATAAGCGAGGCGGCAGTAAGATGCGTGTTAGAATTTTTTGATGCTGCTTGCTACATATTTTGCTCTCGGTCTCATCGTGGGGAGTTTTTTGAATGTGCTGATCTTGCGCTACGGAGTGCGGCCGATCTCCGGCAGAAGCGAGTGCCCACACTGCGAGAAGAAACTCGCGTGGCTCGATTTAGTTCCCGTCCTCTCGTGGGTTTGGCTTCGAGGAAGATGCCGATATTGCAAAAACAGTATTTCGATACAATATCCGCTTGTCGAGCTACTTACAGCACTTGTCTTTACCCTGATTGGAGTCTCGCTCATCCCGACTCCAGTGCGTGTTTTGGGCCTTGCAGCGGCCGCGCTTCTCATTGCCATTTTTTTCTATGATTTACGGCACAAAATCATTCCCGATCCGTGGGTCTGGACCTTTAATGCGCTCGCTTTTCTCGCGCTAATTTTCAATTTTCAATTTTCAATTTTCAATTTTCTCGCTGGTCCTATCGCCGCGCTTCCCCTCTTTTTTATCTGGTTTGTCTCCCGCGGTCGCTGGATGGGTTTTGGAGACGTGAAGCTCGCTCTCGGCATAGGTTGGCTTCTGGGACCAATTTACGGGATCGTTGCCATCTTTTTTGCATTTTTTATTGGTGCCGTTATCGGTCTTATACTCATCGGGCTTTCGTCCAGTCTCTGGCGGCAAATTGCTAACGCTCTCCCCAGTTCACTGTCGCGGAAGCTATTGCTTGGATTTACAATGAAAAGCGAAGTCCCATTCGGGCCGTTTCTTATCGCGTCATGTTTTATCGTGTGGTTCGCAAATATATTTAGTATGCAGTTGCCATTTCTTTCCTTATACGGCTTATGAGTCTACAGTCTAAAGTCTACAGTTTACAAAAAAAATATAAGAGTCATTTTGACGAATGGCTGTCAACCGTCAAATTTCAACTGTCAACTGGTTTTACTCTCATCGAGCTTCTTGCAGTAATGGGTATTATCGTCATCATTTCCACCGTTGTGCTTGCCAGCAATACAAAATTTGGCGGCGCCGTGGTTCTTCAGAATCTAGCATATGACATTGCTCTTTCGATCCGTCAGGCGCAGGTATATGGAATCGCAGTGCGCGGCGCAGGGGCAAGTAATTTCAATGCGGGATACGGGATGCACTTTGACACAAGCATAGAAAACGGAACAAAAATGTATCAACTTTTTGCGGACTTAAACTCGAACGGTGTTTATGACCCTCCCCCTGACTTACTGGTTGCACCAAGCGAAATAGGCCGCAACTACTCTATTTATGCACTATGCGTGGATGGCACAGAATGCAACCCTGTAGAAAATCCGACAAATGTAGTGAATAAGCTCGATATAGTTTTCAGACGTCCCGAGCCCGACGCGTACATAAGTGCCGACTCGAATTCCTGTCCTGTACTGAAGGGATTAAACTGCAAGTCGAAGGCACGCATCGTCGTCATTTCTCCTCGCGGAGACAAAAAGGACATAGTAATTGAGAAAAATGGGCAGATATATGTGCAGAGTGAATAGTGTATGAAAAAGCAGTTTTTCGTTTTTAGTTTTCAATCTTTATTGGAACGGCACTTACGTGCATTTGTTCCCTCGCTAAAAACGAAGAACTCAAAACTCAAAACTAATGACGGGTTTACCCTCGTGGAGCTTCTGGTTGCCGTGACGCTTTTTGCAATAGTCATGCTGATTTCCGTCGGGACACTTCTTTCTCTTACGGGCGCAAATAGGAAGGCGCAGGCGCTCCAATCTGTCATGAATAATCTAAATGTGGGACTCGATAGCATGGTCCGCTCCATCCGCATGGGAAGTGATTATTACTGCGGGACGGGAACATTTACCGGTACTGATGATAGTGGCGATTGCCCGGGAAGTGGGAAGGAAACCTTTAGCTTTGAGCCGTTTAATCTTGGCACGCCAGTTGATCGATGGGCTTATAAATTTGAAAACAGCCGGATTAAGAGATCAAAAGACAATGGATTAAATTGGGAGATTGTCACGGCGCCCGAAGTTACTATCGAGAGTATGAAATTCTATGTGGATGGAACGAAACGCGGGGATGACAAACAGCCTAAAGTAGTCATAACTCTAAATGGCATCGCGAGAGCTGCGGACGTAAAAGCAGCTACTACATTCAGCATCCAAGCCACGGCCGTCCAGCGGCTATTAGACCTATGAAGTACAAGCGACTGGCGTCGAGCGTAGCGCGTATAGAGAAGCAACGGTCTTTTCATTTTCTATCCGCTAGACGCTATCTGCTGCACGCTCGGGCCTTTACCCTCGTCGAGACACTGGTCGCCATTTCATTACTCACGATCGCAATAGTTGCTCCGATGGCTTTAACCACGCAATCGCTTTCATCCGCGCATTATGCGAAGGATCAAATGACAGCATCTCACCTTGCACAGGAGGCGATTGAAACTATCAGGCATGTTCGCGACGGAAATATACTGAAAATCTCGCAATCCGGAGGTGCTTCGGTGAATCTGCTGCAAGATATACCGAAAACAGATGGCAGTCCGTTTGCTGTCAACACGCTTGATGACACCATGATGGCCTGTACCCTGAACAATAAGTGCCCGCCACTTCAAATGAATAAATCCAATCATCTTTACGGCTATCACTCTGGATGCAATATACCAACAACCAATGATTGCGGAGCGGTCGGGGACTGGGCCAATTCTATCTTTACACGAACGGTAACCGCGAGGTTTATTCCGAATGGAAGTTATGCTGAAAATGAAGTACGCATTGAGGTTACGGTCGAATGGAAAACAGCAGGCGGCCTCACTCGCGATGTCGTAATTTCGGAGAATCTTTATAGATGGGTGAAGGATAGTGCAATATGAAACAGTCTTTAGTTAATAGTTATAAGTTTTTAGAAAAGATGTTTGGTGACTTGACATTTTCACTCAAAACTAAAAACTCAAAACTTAAAACTGAGCGTGGCTTTACTCTGCTTCTTGCTTCACTTGTTGCCTCTGTCGTACTAGCACTTGGCCTTGCAATCTTCGGCATCGCACAAAAGCAGATAACTTTATCAACCATCGCGCGCGATTCTCAATTCGCTTTTTACGCGGCCGATACAGGAGCCGAATGTGCTCTTTACTGGGATATTCGAGATGATATTAATCCAAATACTTTTGCAACATCATCAGGCTCAATGCCCATCGCTGCTGTATCATGCAACAACACAGCTTCAGCGGTTACTTCGTCAAAGTTTGCGGATTATGCAATTTCAGAATTTCAATTTGAACCCAATGGATATTGTACGAAAGTCAGGATTACCAAATGCAGAGGCAACTTTAATAATGGTGCGTGTGCTCCCGATCCTGCGCCGATAATCCGCACGCTTGTCCACGCAGATGGATACAACGTGCGGTGCAGTGCGATATTCGAAGTGGATGGAACTCCGAAATCGACCGTGGATCCGCGCGCGCTCCAACGCTCGGTAGAACTCCGCTATTAAAACAGTTGACAGTTGACAGACCACAGTTGACAGTATCGCTCATGCGCGGAGGATTATCTGTAGACTGTTCACTGTAAACTGTAAACTCCTATGATTCCCAAAGAAATCCGCGAGCGCTACAACAAGTTGAAAAACACGATCAATTACCATCGGCGTCAGTACCATGTCTATGACAAAGAGGAAATCAGTCAGCAGGCGCTCGATTCTCTCAAGCACGAATTAACGGAAATAGAAAAGCAATATCCGCAGATTATCGCAGCGGATTCGCCTTCGCAGCGCGTTGCCGGAAAGCCCTTGCCCGCATTTCAAAAGGTTCATCATAAAGTGGCGCAATGGTCTTTTAATGATGCATTTACTCCGGATGAGATGCGGGAATTCGATGCGCGCATCAAGCGCTTTCTTCGCGGCAGTCTTGCCGATGCAGAGCCGAGCTATGTATGCGAGCTTAAGATAGACGGCTTAAAAGTAGTTTTTGTATACGAAAAGGGGCTTCTCAAAACCGCGGCGACTCGCGGCGACGGCAAGGTGGGGGAAGATGTGACGAACAATATACGCACTATCGAGTCTGTTCCGCTTTCACTCTCTCGGCCGATAGATATTGTGGTAGAGGGCGAGGCATGGATGAGCTCTAAAAATCTGGAAGCACTTAATCGCTCTCGGCAGAAGGAGGGGGAGCCGCCATTTGCAAATCCGAGAAACGCCGCTGCCGGCTCGATTCGCCAGCTCGATCCCTCGGTTGCCGCTTCGCGCAAACTAGATGTGTTCATTTATGATGTAGCGGCTACATCTGAAGGTTTCCCCAAAACGCAAAATGAAGAACTCGAATACCTACGCGAGCTTGGATTTAAAGTAAATCCTCACCATATTTTGGCGGGCAGTATCGATGAGGTAATAGCATATTGGGAAAAGTGGAAAGGGCGTGGGCGCCGTCAGGATTATTGGATAGACGGAATAGTTGTAAAAGTGAATGAAAAGAAATATGAGGAGCGGCTTGGATATACCGGGAAGGCGCCGCGTTTTGCCATTGCATTTAAATTTCCGGCCGAGCAAGTTACTACAATAGTCGAAAATATCATCCTTCAGGTCGGGCGTACCGGCACACTTACGCCTGTTGCGCACCTAAAGCCAGTATCTGTCGGCGGGTCGGTCGTTTCTCGCGCGACACTTCATAACGAAGATGAGATCAAGCGTCTAGATGTACGGATTGGTGACACTGTGATTTTGCAAAAAGCCGGAGACGTGATCCCCGACATCGTGAGCGTCGTCCCGGAATTGCGCCCGAAGAATGCGAAGTCCTACGTGTGGCCGCGGCATGTACCCGAATGCGGCGGCGACGGAGCTATCGAGCGAATCCCGGGGCAGGCTGCATGGCGATGCGTGAATAAAAATTCTTTTGCCGTGATTCGCAGACGATTTTATAATTTTGTCGGAAAGCACGCTCTCGACATTCAAGGTTTTGGGCCGCGGACAATAGACCAATTATTGGAAAAGAAATTGGTTCAGCATTACAACGAGATTTTCACTCTAAAGGAGGGCGACTTGATGACCCTAGAGGGATTTGCGGAAGTGTCAGCTAGCAAACTCTTTGCGGCGATTCAAAACGCGCGGCACGTCACACTTGCGCGTTTATTGGTCGGGCTCTCGATTCCTCAAGTTGGAGAGGAGACTGCCGTACTCTTGGCAAATCGTTTCCGCACACTCGATTCGCTTTCAAAAGCTAGCGAAGATGAGCTGACGAAAATTCAGGGCATAGGCCCAGTTGTGGCAAAAGAAGTTTCAAACTGGTTTTCCGAGAAGCGGCACAAAGAACTTCTTGCGGAGCTTAAAAAAGTTTTGATTATCGCTTCGCCTCCGCGCGAGTCGAAAAAAATATCGACGCTGTCTGGTAAAACAGTTGTTCTTACAGGGACTCTTGGAAGCATGTCCCGTGAAGAAGCAAAAGAAAAACTCCGAATCGTCGGTGCCGATGTCTCATCGTCAGTTTCCAAAGAAACGGATTATGTTGTGGCTGGTGAGAATCCTGGCTCGAAGTACGACAATGCACAAAAATTGGGAGTGCCGATCCTTTCCGAGAGCGAATTTCTGAAGATGATGCAATAGGGTATCATAGGGCGATGGAAAAAAATATCGACATCGATGCGCTTGCGAAATTGGCACGGCTCGAGGTAAGCAAAGAGGAGCTTCAGAAGCTCGAAAACGAAATTCCTGCAATTCTCGCTTTTGTGGAAACTATTCAAAAAGTGAGCGCGAAAGCGCCGATCTCAAAGGCAAATTTGCGAAATGTTATACGTGAGGACGAGAATCCGCACGAGACTGGAATATATACGGAATCGCTTCTTTCTGCCGCACCGGCGCGGGAGGGAAACAGAATAGCGGTCAAACAAGTCATAAAGAGGAATAAAGAATAGGGAATACGGAATGGGGAAAAAACGATTATGCTGGATATAAAGACGTTAACGATTGCCGGGGCGAGAAAAGATTTAGATTCAAAAAAATATTCCTCCCTCGAGCTTACAAAGGCATACCTGTCGGAAATAGAAAACCGTGACGGTAATATTCATGCCTTTTTGGAAGTTTGGAGAGATAATGCCATTTCGGATGCTAAGGCGGCGGATGAAAGAATTTCTCGCGGCGAATCGGCACCGCTTACAGGAATACCAATTGCATTAAAAGATAATATTCTCGTTGAGGCACGCTACGTAAGCGCCGGCTCAAAAATACTTGAGAATTATCGGGCCGCATATGACTCAACCGCAGCTAAAAAGTTGAAAGAGCAGAATGCCGTGCTATTAGGAAGAACGAACATGGACGAGTTTGCCATGGGGTCTTCTACAGAGAATTCTGCATTCGGCCCGTCGAAAAATCCGCATGATACCGCGCGAACGCCGGGCGGCTCCTCCGGCGGAAGCGCCGCTGCCGTGGCAGGCAATCTCGCGCTCGCTGCTCTTGGCTCTGACACAGGGGGCTCTGTTCGCCAGCCCGGCGCTTTCTGCGGCGTCGTGGGGCTGAAGCCAACTTACGGTTCTATTTCTCGCTTCGGTCTGATTGCAATGGGCTCATCTCTCGATCAGATCGGGCCTCTTACAAAAACTGTTGAAGACTCCCGCATTCTTTTCGAAGCGATTAGCGGGTATGATTCGAACGACAGCACCTCCATAAAAAATAGAGAAAAATCAGAAAAAGATGTCACTCCTCGTGCGCGTAAGCTGGGAGTGCCGCGCGCTTTTTTGAAAGAGGGAATTCAGCCGGACGTGCTCGCGAATTTCGAAAAAACTCTATCAGTTTTAGAAAAAGCTGGCCATGAGATCGTAAATGTGGAAATGCCAAATCTAGTCCATTCCCTTGCCGTTTATTACATAGTGATGCCGGCGGAAGCTTCGACGAATCTCGCCCGTTTCGATGGAATTCGATACGGATTATCGGTAAAAGCGGATGTGATCGAAGATACTTATAGAAAAACGCGCGGTGAGGGGTTCGGAGAGGAAGTTCGTCGCCGCATTATTTTGGGTACTTTTGTTCTTTCCTCCGGCTATGCGGATGCATATTACAGAAAAGCCCGCACTGTGCGCGAAATAATCAGAAGCGATTTTACGAACGTATTTAATTCCGTGGATGCCATAGTTACTCCTACGACACCTGGGCCCGCTTTCAAATTCGGAGAAAAAAGCGATCCGCTATCCATGTATCTTGAAGATATTTTTACGGTTCCTGTTAATCTTGCTGGAGTTCCCGCAATTTCGACTCCTGCGGGCAGTGTTGAAAGGGGAGGAGTAAAGTTGCCGCTTGGGTTTCAGATAATCGGGAAGCCGGAAGATGAAAGACTCTTGTTCTCGATCGGAAAAGATGTGGAGAGGGCATATCCTGCCCCGTGGAGAACCGCGTAGCCGTTCTCTTTACGGGGTATAATTTCGTGCATGGGTGGTGACATCTCGCTTGGCGATGCGCTAGGACAAATCTTTTGGTTCATGGGCGAACTTGCTTTCAAGTTCGTACCCGGGACCGTTGCTTCAATAATCGGAACTGACCCGTCGGGAACTGGTCCCATTCCTGCGGGCCTATCTCCAATCACAGAGCCCGTCACGATGGTTAGCATGGTGTCATTTCTGGAAAAAACTTCTTCACCCGACCAATATAGAGCTTTTTCGGAAGGATGGAGTACTTATGTCACATTCACCATGGGCCTTTCGTTTGTACTTTCCACCGGAATAATCTACTGCATTATACGCATTAGACAGATTAGGCATGTCGAGCATTTGAGATTTGAAGCTGCAGAAAGGACGGTCGCCGCGCAGGATGTTCCCAAAACACATCTGCGATGGGAGCGAATTCATGAACAGGCTAATTCCGATTCCGAACACAGCTGGCGCCTAGCTATTTTGGAGGCGGATATCATGCTGAATGAACTTCTGGACTTGCAGGGATACAGGGGAGAAACTATGGCCGACAAAATGAAACAAGTTGATCGTGCCAAGTTCAATACAATTGATTATGCGTGGGAAGCGCATAAAATCCGCAACCAGATTGCGCACGAAGGCGCAGCATTTCCACTAAATGCACGCGATGTGAGGCGCATAATAGGTTTATACGAATCTGTTTTTCGAGAATTCGATTTATTGAAATAGAAATGCGCGAAAAATTGCGCGTGCTGTCCACATATAGTAGTCTGCCTAAAGCGGGGTGGAGCAGTAGTAGCTCGCAAGGCTCATAACCTTGAGGTCGCAGGTGCAAGTCCTGCCCCCGCAACAAAAATATACGAATAGAAACTCCCACCTTATTTTTGGTGCGGGGACAGGACTTCGAAAGGGGCCGGGAAAACATTTTTTTCCCGTGGAGGAGGGAACGGGAAAACCGTGGGTTTCCCAGGTGTCTAGCCCCCACAACAAGAACAGAGAAAAGTCCGGCGTGTCGGGATTTTTCTTAATAAGGAGTCTTTGTTGCGAGAATAGTTTCTAAAAGAACCGAAAGTAAAAAAAGGCCGAGAGCAAAAAGAAACTGCCTTCCCTCACCATTGAGGATACCCGCGCCGATAGAATATATAAGGTAAACAGATGTGCCGATCCATACGATGCCATTTATCGTAAGAAGCGTATGCCAAAACATACTTCTTATTATACGGCAGAATTCATGCGGCCTGTGGAGAATTGTTCAAAAATAGTTATTATGAAGCGGCGCCGGCGTAGCTCAGTGGTGGAGCGTCGCACTCATAAAGCGAGGGTCGCAGGTCCGATTCCTGCCGCCGGCACATGAACCCTCTCGAAATACTCGGGATTTTCTCCGCCTTGTTGGCACTCTCTGCTTTTATTGGGAATGAATACCATAAGTTAGAGAATGATAGTGTCTGGTACGACTTATTGAATTTTATTGCCGGGACAGGACTCGTTATTTACGCACTCTCCATAAATGCAATTCCATTTGTGTTGACCAACAGTGTATGGGCAGTCGTTTCCTTAATTGATCTAGTAAAGTACGCGGGAAAACGCATGAGAGATTGAATAATGATGAAACATTAACTGTGGATAAGGTGGTTAGAGTAATATAATGTCACAATATAATTATATCGATGCCGATTCCGCGAAA
>Ga0209542_10006915_pt1 | contig 21855 bp, 28 predicted proteins | sample RifCSPhighO2_01_FD_184028 | JGI IMG/M metagenome (GOLD analysis project Ga0209542, IMG submission 184028) | Soil microbial communities from Rifle, Colorado - Rifle CSP2_plank highO2_0.1 (SPAdes) (version 2) | ecosystem: Environmental > Terrestrial > Deep subsurface > Rock core/Sediment ... | reverse complement strand
ATTGCCGAACCCTGCTTCGTGTACCATCGGCAGCTGGATGCCGCAGTATCAGGGAACGTGTGTCGTGCAATGGCATTGTGTTCCGAATTCCAACACCACGCCCGCGAACACCCCCGAAGCTAAAATCACCTGTCAGCCGGAAATTGCCGACGTGGGAATGACAATTGCGATTTCATACTCGTGCGCCAATTCGAAATCGAGCAAAGGCGACGGCTTCTCAACCGGCGGCAAGCTCTCGGGCTCGGCGAAAGCGACTCTCGTTTCACCAAGCGAAGACGCGAAAGTCGCGACATACGGATTGACCTGCGAAGGCGAGGATGCACAGACGAAAAAGAAAATTACCGCTGGCGCAGAATGCAAAGTGCAGATTTCGAAACAGTCGATGGTCGTAGTCGCCAATCCGCAGTCAGTCGTGCCCGGCGAAACATCAGCCATCGGCTGGATTACGACAGGCATGAAATCGTGCACCATATCCTCGCCCGACATGCCTGATTTCACTACGGCGAACGCGTCGAATACCAGCGTGAACGGCATGGCGACAACCGACAAGATTTATAGGAAAACGGAAGTCATCCTCAAGTGTGAGTCGGCGAGCGGAGTCACAAAATCGGTCTCCACATTTATCGACGTGAAATAGCTTTCCACATTGCATTCATTGCAGATAGGGCAGGTGGGGCGCATTATTACGGCATGTTCAATCAACCGCTGAATCGCGGTACCTCGGTACTCGCTGCACTCGTGTTTGCGGCGATACTCGGCGGGATTGCGGTTACGATTGATAGTGTCTCTCCGTCTACTGCTCTGACGTCAACCCGTGCACAGCAGGTCGCGCAAGCGGGGGGTATAGGAAGTGATGCCGCTGTACAGGCCAAAACCGATCTCGAAAAAGAACAAAAAGCCGCAGCGGATGCTCTGGCGCAAAAGTGTGACGTAGCCATTGCTACCGCAAAAACAGCAAAGACCACTACTACCGGTGGTGAGGGCGATACGGTAAAAGACGACTGCGTCGCAGCAGTAAAAACGGCTGAACCTGCGTATAAGGCAAAAGGAGGATATAAATGTGTTGGAAAATCGGCAACTGTACTCGCAAAAAAGGATGGGACACTCGAAATTAAATCCGAACCGAATGGGAACGTTGCCCCAGGACAATGCAAAACCGTAGCATGTACACCGAACGGCGGCAGCATTAGCCTTACCGCAACATGTATTGCGGCGGATATGTCAGGTATCGATAAAAGTAAGATTATTTCGGGTTTGGCGGGACCAAACGCATTTCAAGCAGACAGAAGCTTAGGTGTACTTAGTCCTTGGTTAGATTCAAATTACCTGACTCCCCGAGAGCCTCTCAGTAAGACACAATTAGATATTCTGAATGCAGCATTTGGTAAAGACCCTAACAATACGACTGGCGAGATCACATTGGATACCAAAGACTCACTCACGAAGCCTGTGGCCGACCAAATCGCAAAGCTCGCTGCAATGGAGCCAAATCCTGAAGCACGCGCCGCGCAAGAGGCCGTCCAGAAGTCGGTGTGCGAAATCAATCCAACAACTTGTGGCAACGTGTCTTCGCTCGGCACAAAATTTACGGCCGCATACTGTGCGAACAGTCCCGATGAACCAGGATGCAATGGAGTAGTAACCACTCGCCCAAATTGTGCAACAAATCCTTCGGCACCTGGATGCACGACAAAAGTTTGCCCTCCCGGATATACCGGTACCTACCCGAGTTGCATTCCTCCGTACACTGGAGGTGGTCTTGGCGGCGGTAACGGTAACGGCAGCGGAGGAAGCGGCAGTGGTCAGGGCTCCGGCTCCGGTAGCAACTCATTCCTCCAGGGCCTCATGAGCTCGCTTGCAAAAGGTCTCGGCATGCAACAGCCCCCTCCACCACCTCCGCCTCCACAACAGCCCCCGCAGCAATGCGCAACGGACCCCAATGCGCAACAGCAGCAGCAACAGCAGTATCAATATCAGATGCAGCAGTACCAGTATCAGCTGCAGCTCTACCAGCAACAGCAATATCAGCAACAGTTGCAGCAGATGCAAAGCGGCGGCGGATATGGCCTCGGTGGCTACGGAGGATATCCGCAACCCCAAATGCCGATGCCACAACAACCTCAGCAGTGCACACCAGCAAATCAAAATCAGTGCCAGCAGCAAATCCCACTCCCGAATCCGGAATCATGCACCGTGGGTACGTGGCAGCCGCAATACAATGGTGCGTGCATCGTTCAGTGGCATTGTGTACCAAAGCCGGGAGGAACAGGTGACCCTGAGGCAAAGATTTCATGCCAGCCCCAGATTGCGGATGTCGGCATGACACTCGCGATTACATTCTCGTGCGCAAATTCAAAGACAAGCGAAGGCGAAGGTTTCTCGACCGACGGCAAGCTTTCGGGCTCGGCAACAACCGTCGTCACTGCCGCCGCGAAGAATGGCGACGAGAAAGTCTACCAGCTCACATGTGCGAACGCAGAGAAGAAAACCAGTAGCGCACAATGCAAAGTGCAGGTTTCGAAAACATCGATTGTGCTCATCGCGAACCCGCAGTCGGTTGCTTCCGGAGAAGCTGCATCCGTCGGGTGGGTGACGACGGGCATGAAATCCTGCATCGTCTCGTCTCCCGATTTGCCGGATTTCACCGCGAAGAATGCCGCGAACACAAGCGTAAACGGTATGGCATCAACCGGACCGATTACCTCGGACGCGACGATAGACCTCAAATGCACAACTGCAGCCGGCAGCACCAAGACTGCCACAACAAAAATTACCGTTAAGTAAATCAGATTCCGAAGAACTCGAGAATCTTGTGAGCCATCGGCTCTTTCATGGGCACTTCTTCCACGCGCCCTCTTAAATACGAGCGTATCGAACGTGGGTCGACTTGTTCTATGGGGAGAATGAGGTTCGGCGAAAGCCATTTCTTTGTATCAATGAGTAGCATCGGGCGGCCGTCGTGCTCGTCTTCCACCCAAAAAGAAATAATGTGGTCATAGCGGTGTAATACACCGTTGATGCGTACACCACGGTCGGAAATTTCAAACCGGGCGAGTTCGGGCGGTGATTTCGCGAGGAGAGCAATCGTAACCGCCGCGATAATCACCACTATTGCGAAAAAGAAATCTCCCAAGAGGATGCTCGTGATTGCGACGGAAATCGTCACAATACCGAGCGCCCAATACCAATCGCCGCCACGCACAATGTGTTCGTGTTCATACGCACTCCAGCGCAAAACAACATGTTGGTCGGGCATACGTGAATTTATTGTATCATCGGTACACCATGTCCTATTTCGTCTCTATCAAATGCGTGGTACAACGACGGACGAGGGAGGGGTGGCAGAGTTGGTCTATCGCACTTGTCTTGAAAACAAGAGTGCCGCAAGGCACCGTGAGTTCGAATCTCACCCCCTCCGCCCGATATTTATGACTAACGATGTCCAAAAAAGAATAGCTGTTGGTGCACTAATATTTAATAAAAAAAATCAATTGCTGGTCGTTAAGCCAATATACAAAGATAGTTGGCTCGTGGTTGGAGGAATGGTTGAATCTTCAGAAAGCCTTACGGAAGCCTTAAAAAGGGAAATCAAAGAAGAAACTGGGTTGGATTTAAAAATTGGAAGGTTGATTTGTGTAGATTACGGAAGCAGTGATAACGACTCTGTAAATTTTATATTTGAGTGCGGTGCAGTAGAAAATGATATAAAAATTATCTGTCCTAAGAATGAAATAGAGGAGTATAAATTCGTATCTCGAGAGGAGGCACTATCCCTGCTTGGACCAAAGGGAGTTCGCAGACTAACGCCGACTTTTAATGCGCTAGACAACAACACAACCGTTTACATGGAAGCGTCAAAATAAGTTCCAACATCGTCCCACAAGACCCGCAGACAAATGGTAAAGTAGCGGCATGCGGTCATTTGCGGGAATCGTGCAGAAAGGGGCGCGCCGAGGGCATGCACTCGGCTACCCGACCATTAATATTCCGATGACCGACCCGGAAATTTCGGGTGTATATATTGCCCGCGTATACCTTGCAGGCGAGGCACCCTACATGGCGGCTGCTTTCGCGGATCCCAGGCGAGGGATACTCGAAGCACACATCATCGATTTCTCTGACGAACTGTACGGCGAAAATGTGCGTATCGGTCTACGGCACAAAATTCGAGAAACAGAGACATTCGATTCAGATGACGAACTGCGAAATGCTATCGCAGAAGATATCGCCGCGGTCCGGAAGTTCTTTTCTCTCTGAGAAAAATCTATATAGTCATCGATATGTTTACCGGACTTATACAAAAAACCGCACGCGTCGCTTCCGTCACCGCGGAAGACGGCATGCGTCGCGTTTCAATCGAGAAGCCCCGGGCATGGACGCTCGCTCTCGGAGGAAGTGTCGCGATAGACGGTATCTGCGCGACTATAGTGCAGCGCTCTACGAAACGTTTTGACGTGGAGTTCATACCGGAAACGCTTCGCAAAACTACCGCCGGTGGATTTGAAAAGGGCGGCATCGTCAATCTTGAATTACCGATGCGATACGGAGCCACGGTCGACGGGCATTTCGTACAGGGCCACATCGACGGCACGGGACGTGTGGAATCGATTGAAAAACAGGGCGCGTCGCGTCTTGTGACGATTCGTGTGCCGGCAAAGCTTGCGAGCTCTATCGCGCTTCACGGCTCCGCTGCAATCAACGGCGTGAGTCTCACTGTTGCGCGCCGACACGGGCCCCATGTCGTATTCGCGCTCATTCCACACACGATTAAACACACTAATCTCGATCTCCTCAAAAAAGGCAGTGACGTAAATATAGAAGCCGACAAAGGTAAGCCGGTTGCCACGGAAAAGCGGGGTGGTAGAGTAAAGCGCCATGCAGCGAAAAAAACAAAGAGAAAAAGATAACGTAGGCGATGCATCAAAGCTCCGTGTCGGAATCGTAGTCTCGCGATTTAACCCTGATGTCACTGGAGGGATGCTCGAAGGTGCGCGCGCGACCTTGCGCGCATGGAAAGTAAAAGACGAACATGTACATGTTGCGCATGTATACGGCAGTTTTGAACTTCCATTAGCATGTGCCCGGCTCATCAAAAAAAAGAAACTCGATGCGGTGATTGCGCTCGGCTGCATCGTAAAAGGCGAGACACGGCACGATGAATACCTCGCCCAAGCTACGTCGTACGGCCTCATGCGGCTCATGCTCGACGTCAACACTCCTGTAGGTTTCGGTCTCATTACCACCAACAATCTGAAGCAGGCGCGTGAGAGGTCACGCGGTGAAAACAATAAAGGCAGTGAAGCGACAACCGCTGCACTCGAACTCGCGCTGCTGTAAAATATGCCGATTCGCCACATGGCTTTGCTTGGCCCGCTACTCGTCTTTGTAGCAGCAATGCTCTGGGCTACGGACGCACCGTTCCGTTCCGAACTTACTCAAGGATTAAGCTCGAGTTTCATCGTACTGGCCGAGCATGGTGTAAATCTTTTGTTTGCAATTCCAATACTGCTTTTTAACTGGCGTTCGCTGCTGTCTTTGACGAAAAAGGAGTGGGCAGCGGTGGCAGTGATTGCAATTGGCGGTTCCGCACTTGCCAGCATTGCTTTCACACAGGCATTCCACTATGTAAATCCTTCCGTCGCAATTTTGCTACAGAAAGTACAGCCACTCATCGCAATAACTCTCGCTGCTGTCTTTCTTAGAGAAACACTGCACAGGAATTTTTGGATGTGGGCGCTTGTTGCGCTCGGCGGAACATACTTGATTAGTTTCCCGCAAATTACTCCCCAGCTCTATGAGGGAGAAGCATTCAATCCCAATACGATTGGGGTATTGCTCGCACTCTCAGCGGCAGCGTTGTGGGCGGCATCAACGGTGCTAGGCAAATACGCACTGCGCATGACGGCGTTTCAGACGTTGACCGCGCTTCGTTTCGGAATTGCGTTCATGTTTCTTCTCGTACTTACGCTTGCGCAGGATGCTATCCCACCGCTCAAAAGCGTTTCCGCAACGGATTGGATGTACATCGCAATCATCGCTGTCGTTTCGGGGGCATTTTCACTTTCGCTGTACTACTACGGGCTGCAATATACAAAAGCGTCGATTGCAACCATTGCAGAGCTCGGTTTTCCACTGGCGGCGGTGTTTGTAAATGCATATTTCATCGCAACGGTGCCACAAGAGGGAACATATTACGGTCTCTATATCGGGCAGTGGATAGGCACGGCACTACTTCTAGGTGCTTTGTATATGTTGAGCCGCGTGAACAGCGAAAGCGAGCCAATTCAAATATGACACGTATCATGGTATTCGGTACCTTCGATATGATTCACGAAGGGCACATGAATTTTTTTGAACAAGCACTCGGCTTGGGACCGGAACCGCATCTCATTGTTTCGATTGCACGTGATAGCGCCGCGAAACGAATCAAGGGTGTTGCGCCACGTAAAACAGAGCTCGAGCGGCTGGCGCTTCTCGAAGCCCATCCGCTTGTTGACGAAGTTGTCCTCGGCGACGAAGATGGTTACATAGAGCACATCAAGAAAATTGCACCCGATATTATTGCGCTCGGCTACGACCAGGCAGGGGAATATGTCGACCGGCTCGAAGCGGACATACAAAACGCCGGTCTGAAATCCCGGATTGTGCGCTTGCTGCCGTTTAAGCCGGAGATATACAAAACGTCTAAATTACGTTGATGCTATCGTGTTCCTATAGAACATACATAGCACGGTCGATTTCCACACTCGATACTCCATTCTTCATGCGCTATACTCATTTGAATGAAATATCTCGGCATTGATTACGGGACCAAGAGAATCGGACTCGCTGTGTCAGACGGCAACGGTTTTATCGCATTTCCCCGCGAAACGTTGGAAAATAACAGCCGCGTCATCGAAGAGCTTGTGCACATTATTGAAGCGGAGCGCATTCAATCTATCGTCGTAGGCGACACGCGCACTCTTTCCGGGGCCGCAAATGCGGTGACGAATGAAGCTGAGGCGTTTGCAGATAAATTGAAGTCGCAGATTCTCATTCCCGTCGAGAGCGTATTTGAAGCGTGGAGTTCGGTAGAGGCAGCGCGCTTTCAAGACGGGGGAGAAAAGAGAGATGACGCGGCCGCAGCGATAATTCTCCAGCGGTACTTAGACATGAAAGGAAATGCGGTAGAGTAGAGCTATGGATACTTCACCTGAGGTTTCATACGAAGATTTTGCAAAGCTCGATATCCGAATCGGTACGATTATTGCGGCGGAGCTCGTGCCGGATACCGACAAATTGATTAAGTGCACAATTGATTTCGGAGAAATAGGCGAGCGCACCATCGTTTCCGGCATTGCCGCATGGAAAAAACCCGAAGAATTAGTCGGGCGTCAGCTTCCGTACATCGTGAACCTCGCACCACGCGTTCTGCGCGGGGTGGAGAGTCAGGGCATGCTCATCGCCTCATCTGATCAAGATGGGCTCGCGCTCCTCGCTCCGGAGAGATTAGTCACAAAAGGCACCCGCATAAAATGAAGCTTCTCGCGGCATGCTGCGAGACATGTGCGGAATTCTTCGAAGCCCCTAACCCTACTCCGCTAAAGCTACGAAGGGTTCTACTGTCGCCTTCATCTCCGCAATAAACAGCGCGATATTCTGCGAAGTAGAATAAATCCGCGATATAATCGTGTGATGAGGTTCTCACTTGATGCGAGGCACTCGCTTTCGAGTTTTACATCGGCGCTCTCACGCTGGTTTCCGGTTCCGCGTGCACTTACTCCACCCGCAGCGGGCATCGACATTTCCGACTCGTCCATAAAATGGCTCGCGTTCGATCCAAAAGGTTCCCGTCGCGTGCATACGTTTGGCGAACTCCCGCTGGAGAAAGGCATCGTGGAAAATGGTGCGATTCTCGATGTGCATGCACTTGCGCTCGTCCTTTCCGAGGTGAAAAAGTACCTTGGCGGTATTTCATGCGTCCACGCGGCGTTACCGGAAGAGGGTGCGTACGTCTTCAGCATGCAGATTCCACCGGGAACGCCGAGGAACCAGATACTGCGCATAATTGAGTTTGAGTTTGAAGGACGGGTACCGATTCCGCCCTCGGCCGCGGTATACGACTATCACCCCATTCCCTCACATGTAACGGGAGAAAGCGAAATCGCCGTCGTCGTCTTTTCTCGAGAAATCGCCGACGACTACGCGGCGGCTTTTACCGAAGCAGGGTTAACGCTGCTTTCGCTGGAGGTCGAAGCGCGCTCTATTGCGCGGGCGGTGACTTCCGGAGAAAATGAGGAACCGATAACGCTTCTCGTCGACTTTGGTCGTGCGCGCACGGGATTCGCCGTGATAAAACACGGAATTCCGATTTTTACTTCGACGGTTGCAGTCGGTGGTGACTCGATTACGAAAGCGTTGATGGAGAAAATGTCTCTCACCGAGGAACAAGCGGGCGCGTTTAAGAACAATCAGGGTCTGCGCGCAGATGGCGGTACGAAATCAGACGGAGTCGAAGCCATAAGCGGCGCAGCGTCGGCGCTCGCGGATGAAGTCGCCCGACACTATCATTACTGGGATACGAGACGCAATGAACACGGCGAACGCATGACCCCCGTCGGTCGCGTGCTTCTCGTGGGAGGAAACTCCAATCTGAACGGGCTCACCGAATACATCGCCGGACGCGTGCAGGGAACCGTCGAACTCGGCAATGTGTGGACACAAGCACCCTCCTTCGACGACTACATCCCACCGATAGATCGAAGAGAATCATTTCAATATGCGACAGCAATCGGACTCGCGCTCCGAGGCGTATAAATTATGGCCAATCTTCTCCCCATCGTCGAACAGAAAAAAATATGGCGTATGTACCGTGCGCGATTCATGATTGCCGCCGCGTACGTATTCTTTGCCATCGCGCTCCTGACACTCTCTGCGCTCGTCCCTTCATACGTGATTCTTGCACTCTCGACGGACTCGGTTGAATCGCGGGCCGCGAGCACCGAGCGTGTGGACGACCCGACCGCAATGTCTCGTGCCCAAATCCTGGTAGATGCAATTTCGCCGCTCATCAGTGCGACGACAACGCCAACAGAGATAATCGCATCGGCAATTTCCGCTCGCCCGAAGTTGGTGCTCATCAGTAAGGTTACATATGCACCCGGTCAGCTGGTTTTGAGCGGCATTGCGCCACGCGAATCGATTGATGTGTTTCGAACGGAGCTTGGAAAAACCCCTTTGTTCACTGCGGTGTCCGTGCCCGTCTCGGCGCTTGTCGGTCGTGACGAGAACCGCTTTTCGATAACAATATCAGGCAATTTTTAATATGAAACGACTCCAGCTCATGTCATGGATTGTCTTCGCACTTTCTCTCTTCGCGTGCGGGGCCGCATTCTATGCGGGCTGGTATCTCTTGGGTGAAGCAACGGTTCGAGCCGAAGCAACAACGAGCACAGAACAACGTTCAAGTCGCGCGGCCTTTACCGAACGGCTGCAGGCGCTCGCAGCCGACACGAAAGTCGAGCGCGAGCGACTCGAGGCGATTGGTCATAACGATGTCATTGCAATCGTTACACGTATTGAATCCGTCGGTCCTGCGGCAAACGTGACACTCCGCGTGAGCGACGCACTTCCTGAAGGGGCAGGAATGGAACTTCCGGACGGGTCTCATTTAGTGCCGATTGTGTTTCTTGTGAGCGCAGAAGGAGGATTCGCCGCACTGGAAAAGGCACTCGGGATGCTCGAGAACATCCCGCTTCCTGCGAGTGTAATTCAGGTCGAACTGGAAAAAGGCGGGGAAGGAGCGGCCGCACTCTGGCGACTTTCCGCGCGTATTCGGGTACTTACGACTTCAGCAATTTCAATATGAGATACATTTCGGTCACATGGCAGCGAATACGCGACCTCTATGCGGGGCGGTATGACCCCGAAAGTCTACGTGTGCTCGCGTATTCATACTGGGAGTTTTTGCTTGCGGTTGTCTGTATCAGCATTATCGGCATCGCAGTGTTCGGCTTCTATATTTTCTCGGGTGTAATTCACAACCTCAATGCACCATTCCGCGCGCGGAGTGCGACCCCCGATGCAACACTCAACCGCGCACAACTCGATGAGACCTTGAATGCCTTTATCGCACGAGAGGCCGCGTTTAATGCGGCCAAATCCGCTCCTCCATCAGCGACAGACCCGTCGAAGTGACTTATCGGTGCGCGCTGAGGGATTTGAACCCCCGACCTTCGCTGTGTAAAAGCGTTGCTCTACCCCTGAGCTAAGCGCGCGACTTTGGCACTATACCAGCACATTGCCCTCGGAGGGAATCGAACCCCCATCAAGGCCTTAGAAGAGCCCTGTTTTATCCATTAAACTACGAGGGCGATTGTCTCGCGGACTCGGTCATCGTAGCTGTGACTTACCGTGCGGTCAAATTAAGTTTGCGAATTCAAGGGCAAATGTTATAGTGCCGCGACCAAACAATATGGCAGTAAAGACTTCACCGGTAGACATGGAAGCCCGCAAGAACCTCGACGTACGTCCGGGCGACACTGTTCGTGTGTGGCAGAAAATCGAGGAAAAGGGCAAATACCGTCTTCAGGCATTTGAGGGCTTGGTCCTCGCGCGAAAGCACGGCAAGGAAGCGGGGGGAACCTTTACAGTACGTCGCGTCGCCTCGGGTGTCGGTGTAGAAAAGATTTTCCCGCTCTACTCTCCTATGATTGATAAAGTGGAAATCATCAAGCGTGCTCGTGTCCGCCGCGCAAAGCTCTATTACATCCGCGACAAGGTCGCACGTGAAGCCCGTCGTCAATTGCGCCGCACACGCCTCATGACCAACGTCGGTTCGAGCACCGTTGCTGTTGCAGTAGAAGCCGTGGAAGCTCCGGTGGAGAAAGAAACAGTTGAAGAAGTGGTCGCAGCGGAGAAGGCAGAATAATTTGAATCAAGAGACAAATCCTCTTTTATTTATTTATCAACAACTGGTAGACGCTACTACCTTGAGATATCGTATACTGCAGGGATGGGGAAACGAGGACCAAAACCCGGCTTTAATGTGAAAAGAAGGATTTCGGAATCATGGTCGTCTGAGCTTGCGTACGCAGTTGGACTCCTGGCGACCGATGGGTGTCTGTCGCCGCCGGGACATCTTATTGATCTCACGTCGAATGATCGGGAACAACTCGAAAATTTCAGTCGGTGCGTAGGCGTTGATTATCGCATCACGGTCAAAGGGTCGTCGACGACAAAGAAATCTTTGCGAGTACAGTTTAGGAATGTCCTCTTCTATAACTTCTTATTATCTGTTGGTCTCACGCCGGCAAAGTCAAAAACACTCGGTCCCGTTAAAATACCCGGCAGGTATTTTTTTCACTTTTTACGAGGCGTTTTTGACGGGGACGGGTCTACGTACTCTTATTGGGATCCACGCTGGAAATCGAGTTTCATGTTCTATCTTTGTTTTGCGTCAGCGAGCAAAGTGTTTGTCGACTGGCTCCAAGAAACCATCGAACGTAATTTGTCCGTGAGAGGGCATATTACGTCTGCAAAGAAAAAGAATTTTTATTACCAGTTGAAATACGCCAAGAGAGATAGTCTAATAATATTGCGCCGAATGTATCGCGATGCACCCAAAGGGACATACCTATCCCGGAAACATTTGAAGATACTGCGAATGTTAGCTATAGTGGGCGAGCGTCTCTAGCCTCAAAATACGCGGCTCTTGACAATATTGCGCCCGGGTGTTGAAATTGGTAGACATTACGCCTTGAGGTGGCGTAGCCCGCAAGGGCGTGGAGGTTCGAGTCCTCTCCCGGGCACTAAAACAGTCGAGCTGGAAGCATCGCTTCCGGCTCGTTCTGTTTTTGCACGTGTGAGGATTCGAAAGCGAGCGCGGGGTGCCCGTTCGGCAGAACGGGTCGCGCGAGCAGGGCCGAGAGGAGTTTTGGAGCGTCGGCGACAAAACGAGCTCTTGGCCTAGTCTCTCCCGGGCACTGAGTAAGAATCTTGACGTTTCGTGCTGATGCGCGTATATCACAACATAGGTGTAACAGAGTGCGAGGTAGCCATGAATGCGTATCCAATGGTTTTTCTTATTGTGTTCGTCGCGATTATTTTTCGTCTTGAACGAATGGCGATGCGATTTGCCGCAGAAGGTGAGCGCACAAAAGCATTGGTCTTTTTGTGGTTCGCCGGCTTCCTGATTTTGGCGGCGGCAACACTCCAGCTCGTTCTTAACCACTGAAAGGCCCCGTAGTTTCGCGGGGTCTTTCGCTTGATATGATGAGCGCATGGCATTATTCACCCCAGTAGTAGAGCAAAGCTCACTACGGGGCAGGCCGGAAAAGGTGTAAGCTGCGAATATGGCGTTATTCACTGGAAAGGGTGACGGTGGTTCATCGAAACTTTTTGATTCCGAGCCGGGCAAGCGTGTCTCAAAGGCGCAGCCGATTTTTGAGTGTCTCGGTCAACTCGATGAATTAAATTGTCTCGTCGGCTGGTGCAAAACTGAGTGTCCGGACGACCTTTTCGCACAGGAAAAAAAGGTCAAAACTATCCTCCTCGACGTTCAGAACCACATCTTTACCATCCTCGCCGAGGTCGCCGGCTCTCCCAAAAACGTCCCTCTCACCAGCGTGGAGCACATGGGGGAACTCATCAATGCAATCGAGCGCGAGATGCCGCCGATAACGACATTCCTCGTTCCCGGGGGCACGGAACTTTCGGCACGTCTCGACATTGCGCGCTCCGTTGCTCGTCGCGCGGAGCGAAAGCTCGTCATACTCCATGAATCGGGGGAGCGACAGATTTCCGAATCAAGTCGCGCATATGCAAACCGACTTTCGTCACTTTTATATGCCCTCACGCGTCTGGTGAACAAGCGTGCCGGGGTCGGCGAGAATCCACCGGACTATAAATCCTGATATGGTCAGAAAATACTTACCAAAAAGTACCGAAGAGCTTATCCATTGGTACGAGCGATATTTGGCGCCCGTCGCGCTCATCACCGGATTCTTGCTCGACACCTTTTTCTTCTTGGAGCGGGTCGACATAATGTCCGGCAATCTGCTCCTCCTCTCGTACCTTGTTATCGCAGGATTCTTCATCGTACTGTCGCACTTGATTGAAACAGGGCGTTTACCGTATCGACCGTTCTTGGCGGTTGCCCCGTTTATCCCTGTCGTCATTCAATTCGCTTTCGGAGGTCTTTTCAGCGGTTATCTTTCCCTCTACAGTCGGAGTGCCTCGTTCGCAATTACTTGGATTTTCGTGGCACTCATAGCGGCCCTTCTTCTCGGCAACGAGCGATTTCGTACCCGCTACGTAAAATTTCCGTTCCAGGTTTCGATGCTCTTCACGACATTACTTTCGTTCCTCATTTTCTTTATCCCTGTGCTTCTGAATGCCATCGGGAACCTCATATTTATTTTGAGTGGAATTGTAGGCCTCCTCGTAATTACTGCGTACCTCTATCTCGTGCGCGCCCTGATGCCGGAGGTTATCAAAAGAGACCGGGTAGTCATACTCAGGTCAATCGCCGGTATTTTCGTCGTGTTTAATATTCTGTATTTCTCGAATGCGATTCCACCGCTCCCGCTCGCGCTCAAAGACGCCGGTGTGTATCACGGCCTGACCCGCCTGGGCGACCAGTATCAGCTCATCGCGGAGGTGACTCCGTGGTACAAGAAATATTTACCTATCACCCCCGTGTTCCATCGCACAGGCGGGGAGAGCGCGTATGTGTTTAGCGCGGTATTTGCACCCACCGGGCTCTCGACGACTATCTCGCACGAGTGGCAGAGATTCGACGAAGTGCAGGAAGAGTGGGTGACACAGAGCACACAGAAATTCCCGATACGCGGAGGTCGCGACGGAGGATATAGAGGGTATACGATTAAAAATGATTTGAAGCCGGGGGATTGGCGCGTGAACGTCATGACAGAGTACGGGCAGGTCATCGGCCGTATTTCGTTCGAAGTCGTCGAGGTCGCAGCTTCGGTACCGCTCGTGACAATCACTCAGTAGTCTGTCTAAAGAGTTTGTACAAGTCCCGCTGTTTACTTTTTGGCAGGAAACACGCATAATAAATGCGTGGGAGTCACTGTGAAGTGCATCCGATGCAAAAAAGAGTTTAAGACGAAGCCATATTTTTTATTGCGCGGACAAGGCAAATATTGTTCTCCCCAGTGCCATTACATTGATAAACGCACGGGGGAGTACGTCGCGTGCGGTACCTGTGGAAAAGAATTGTATAGAAAACCGCGATTGTTGCAGATGGCAAAAACAAAGAATTATTTTTGCAACAAATCGTGTCAAACGGTCTGGCGAAATAAGATTTTCTTCGGCCCAAAACACAAAAGCTGGAAGGACGGTAGTTCGAGTTCGGCATATACAACTGTTCTCAAACGAACCAACCGAGCGAGGATGTGCGAGGTGTGTAACACTAAAGACGAACGTGTGCTCGCGGTGCATCACAAGGATCGCAATAGAAAGAACAACAAATCTGATAACCTTGCGTGGCTCTGCCACAATTGCCATTTTCTCGTACACCATTATGATGTGGGACGTGGTCGTGGGTTACTAAAACCTCGATGATGATGGTGGTCGTAGCTCAATTGGTAGAGCTCCAGATTGTGGATCTGGCGGTTACGGGTTCGAGCCCCGTCGATCACCCAAAGAGTTATACTTATGCTATGAGAAAAGAAATCGAAGTCAAAGCGCGCGTGCGAGACCTCGAAGCAGTCGCTACAAAGCTCGTCAATTTGGGATGCTCTCTTTCAGAGCCCATGGTGCAAGACGACACGATATTCATAAATTTTGACGGCGAATACACAGATTACTCACCGGGTACAAATTTCCTGCGCCTGCGACGTTCGAAAGGGAAAGTACTGTTCACCATCAAGCAGCCGCAGAGCAATGAACTCGATTGCATCGAACATGAAACTGAGATTGCTGATCCGGAAGAATTCGCCGCCGCACTTTTGCTGATGGGGTATCGTGAGGTGATGCGGTACAGCAAGTCGAGGCGCAAGGCCAACTACCGCGAATATGAGATTTGTCTCGACGAAGTGAGCAACCTCGGTACATTCGTAGAAGTTGAGAAAATCACGGAAACAGAAGATGCCGAGACGGTGCAAAATGAGCTCTTTAATTTTCTGGAGTCTCTCGGTGCACGGCGAGAGGACCGCATTGTCCAGGGCTACGATACTCTTTTTTTCTTGAAAAATATAAAAGCATAGTGGCAAGAGAGTCTGCAAAAAGTTGAGCAATGCTGGAGTATACTTGTGCATATGGATGATGAATTTCGCCAGCGAATTGACCGAATCGAGCAGAAGCTCGATGCGACATTCCGGTCTGCCGAGAAAACGCGCAAATATTTCCTCGCTGTATTAGTCGTGACCGCTATTGCATTCATATTGCCGCTCATCGGACTCATGTTCGCGGTTCCGGCGTATCTTTCAACCTACAGCGAGCTTTTGAATGGTCTGTAATGCCGGCTTCATACATACGTCATAGTCTCCCGGAGGCTGTATAATTATTTAATAAAAGCTCTCTAATAGTATTTCTATGGATAATCAGAACGATATAGCGAAGGCGAATTATTGGATGAAATTGGCGGGTGTCGCCGCGCTCGGCACACTCGCGCTCTTTCTATTGGTAGGAACTCTGTTTGCCCTCAAGAGCTACCGGTACATCGGTACGGGCATTTCTTCCACAAATACCATCACTGTCTCCGGCGAAGGCGAAGTGTTTGCGGTTCCGGACACTGCGACATTCAGTGTGACAATCGAAGAAAGTGCAAAAATAGTAAAAACCGCGCAAGATACAGCCACCAAGAAAACGAATGCCGTAATCGATTATCTCAAGAAAGGAGATGTCGACGAAAAAGACATTAAGACGACCGATTACAACGTGTATCCGGAGTACGAATATTCTTCTGCTGCATGCCGCGAAGGATACTGCCCTCCAGGGAAGCAGACGCTCGTCGGTTACAAAGTGTCGCAGACTCTTACTGTAAAAGTGCGTGATACCGAACAGGCGGGCGAATTGCTCTCCGGTGTCGGTGCGCTCGGCGTATCACAAGTATCAGGTCTTTCATTCACGATAGACGACGAGGATGCGCTCAAAAACGAAGCGCGTGCTATGGCGATAGAAGAGGCGCAGGCGAAGGCAGAGGAGCTCGCGGACGCACTCGGTGTTGACCTCGTGCGCATTGTCGGGTTCAGCGAAGGGGGCAGTTACCCACCCGCGCCGTACGCATACGGTATGGGCGGAGTGGCACTTCAGGCGGATTCTGCGGTCAAAAGCATCGCACCGGAGCTTCCGGTGGGTGAAAACAAAATCGTCTCGAACGTAAACATCTCGTACGAGATACGATAAGGGAGTTTTGGCACCGCCACGCTTTTGCGCGGCGGTGCTTGACTTTTTCCTCGGCACAACTATTATGGCTCTACATAACCGCCGAGAGGCGGTTTTAAAATGGAAGAATAACTACTCATCTGTATGGCAGGAATCGGACAATATTTGAAAGATACGCGCGGTGAATTGAGACACGTCGCATGGCCGACACGCACGCAGACTATCGTGTACACGATTTTGGTGTTTTCTATTTCCGTCGGTGTGGCACTGTACCTCGGCTTGTTTGACTACATTTTCACGACCGGCCTCGCACGGCTCATCGAATTCTTGCCCGCGTCAGAAACGACAGCCGCTCCTCAAATTCAGATTACTCCGGTCACCTCGAGCTCCGACATCCAGATTACGCCGGTACCGCTCGACCAAGTCCAATAATAAATACCTTTGCGTAATTCTCTTATGGCAAAACAAACACACGGAACAGAGAGGCAATGGTATGCAATTCATACGTATTCCGGATACGAGGATGCCGTTGCACGCAACCTGAAGACCCGCATTGATTCATTCGGCATGGGGGACAAGATTTTTAGCGTTGTCGTTCCGATAGAGAAAAAGATAAAAATCAAAAACGGCCGCCGCACCGAGACCAAAGAGAAGATTTTCCCGGGATACGTGCTCGTCGACATGATTGCGACAGATGATGCGTGGAGCGTGGTACGCAATACGCCGCAGGTCACCGGTTTCGTTGGTACCGCAAATCAGGCAGTACCGCTCGAACAGGCGGAAGTCGACAAGATTCTGAAGCGTACCGAGGGGGATACCGTGCGTCACGCAATCGATCTCTCTCCGGGCGACGCGGTTATTATTATTGACGGTCCGTTCAAAGACCTCGAAGGAAAAGTCGGGGAGATTGACGAAGAGCGTGGAAAGGTTAAAGTTCTCGTGCCGATGTTCGGCCGCGAGACTCCCGTAGAGCTCGAAGCCGACCAAGTCCAGCGAGTATAAACAACAAGAAATGAATGTATGGCAAAAGAAATCACGAAAATCATAAAATTACAGATTGAAGCGGGCAAAGCAACCCCGGCTCCTCCGGTAGGTACCGCCCTCGGTCCAGCTGGTGTAAACATCGGCGAATTCGTCAACCAATTCAACAACCAGACGCGTCCCATGATGGGCAGCATCGTGCCGGTCTTGATGACCGTCTACAAAGACCGCTCGTTTACCTTTATCGTCAAGAAGCCACCGGCATCTCGCCTTATTTTGAAGGCATTGGGCATGGAGAAGGGCTCCACCAAGGCGCAGGACAAGGTAGGCAAGCTCTCAAAACAGCAATTGGAAGATATCGCGAAGGAGAAGATGGAAGATCTCAACGCCTCGGACCTCGAACAGGCCAAGAAGATTATCGCCGGGACCGCCCGCAGCATGGGCATTGACTCCTAAAACACGTTAGATTCGACCCCATCTGCGTTGTTACGGGTCCCAAGCGGTATGCTCAACGTACGGAAAGTACGCCTCGCATACCGCTTTTCCCGTGCCTAGCATCTGGGGCCGCTCTAACGGTTTTACTATCCGAGCGGTTTACGGCGCTGGTATTGCATAGGGATTTTCGTAACGAATTGAAAGCTAGCGGTTTAGGTTTGTCGCTGGCATAATCCGTGCATGAAGAAAGGAAAACTTATCGTATTCGAGGGAATCGACGGTGTCGGGAAAGCCACACAGGCCGCGCTTTTGGCGAAACGCATCAAGGCGTCCGGGGCAGGAATCAAAACATTTGAATCTCCTCGATACGACCTATCCAGTGGCAAACTCGTGCAGAGAACACTTACCGGCGAATTCGGGAATTTCGTAGCTCTCTCACCTTACATTTCCGCGCTCCCGTATCTCGTGGATTTCGCCGCGTGGCGAAGCGAAATAGTGGGTGCGCTCGAGAAAGGCGTTGTCGTGTGCGACCGTCATGTGCAATCCACCATTGCGTATCATGGTGCAAAACTTTCCGGCGCAGCGCGGAAGAAGTTTCTCAAAGAGATTTCGCGGCTCGCATTTACCGAATTGAAACTCCCCGAACCCGACCTCGTGTTCTTTCTCGACGTGCCTGTTGCGAAAGCTGAACAACTATTGGCGAAGCGCAAAAAAGACCAACACGAAAAGGACCGGGCATACCAGAAAAAAGTCTCGAATATTTACCACATGCTCGCAAAAAGCAGAAATTGGCACCGGATTGAATGCGTGCAGGACGGTGCGATGCTCTCGCGTGAGACGATACACGATAAGGTGTGGCAGATTGTGCGAAAACAGGTTGCCTGAGACCTCGAATGGGCCGACTGCTACAATGCTTTTATGATTCGCGAAAGAATATCCGAGGCCGTGCGAGCCGCACTACAGAAAATCGGAATAGAGACTACCGACGTAGTATTGGAATTTCCTGCGCAACTCTCGCATGGCGACTATGCGTCCGGAGTCGCTCTGCAATACGCAAAACAGGTGGGGGTGCCGCCGCGGGCGCTCGCAGAAAAAGTAGTCTCCGAGCTCGGTACAATCGAGGGCGTTTCCAAAATAGAAATTGCGGGCGCCGGATTCATTAATTTTCGCATTGACCCGCTGACGATGTGGGAGCACTTAGAAATCGGCCGCGTGCACGGAGACAGGTGGGGAAGCGGCATCCTGCGCAAAGGTGAGAGGGTAATCGTCGAATACACAGACCCGAATCCGTTTAAAGAATTCCACATCGGGCACCTGGTAACGAATGCAATCGGAGAGTCCATCTCACGTCTCTATGATTTTGCCGGTGCCGAGGTGCGCCGCGCCAATTACCAGGGCGATGTCGGTCGGCATGTCGCACGCGCCATATGGGGACTCATCGCTTCGGGAGAATCTCCGGAAGACGTGAAGGCGCTGGGACGGGCATACGCAGCGGGTGCGGCAGCGGATGTCGACGGTTCCCCCGCAAAAGATGAGATCACCGCTATTAATAAAAAAATATATGCACGGTCGGACGAAAAGATAAACCATCTCTATGATACGGGGAGGAAGGCCTCGCTCGACCATTTCGAAAAACTCTACGCTATTCTCGGCACGAAATTCGACTTCTACTTTTTCGAGAGCGAGACGGGGCCGTACGGCAAGGAGGTTGTTTCCTCTCACATGAAAGACGGAGTGTTTACCGAAAGCGAGGGCGCTGTCGTATACGCGGGCGAAAAGCACGGGCTCCATACCCGCGTCTTCCTGAATTCGGAAGGGCTTCCTACGTACGAGGCGAAAGAGCTCGGGCTTTCGAAAATGAAATTCGAGAGATATCCGTACGACACATCAGTCATCGTTACCGGCAATGAAATCAACGAATATTTCAAAGTGCTCCTCGCCGCGATGAAGGAAGTTTTCCCCGACCTTGCCGCGAAGACAATTCACATTTCGCACGGCATGATGCGGCTTGCGGAAGGAAAAATGTCGTCGCGTACCGGCAATGTCGTCACCGGAGAGTCTTTAATCCGAGATCTCACCGAAGTCGCCGAAGAACGTGCAACAGAAAGCCGTGCGGCAGACAAGGTGCAGCTTGCGCGCGATGTCGCAGTGGCAGGTATTAAATTCCAGATTTTAAAAGGCGGCACGGGAAAAGACATCATTTTCGACCGCGAGCGGGCGCTCAGTCTGGACGGGGATTCCGGCCCGTATCTTCAATACGCACATGCGCGCACCTGCGCGATTATCGAAAAGGCGCGCGAATCCGGCGTCGTGCCGATGCTCGATGCGGGTGCGGATACGCCGGAACTCGCCCGGCTCATATATCGCTTTAATGACACCGTGATGCGAGCGCAATCCGAGCGAGAGCCGCACCTTGTCGCGACGTACCTTGTACAGGTCGCGTCGGCTTTCAACAGTTGGTATGCGCAGGAACAAATCCTGGATGGCACGCCTTCTGCGGCGCACAAAGTGGCACTCGCAGACATTGCCCGACATACGCTTCGAAACGGCCTCTGGCTCCTCGGAATCCCAGCGCCGGAAAAAATGTAGCGCTGCATCCGTACACGTGTGGCCTAATACAAGCCGCTTTTTTGCGTACGTGTAGAATGAGCTGATGAAACAAAGCGACGCGCTCGCGATTCTCAAAACCGGTGTGAACGTATTCTTGACGGGTGAACCTGGCAGCGGGAAAACGCACACAATCAATGAATACATCAAATGGCTCCGCGAACGCGGCGTTGAGCCATCTGTCACCGCATCGACTGGTATCGCCGCGACGCACGTCGGCGGCTTTACTATCCATTCGTGGAGTGGCATCGGCATCAAACGTGAGCTCACTGATTGGGATATCGAAATGATTACGAGCCGAGAAAAAACGGCGAGCCGTATTGTAAATGCACGCGTCCTTATCATCGACGAAGTTTCGATGCTCGACGGCACAGTGCTCTCGAGCGTCGACCGCATCCTGCGCGCGCTTAAGAGGCAGGTGCTCTCACAGGGCCAACCCTTCGGCGGGCTACAGATCATCTTCGTCGGCGATTTTTTCCAGCTACCTCCAGTGTCGAGAGGAGAAAAAGTATCATTCGCGTTTGAATCGGGCGCGTGGAAAGAGGCAAATCCAATCGTCTGCTACCTTTCGGAGCAGCACCGACAGGATGATCTTGATTTTCTTGATCTCCTTGCCGCACTCCGGCGCGGCGCTCTCACTGAATCGCATATGGCGCGTCTGAATGCTCGAATCGGTGTGCAGCCAAAAAAACATGTTGCGACAAAGCTCTACACGCACAATGCCGATGTTGACCGCATCAATCACGAGTCGCTCGGTAGGATTGAGGGCGCGAGCAGGCGCTTTGTCATGCAATCGAGCGGTGCGTCTGCGCTTGTCGAGACGCTGAAGGCAAGTTGCCTCTCGCCCGAGAATCTGGAGCTGAAAGAGGGGGCATCGGTGATGTTTACGCGGAATAATTTTGAATCAGGATATGTGAACGGCACACTCGGCACGGTGACAGGTTTTACATCGGTGGGGTATCCGATTGTGCGGACGCGCTCGCATAAAGTGATTGTCGCGGAACCAGAGGACTGGGCGATACAAGACGGCAACAAAATTCTCGCGCGGATTTCGCAGGTACCGCTCCGGCTTGCGTGGGCGATCACGGTGCACAAGAGCCAGGGCATGTCGCTCGACGCTGCGCTGATTGATCTCGGGCACGCATTTGAATACGGGCAGGGTTATGTCGCGATTTCGCGGGTGCGATCGCTCAGCGGGCTCTTTCTCGAGCGGTTCAACAAGCGCGCGCTTGAGCTCCATCCGAAAATTGTCGAGCAGGATACATTGTTTCGCGCTGCGGCAGAATCCGCTCGGAAGAAATTCACGAGCCTCACCGCCGAAGAGCTCACTGCGCTCGAAAGGAATTTTCTACGCGCAATCGGCGCGAAAGAACACGGTACTGTAAAAAAAGTCGCGGCAACGCGTTCAAAGTTTGATGCACTCCGGGAAAAATATCCGAATGTCGGCAAACCCTGGAGCAAGGAAGACGATGCGCTGCTTTCTGCAATGTTCAAAGAGAAGAA